>Ga0308409_1001420_pt1 | contig 11168 bp, 12 predicted proteins | sample HotsprSampleMSe4_FD_203469 | JGI IMG/M metagenome (GOLD analysis project Ga0308409, IMG submission 203469) | Hot spring phototrophic mat microbial communities from Mushroom Spring, Yellowstone National Park, Wyoming, United States - 20060912_MSe4 ... | reverse complement strand
TAACCACTTACTGGTTAAAGTGGTCTTTAACCACTTACTGGTTAAAGTGGTCTTTAACCACTTACTGGTTAAAGTGGTCTTTAACCACTTACTGGTTAAAGTGGTCTTTAACCACTTACTGGTTAAAGTGGTCTTTAACCACTTACTGGTTAAACTGGTGTTTAACATAAATATTCCCCATTTTTAAGCTTTTCAATTCTTTTTATTATTATTTCTACTTTATTTATTGGTAATTTCATTTTTTTGCTTATTTCCTCTATGGTTATTTTTTCTTCGCTTAATTTCATAATTTTTTTTACAATTTTTAAAGCGTTTTTTTTGTCATTACTATCAACCATATCTAGAATATCATTTGCATATTGTTTTAAATATTCGTTTACATATTCAGAATAAGCCCCTGTTACATGTAAAATTACAGAATTGATTGGTAAAGTAGGAATTACAGCTACATTGCTAAAACATTCTTCAAAGGAAATAAAATTTTGACTTTTTATTGTTAATTGGATTTCATTTTTGAGGTATTGCAAAAAATGATTAACAAAATTATATTTCCCTTTCCCGTTTGAGCTTCTGTTATGCGAAAAGGTTTGGTCTGCTTCTAAATATGCTTTTACGCTAATACTGATTAGTTCTTCATCCGAACATTTTAGCCGTTTTTTCTTCTTAATAGATAGAATCGCTCCCCAATTTGACATTAAAAAATTTTTCATTTCATTGTCAGAAATTTTTTCAAGCAAACTCAAGTTCCCCCTCCTTAAAATAGTTTTTTTATTAATATTAAAAAAATCTTTTTGTTTTATTTTTTTAATTAATTTTATCATATGTTGAAAAATTTTTCAACAAATATGAAAAATATTTTTCTTTTTAGATAAAAATATTGTTTTTTTTGTTCTTTAAATTTAAAATATATATATAAAGTGTAAAAATAAAGAATACAAAAAGGAGTATAACTTATATGGAAAAAAAAGAACTGTTGAAACTAATTGGCAAAAAAATAAAGCTTGCAAGAAAAAAAATGAATAAAAGCCTTCAAGAGTTTTCACATGAAATAGGAATTAGTCTTGCAAAGTTAAGTAGAATAGAAAAGGGAGAGGTTGAACCTGGGGCTTTTGATTTATTTAAAATTGCTCAGACAGTAGGAGAAAATATTGAGTATCTGTATAATTTAAAAACTGCAAGTTTTTTTTATATACCACTTGTTGAGGGTAAAATTAGTGCAGGGGGAGGATTAATTCCTGATAATGTAGTTATAGATTTTCTTGCGTTCAGGACCGACTGGATTAAAAGAAAAGGAAATCCTGAGCAAATGGCGTTGATACAGGTATCGGGGGATAGCATGTATCCTACGCTGCAAAATGGTGATTTAGTTTTGATTGATTTGAGCAGGAAGTATCTTGATCCACAGGGCGGTATTTATGCAATCACAGTAGGGGGAGAAATAATGATAAAAAGACTACAAACTCTTCCTGCGAAGGGGAAAATAAAAGTTATAAGTGATAATAAGTTGTATGAGTCTTACGAGATGAATCCTGAAAATTTAATAATAAATGGGAAAGCAATATGGTTTGGAAGAGAGATTTAACTGTTTAACTCCAAAAAATAAAACCCCTCTCTATTACAGAGAGGGGTTAAAAATTTATGCAACTAAAGCTTTTTGTGATTTTTCTTTTTTGTTTTCCCATTTCAGTTTTTTTGAATAGCGTAATTGACTTGCAAATGAATCTGTTTCCACTACTTGAATAATTTTGCTCTTATATGCTTCCTCAGGGCAATTTATTGCTAATTTTTTAAGATTTTTAAAATGAGGCTGAGGAAGCATTTTGTCGAGATTTTTTGCTATTTCGTCATACTCCTGTGACTTGAAAAACTTTATTGCTTTTTCTTTCGTTTCTTTTTTCCCCCTGTAAATATCTATTATTGCCTGCGCTACTATTGCGCAAAATAATTTTATTGCTTCTGTTGACATTTGCTTCCTCCTTTGTTTTTTCTCTTATTGTATATATTCCCCCATCCTCTCTTATTTCGTAAGGGCCATAGCAATAATCTTTCCATTCTCCACATTTTTCAATTCCACCTAATGCACATTTAGCACATTTGATTGGGTCGTATGAAGGATGGAGAAATAAATGCAAATATTGTTTTCTATCCTCATCAAGTTCAATCCGTATGGCAGGAAAAAGTTTTAGAATTATTTGCCCTGCCACTCCTGAGTGACACAGCATATACCCATATTTGCTAATTTGATTTTCTTTTTTCTCTTTGTTGCAATGGCAAAGTAAAACTATATTTTTGTCTTTTGGGAGATTGTTTAGCCATTGCAATATTTTTTCTTTTTTCGCTTTGTATATTTTTATAAGCTCCTCCCTGTATTCCTTTGGCTTATCCATAAAATCCTCTGATTTTATGATTAACCCATTATGCCCTGGAATAAAGGGTGTGACAGGGATTTGCTCATGCAGATGTTTTGGGGGGAAATGAATAGCAAATTGTAAAAAATTTTCATTATTATACTGATCTATTTTGTCGAACGATGTAAGTATAAACATTATTCCTCCTCTTCAAGTACTTTTAATAATTTTTTCTTATCTTCCACAGGATCGGTGGTTTTCATTATGAACCAGAATTTTTGATTTTTATATACAATAAAATTCCCAAACCACCTTATAATTTCTATATCTTTTTGTTTATAAACAATTTTCCCCGTGCTTTTAACAAATTCTTCAAGCACAAAAGCGGCCTGAATTTCCTGAAATAACCTGTGTGTGTCATTGTCAAATTTTTTTGTAAATTCAATAAGTTTTTCAGGGGATCTTTTGTACTTAGATGCTATAGATTTCAGCAAGAAAAATTTATCTTCCCATGATGTTGTCTTTTCTAATAGATAATCTTCTGCATCAACTTTTTCTCTGAATAACTCAGAAAATTTGCCCCCATTTTCTACATAGTCTTTCGGGTCCATTCCGTTTGGGAGTAAAGCAATTTTAACAGTAAAGTCGTTTTCAATTAGTTTTCTTGCAATTTCTATTGTTGCTTTTCTCCCCGATTCATCTCCATCCATCATGAGAAGAACTTTTTTGGTTAGTTTTTGAATTTTTTTAATTTGAATATCGTCAATATGACGCCCCATAATAGCTACTGTGCTTTTGTATCCAGCTTGATATAGTGCAAAAACATCAGTATAACCTTCAACAAGAATGACATAATCTTTTTTCTTTATTTCTTCTGGATTTAAGTTGTAAATTGTTTTTCTTTTTTCAAAAATTTCACTTGTGGATGTATTTATGTATTTTGGGCTATCATCATTGTTGTTTATTTTTTTTCCTACAAATCCTTTAATTAATCCATATTCAGTAATTGGGATTATTACTCTCCCTGCAAGAATTTCTTTCCCATCTTCATTTATTAACCCAACTTTTTTAAGAAGTTCTTGCGGAAACAATTTTGAATAACCAGGCAAAGCAAATCCAATTCTAAATATTTTTGCTGTCTCCTCAGATGATATGCCCAAAATTTTTAAGTGTTCTTTTTTTAGCTTTTCTTGAAAAAACTGACAAACCTTTTCATTAAAGTCATACAGTTCTTTGTACCTTCCTTTAACGCCATTGAGATTGATTTCAACTCCTGCAAGGTTTGCCAGGTACTGTATCGCTTCTTTGTTGTCTTGTGCCTGCCCTGTTTGGACAAGATATTGAACCCATGTTCCGTGTTTCCCGCAGCCAAAACAATGATAAGCACCATCCTGATAAACATAAAAAGATGGCTTATTTTCATTGTGGAAAGGGCAAAGCATTACCCATGCTTTGCCCGATTTCCTGGCATTAGGAAATACTTCCTGGGGATTTATTTTCTCAATTATTTCTTTTATTGTCATTTTTTTGTCCTCCTATGTCGCAATTGGAGCAAGTATATAAGTTAAATCACCTCCTTTAAATACAATAGGAGAAGAATCTCCCAACATAATTTGTATATTTTCTTTAAAATATTGTGTTGCTTTTTTAAGTCTTTCCGAATTATATGTGCCCCTGCCTTCTCCTATTGCTTCCGTAAATATGCAAGGGCCAAATTCTCCTTTTTCTGATTTGCCTTCTATTTGTAACAGGTTTTCTTTTATTTTTAAATCAACTTGTTCTGCTATGAAATTCGCTATTTCCAGAGCTGTTTGTATTTGTTCAGTATTAACTTGTATGGTTCCTGTTACCAATTTTGAATTTTTTTCAATAACTGAATTGTATTCAGGAATAGGAATGCCGATTGTGTTAATTATGGCAATGCTGTCTTCTGAGGTAACAATGAGTTTTTCTTCATTGAAATGCAAAGAAAATTTGTTAGCATTTGATTTTTCAATAATTTCCCTAAAACATTCAAGATTTTTCAAAATTATTTGTTTTTTATCTGTGTTTTGGGTTTGGGATGAAATTGGAATTGTAAGCTGATACATTTCTATGCTATGAATGGCTGTAATTTTTAATTCGTTACTATCTATTTCTAAAATTGTTTTTTCCAGATCAGGTAAATTTATTTTTTTAAAAAATTCTCTTTCTATCTTATATACATTGTCTCCATAGTCATTTGGCAGCTGAGGCTCATTTACATCTCTAAGGTAGGGAATTTTTATCTGTACACCTGCCCCTGAAAGAGTTATGTTTCTTGTTGTGTTTTTTATTGTCAGCGGATAGCCAAATATTGAAAGGTAATCAGATTTAATTGCTATTGTTCCTTCATCTTTGACTTCTCCATCAACTTTATATTTTATAATTCGTTCAGGATTGCACTCTGTAATGTATATCCCTTCCATGCTAGCATTTATGAAGACAATGTTTTCTAACAAGGTTTTTGATTTTTTTACAGGAATTTTTTCATTTATTGTAATTTCCATTATTTGCCTCCTTTAAAAAAATTAAGTTTTTACCATATATTTGCATGTTGAATTTGGCATTATTTTTAATGCCTCTTAATACTCCTTCTATAAAAATTATCTGTCCTTTAGTAATTCTTTCTTGGTGGTCAAGGAAAAATACTTTTATTGTTTGTTCTTTATTTTTTATCTTTATTTCTTCGATTACTTTTTCTTTTGTCTCAATTATTTTTGCTTCTATTACTTCCCCAGTAACCCAGACTTTGTTAAAGGCAATATTATCCGCAAACATAGGAACAAGTTGATGCCCATATACATCTATACTGCTTTTCCCATTTTTGTCCGCACCTTTTAATGACCCTTCAAAGTATACCGGGGAGTTTTGTATATCAAGTTCTGCAACTTGTTCTGCTTTTTCGTTAAAAAAAGTAACTTTTACGATGTTTTCTCCAAGATTGCTTTTTTGATATATTTCACATTCACATATCGCAATCGGAGTCCCATTACTTTTTGTTTTATAATTTAGTTCTCTGTGGTTAATTATTCCTAAAAGTGCGACTTTATTGAGCATAATTCCCCCTTTAAAAAATGTTTTTATGTAGAAAAAGCCACCATTTGCTTTTTTTAGCAAATAGTGGCTTTTTCTATTTTTTATATCCTTATTTCAAGGAGGATTTAGAATGGCTCTTCTATTGTTTCCTCCTCAGGAATTTTTTCTTCTTCAGGTTCTGCTTTTGTTTCTTCTTTTGCTTTTTGTTTATCTTTTTGTGCTTGCTGTATTAAATCAGCAAGCTCTTTTTGGGTTTTTATACCTTTTAGTTTTTCAAGCCCTGCTTTTGGCCCATATACCTCTGTCAGCAACTTTTTGGTTTCAATCATTGTTTTGCCATCAATAGATGATGTTGTGGGTTGAGTTTGTGGCTGTGACTGTGGTTGTGGTTGTGGCTGAGGATGAGAAACGCCGTTTTTTATATCTTCGTCATCTATATCTTGCGTAAAAATAGATGACAGCCTGCATGCAGACAGAGTTGCGTCTAATAACGCACGCTTCTTTGCCATTTTCTGAATTGTGTTTACTTGAGAAAAAATGTCGTCGTTTTCTAATCTATATAAAATATAATTTCCATACTGCCCATTTATTGTCTTCTTGGGAAGGGCATTTTTATCTACATCCTGAGGAATTTCTTTTTCAGTTACCCATCTCCATCTGTATTTGTTTTCTTTTGAATTACATGAACCTAATCCCTCAGAAACCATTTTTCCCGTTTTATAATCTTTGAGTATGCATTTTATAAAGTAGTAGAATATTCCTTTATCCCAATCTTCTATTTTTTCAATAATTTCATACGTATCAACTAAACCGTGAATTCTCAGCAATTTTTCAGCCCCTGGTTTGAATAAAGTGCCTTTGCCAGCTGTGCCAGGAACAGTTCCGTAGTCCACTCCAGCAATTAACTGCTTCTGAACTACCGCCTGGTATTGCCTTATTTTTTGCAGGGCTCTTTCTACTATCCTTGGGTCAGGAATATCTACATCTGGTGAATTTTCTTCTATTACTGCTAAAACTTCTTTGTTTTCCATAAAAATACCTCCTTTTTTTGTTTTAGAATGGTTTTTTATTTTTTTTTATTTAAAATGGTTCATTTATCAATTCTTCATCATCGTTACCATCTTTTTTATCCAGAAAGATAATTCTGTTTGCAACAATTTCATACATGTTCCTTTTAACCCCGTTTTGGTCTTCCCACTGCCTTTCCCTGAGTCTTCCTTCTACAAAGATTTTTGATCCTTTATTGAGATATTGTGTTGCGTTTTCGGCAGTGTTGCCAAAACAAATTACATTTATAAAAAGGGTTTCCTTTATTTCTTCATTAACTCTTGTATTAACTGCAATTCTCATCATTCCTACCGCTCCCTTTTCACCATATTTTATCTCGGGATCTTTTGTGAGATTCCCGATTATTGTTATTTTGTTATACATACTACTTCCTCCTTTTTTTGTTTTTTTGCACACTACAAGGTAGTGTGCTTTGTGCGCTTTGTGTTGCTTTTATTTAAACAATAAAATCCCATTTGGTTGGTTCTCCTTAAAATGGTGTGAGGTATCAAATAATATTAAACGGGAAAGTTTTTATGATAAAAATAAAAAACCCTCATCTTTTCAGATGAGGGCGAAAGATTAGCAAAATATAGCTTTTTTATTTATTTGAATTGAGTTTTGCAATTTTTTATCAGCTTGCAAAATTCTTGATTGCTTTTGATCTTAATAGGGCTTGCTAGTTTGAATAATCTGTTTTTTAGCCAGCTGAAATCCTCACCAGTTGCTACTTTGATATGATTTACTGCTGCATTTATATCTGCATGGAATGTCTTGTTTATGACAGTATCCATAAATAAACCTCTTGTAACACGTTTTCCATTAAAAGTATTTGTTAAGTTGCAATTGCTCTGGATGTTTTTTATGTCATCGCTTATGCAGCTTATTTTTGATGTAAATCTTTCATCTATGTAGTGAACCTGTATCTCATAATCCTGAGCATGACATTTGATGTATCTTAGAAATTTGAAAAAGTATATTTGGTCAGAATATTGAGGAATTGTTTTATCAGAATTGTTTTCCCATATATTTTTAAGCCCTGCAGGATTGCCAGATACATATACTGTGGAAACTCCATTTAGATATAAATATTCTGCTATTCTTTTTGCTATTTTAAAAAATTGATCTTTTAAATATTTATCCCTTTTTTCATAAAGGGAAGAAATAATTTTTTCAATTTTTTTGCGCTCTTTTGCGCATTGTATCATTTTATTTTTGTTTAATTCAGCAATAAGCTGGTTAAACTTGAAATTGTAGTTTTTATATTTTCTCCCGTCAACAATTAAAGACGGGGTGATTCCGTCGTTGATAAAGATTGCTGCGATGTTGTTTGTTCCCACATCTATGCCTGCATCTTTAAACTGGAGGTGATTTTTGTCTTCTATCTTTGAATGGCTGATTTGCAGATATGAATTTTTATTGTTAAGCGCAGCTGTTGATTGTGCATAAAGCATTTCACCCTCCTTGTTTTATTCTTTCCTCAACTTGTTTTTTGAATTTTTTTAAAATTTTTCCTGATTTTTTTAGCGTATTTTTCCCTATGATTGCTTCACTACATGTGTCGCATTCGTAGATTGTGTAATTAGGAATTGCGATATGATATTCTTTATAATTGAAGATTTCCTCTATCTCTTTTTTAATTAAATTCCCATGCCCGCATATAGGGCATTTTTTTAATTTAGGCATTTTCCCTCCTCAGTTTAATTAATAAAAAGCCCACAAAATGTGGGCTTGGTATGTTTCTGTAGAAAAGATTTAAAAATCCTATTCTGAATAATCTGTTCTCTGGCAGTGAGGGCAGGAAAAACATTCTATCCCAGTGCCTTCAACCCATGCACGTTGTGCATGGGGATACCCACAAATGGGGCATTTCACTTCTTTCACTGTGTACTGGGTTTTTATCCCGGCTTGCTGAACTTCAACCCTTACCTTATGAAAGTCTGTGGAGCCTATAAATTTCATTTTTTCCTCCTTTTAAAAGGATTTTCCCCTCTCATGAGGGGTATGCTTTTTAAAACATATTAAAAATTAACTTGCTGTTATGCCATCATAATATATATAAAATAGGCTTTAAATGGCTTTAAACGATTAATTGCAAAATGCCATACAAATAATAAAAAATATTGAAAGGTGGTTTTTTGTTTATTTGATAAATAAAAAGAGGTTCATAATTGCAACAAAATAGCCAATATCCTCAAATAATTAATTCTTGGCTTGAATATATTACTCTTGAAGAACTCTCAAGCATAAAAATAAACAGTGGCGACTTAACAAAATATAATTTATATAAATTCCCTGGTTGCAGTTGTATTTTTTCTTTTAACCAAGATAATTTAAAAATTACTTTTACACACGAGCTATTAAGCAATCAAGAATTTATAGAAGTTCTTTCGCAAAGAATTAACCAATTAGACTCATCAGACAACTTAAACAATCAGTTTGTAGATTTTTTTATTTTATTTCCTGTTATTGAAACAAAATATAGAAACCTTGAAACCAACGGCAATTTAGAAAAAAATACCTACTATATTCCACTCTTTGTTTTAAAAATATCAACAAAAATAGATAAAGTTTTTGCTGTTGAAATAACTGAACATAATAAAAATTTAGATTCTCAAAATGGTTTGGTTTACCCTTTTATTGAAATTAATCTTGAAAAATTTTCTGACTATATAGTTTGCAAACCATTTTTTATTAATGCTTTAAAAATGAGCGATGATGAAATAAATGAGCTTCCTTTAGGCAAACCATTACTTACATTTTTAAGAGAGTTTTTGAATCAAGATAGTAATAAGAACTTTTTTGAACTCATTAAAGATTTGAAAAAATGGCTTGCAGGCAAAATAAATTATAAAAAATATAAAATAACTCCTTATGATTTTATGTTTCTTTGGAATATTCCATGGCAAGATGTAAACACCCAAAAGATAAAAAATCAGCTGAAAATTTTAAGTGGTAATGATTTTGACCCCATATTACATCAGGAAACTGCTGCTTATGAATATCTTTATGGTGAACAAGTAGAAAAATTTGAAAAATATAATACTCCAGATGACACATTCTGGTACGGAACTTTTGATAATTTCCCTTTAAGTAAAGGCCAAGCAATAACTTTGCAAAAATTTGCCAAAAAAGAAAATTTAATTGCCTGTCAAGGCCCACCTGGAACAGGAAAAACAACTCTTCTTATGGCTTTAGTGGCAGACACCTTAACAAGAAGAGCTTTAAGCATAGCCATTAATAAAAAAGATTTCCCATCGCTTGTTCTTGTGTGTTCAACAGCAAATAAAGCAGTGTGGAATGCAGCAAGAAGTTTTATTTCTCAAGATAAATTCGCATTCAGCGAATTATACAAAAATGGTGGTTTTTACTTTTTGGGCGGGAAAAAAGAAAATATTATTAATTCACTGAATAAAATTGATCAAATAAATGATTGGTTATTATCTCAGAATATAGAGAAAGCACGTGATGGGTTAGAGGAAATTAAAGAGCAACTTATAACGGCTTTTGAAAATTATATAGAAATTATAACCCAAGTAAGAAAATTAAAAGAAGATTATATAAATATAAACCATGAGATAGAGAAATTTTGTGAAATAAATCCTAATATTGACAATTTTTACTCTGTTTTAAAGTTTGAACAAAAAAATTTGCAAGATATTTTTACTAATAATTATGGCCTAAATGAAAAACAATTAGCTTATGACTATTTTTCAAATGAAATAAATAAAGCAAAAGAATGGAATGATTTATATAAATCTTCAGATTTATATAAAAAGGGAATTACAAAAAATAATTTTTGCTACTTAAATAATCAAGAACTGAAGAATAGCATCATTGAATGTTATTCTTATTTTAAAAACATGCCTTTTTTTAAAAAAATTATCAATATTTTCACGGGAGAAAGCAATAAAATAATAAACAGTTTTGTCTCTAAATATAAAGATTTAATAACACTTACAGGTTATGATTGGCAACAAATAGTTAAACAAAAAATTTTTGTAAACTATCTTGAGGAACTCTCTATTCTTATCAAGCAAATAGAAAAATTGGGGGCTATTAATGTCAACGATATTTTTCTACAAGATGAAGTCGTTAACTTAACAAAAAACTATTTGGACATATTAAAAGAGTTAAAAGAGATAGAAATATTAATAGAAAAAAGAGATTATTTTTTGCAGAAAAAAGAAAAAATTATGCAAAATCCTTTATATAAATGGGTAGAACAGGGAATTTTTGAATTTGCTCGGCAAGAATATAAAACAACAAGAAAATTGTTTCATTTATCAGAAAAATTCCTTACTCTTTATGCGATTGTAAATAGAGATGAAATTATCCGTTGCATAAATTTGTTTAAACAATTAAAAGGAGATAATGCTTTGTGGTTAAAAGCTAAAGAACAAATAACAAAAAATATAGGAATTGAAAATTTTTATCTATATATTTCCCTAATCTTCCCTGTTCATTTCTCAAGTTTGCATTCTTCTTCTTATATTTTTGATGATTTTATAAAAATTGATTCCCCTTTAATACAAGATTTTCTCAAAAAAAACTTTAAACCTATCTATTTAACTTTTATCGATGAATCGGCTATGGCTTTGCCACAAATTGCCTATCCTGTTGTCTATTGGTCTCAAAAAGTAGTCGCAGTCGGAGATCCCCTGCAAATTCCTCCTGTTGTTTCAATTGACAATAAAACACTTGAGACATATCATG
>Ga0308409_1001417_pt1 | contig 11196 bp, 11 predicted proteins | sample HotsprSampleMSe4_FD_203469 | JGI IMG/M metagenome (GOLD analysis project Ga0308409, IMG submission 203469) | Hot spring phototrophic mat microbial communities from Mushroom Spring, Yellowstone National Park, Wyoming, United States - 20060912_MSe4 ... | reverse complement strand
GTCGGAAATATGGATGGACGCAGGTGCGAGGGTCGGGATTGAGGAATTTTCGGCTCGCTGAAGAGCACTGAAACCCGCGATTTCGATCAGCGTCGGCAGCAACGTCAAGATTGAGGAATTTTCGGCTCGCTGAAGAGCACTGAAACGCGCGCGGCGGAACTGATGCTCACTGCGTTTCAAATTGAGGAATTTTCGGCTCGCTGAAGAGCACTGAAACTCCCACCGAGACCACAACACCTGATGGACAACTATTTATTGAGGAATTTTCGGCTCGCTGAAGAGCACTGAAACCTCCATCTCTCACCTCCCCCTCTCCTTCAGCACCGCAATTGAGGAATTTTCGGCTCGCTGAAGAGCACTGAAACGGTGATATCCGTTGGCTTGACCAACTTGTAGGTAGATTGAGGAATTTTCGGCTCGCTGAAGAGCACTGAAACTCGTCGCCAACCCAAGTTTGATCATCATCTGCGTTGATTGAGGAATTTTCGGCTCGCTGAAGAGCACTGAAACGCGAACCGGAACGCCCCGAACTGCTACTCGTCCAGAATTGAGGAATTTTCGGCTCGCTGAAGAGCACTGAAACTTATGATCTCGTCCCGACGTGGCGGTTTATGCAAATTGAGGAATTTTCGGCTCGCTGAAGAGCACTGAAACGTGACGGCGACGCGGTTGATGTCGAGACGGCGTATGAGATTGAGGAATTTTCGGCTCGCTGAAGAGCACTGAAACTCCGGCGAAGCGTTTGTCGGCGGTTCGAGCGACTACGATTGAGGAATTTTCGGCTCGCTGAAGAGCACTGAAACAGCCGCAATCTCGACGAACGGACTAACAGTGTTGTTCATTGAGGAATTTTCGGCTCGCTGAAGAGCACTGAAACTTCTTGGTTCACTAATCGCGCTTGACGAACGGCGTAAATTGAGGAATTTTCGGCTCGCTGAAGAGCACTGAAACACCAACGCGCTGCTCTCAACGTTCGGCGCTTGGTCTTGATTGAGGAATTTTCGGCTCGCTGAAGAGCACTGAAACCAACCTCACTTAGCGGGATGTAATACGAGACGACGATTGAGGAATTTTCGGCTCGCTGAAGAGCACTGAAACTCCGCACCAGCCGCGCCACCACCGGCGCGGTCAACATTGAGGAATTTTCGGCTCGCTGAAGAGCACTGAAACGGATGATCAATGTAGTAACAGACATGCCACCGTGCGAAATTGAGGAATTTTCGGCTCGCTGAAGAGCACTGAAACTGTTACACGACCGGTAGCAGCACGATCCTACCACATCATTGAGGAATTTTCGGCTCGCTGAAGAGCACTGAAACCGCGAATCAAACTCCCAAAACTCAATCGAGTTGGGAATTGAGGAATTTTCGGCTCGCTGAAGAGCACTGAAACGGGTGCATGTGTGGGTTGATCCCTATGTGGCGGATCTATTGAGGAATTTTCGGCTCGCTGAAGAGCACTGAAACGGGACGTACCAGCGTGACTACGGCACGCTGCCCTTCGATTGAGGAATTTTCGGCTCGCTGAAGAGCACTGAAACGGTGTGTAACACGGTAGCAGCACAAGTGTTCTGAAAATTGAGGAATTTTCGGCTCGCTGAAGAGCACTGAAACTTTGTGGGCGTCTTGGCGTTGGCCATCGGTGTGACGATTGAGGAATTTTCGGCTCGCTGAAGAGCACTGAAACGTACTATTACTACGCCGGCGTATGGGAGCTGTTGGCTCATTGAGGAATTTTCGGCTCGCTGAAGAGCACTGAAACTTGTGGACATATTGACCTAAAAGCGACGGATATTGATTGAGGAATTTTCGGCTCGCTGAAGAGCACTGAAACGGCGGCGCGCATCTGCGATCTGCCCGTGCCGGTTTTATTGAGGAATTTTCGGCTCGCTGAAGAGCACTGAAACCTTGATCCCGGAACGGAAAACGGAAAAACTGCAAGAGATTGAGGAATTTTCGGCTCGCTGAAGAGCACTGAAACCGCCGCGCCGTACGAGACACCCGCACCGCTCCGATCATTGAGGAATTTTCGGCTCGCTGAAGAGCACTGAAACGTCGGTGCGCGCGCCACGACACGCGCCACCAGACGATTGAGGAATTTTCGGCTCGCTGAAGAGCACTGAAACAGTCGCTCTTTGTGACGTTGGTTGTCGTGGTCATATATTGAGGAATTTTCGGCTCGCTGAAGAGCACTGAAACGCGATGAGTCGCTCCCTGTCGTGTTGGCTCGGCTCGATTGAGGAATTTTCGGCTCGCTGAAGAGCACTGAAACCCGCAACCGGCGTGAGATAGGGGAGACCAGGGGAAATTGAGGAATTTTCGGCTCGCTGAAGAGCACTGAAACGTAGTTCCGATATTCTGAAAACAATTTTGAAAATAAGATTGAGGAATTTTCGGCTCGCTGAAGAGCACTGAAACTGAATGTAACACGGTAGCAGCACAAACGTTCTAATGTATTGAGGAATTTTCGGCTCGCTGAAGAGCACTGAAACGAGCGAGCGGCGCGCCGGCGAAGCGGGTGTACTGGATTGAGGAATTTTCGGCTCGCTGAAGAGCACTGAAACATTTAGTGCGCCGTCGGGCAAAACCTGACCGGTGGCATTGAGGAATTTTCGGCTCGCTGAAGAGCACTGAAACCAACCACGAGACCACCTGTCCACTACATACAGCATGATTGAGGAATTTTCGGCTCGCTGAAGAGCACTGAAACCTATTTGACTCCGGTCTCCGTCGCGCTCGCCGAGCGCTATTGAGGAATTTTCGGCTCGCTGAAGAGCACTGAAACGTCATGCAAGCGATTGTCGAGACGCTGATAGGCGCGATTGAGGAATTTTCGGCTCGCTGAAGAGCACTGAAACGGTCGCAAGCGGCACCTGGGTTGGGTTTACGGATAAGATTGAGGAATTTTCGGCTCGCTGAAGAGCACTGAAACTGGTACGACAGTAGCGCTGAATCTATCTCGATCTTGATTGAGGAATTTTCGGCTCGCTGAAGAGCACTGAAACCGCGGCGGTCTGTCTGCGGTGGGGATACGTTCACGATTGAGGAATTTTCGGCTCGCTGAAGAGCACTGAAACAGCGGGGAGGCGTTCGTTGGCGGTTCAAGTGATTACATTGAGGAATTTTCGGCTCGCTGAAGAGCACTGAAACCCCGTCTCGGTTGCGGCGCACGCTTAGGTGCGCCTTCATTGAGGAATTTTCGGCTCGCTGAAGAGCACTGAAACGTTCCAGAGCACATCTCCGCGGCTGGGCGTGCGCTGATTGAGGAATTTTCGGCTCGCTGAAGAGCACTGAAACATTATTGAACTTTTTGAAGACAACTTTTTCAGAAAATTGAGGAATTTTCGGCTCGCTGAAGAGCACTGAAACATCCCAGGACACATCATCGCCAGCAGCGGGCGGAGGCGATTGAGGAATTTTCGGCTCGCTGAAGAGCACTGAAACGCGCCCTCGCGGTCGCGGGCGGGATCATCCCCTCGCCGATTGAGGAATTTTCGGCTCGCTGAAGAGCACTGAAACCGTTAATTCGGACTTCACTGAAGTTAAGTTTTTAGGAAATTGAGGAATTTTCGGCTCGCTGAAGAGCACTGAAACGACAAGGGCGCCATGATCCTCGGACGATGGCGCTGGAAATTGAGGAATTTTCGGCTCGCTGAAGAGCACTGAAACTAGTTGCTTTATAGATTTTATTGGGTTGTATGTACTCATTGAGGAATTTTCGGCTCGCTGAAGAGCACTGAAACACGAAAGGGTTAAAAATGCTGGTAGCCGCATTCAGGAATTGAGGAATTTTCGGCTCGCTGAAGAGCACTGAAACCCGGCGATGGTCACGGATCGCGTAAAGGAGAATGAATTGAGGAATTTTCGGCTCGCTGAAGAGCACTGAAACTACCGCGATCTGGCGGCGGTGTGCTTACGGTGGGGGATTGAGGAATTTTCGGCTCGCTGAAGAGCACTGAAACGGGCGCGCGTGGCGCGCTTGTGAGGTGAGCGGTGCAATTGAGGAATTTTCGGCTCGCTGAAGAGCACTGAAACAAGCTACGGAAGTACAACATCCACGGAATATACGAGATTGAGGAATTTTCGGCTCGCTGAAGAGCACTGAAACGACGTGCAGCGCGTCGCGCCCGAAGTCCAGCCAGCGGAATTGAGGAATTTTCGGCTCGCTGAAGAGCACTGAAACGTTCGTTGGGGTGCTTGCTCTGGCGATCGGCGTCACATTGAGGAATTTTCGGCTCGCTGAAGAGCACTGAAACCCAGACGGATTGTCGCGTGAACAATGTCATCCGGCGGGATTGAGGAATTTTCGGCTCGCTGAAGAGCACTGAAACACGGGCGAGCGCCACCGACTCGGGATCGGCGGCGTCAATTGAGGAATTTTCGGCTCGCTGAAGAGCACTGAAACACGACACGCAGGAAGTCGAGCCACTGGCCACCGCCGCATTGAGGAATTTTCGGCTCGCTGAAGAGCACTGAAACTACCGGAGGGCCACGCCGCAGAGGGCGAGCCGCTCACATTGAGGAATTTTCGGCTCGCTGAAGAGCACTGAAACGACTTGGCGGCAGTAGGCGTCCTGTTTTGCCGCGCGTAGATTGAGGAATTTTCGGCTCGCTGAAGAGCACTGAAACGCTACCACCGCCGGTCGATTTCGTTGCCGAGAATCTATTGAGGAATTTTCGGCTCGCTGAAGAGCACTGAAACCGTTCGTTTCGCAAACGCAAGAATATCCGCACCGTGATTGAGGAATTTTCGGCTCGCTGAAGAGCACTGAAACCGCGGCGCGGGCGCTGCTGCGGCGGGCGCTGGCGGAATTGAGGAATTTTCGGCTCGCTGAAGAGCACTGAAACACGCGCCGACCGCCGCCGACGCATCGCCCGCGTCCTCTATTGAGGAATTTTCGGCTCGCTGAAGAGCACTGAAACCCTACGCAACCAGCAACGACGGCGGGACAACGACGATTGAGGAATTTTCGGCTCGCTGAAGAGCACTGAAACCTCTGGTCGAGGCGCAAACGGGCGTCGTACTGCTGGTATTGAGGAATTTTCGGCTCGCTGAAGAGCACTGAAACGTCAATTGCTCCGTCGCTCATCTGGGCGATTACGAATATTGAGGAATTTTCGGCTCGCTGAAGAGCACTGAAACTCGACCCGCGCACGGATCGCTGCATCGGGTTCAAAGATATTGAGGAATTTTCGGCTCGCTGAAGAGCACTGAAACGTTTGGTCGCGCCCCAGCGGAACAGCGTACCGCGCCGATTGAGGAATTTTCGGCTCGCTGAAGAGCACTGAAACTCTGGATGCGTGACGGTTATCCAGTCCACTGCAACAATTGAGGAATTTTCGGCTCGCTGAAGAGCACTGAAACGAATATAACCGCCAGCGCCGACTGCACCTCGGCGGGATTGAGGAATTTTCGGCTCGCTGAAGAGCACTGAAACTGTGGTCTTGTGGTGACTGTTTCTTGCAGTATAATTGAGGAATTTTCGGCTCGCTGAAGAGCACTGAAACTACAGCTCGGGCAACGCCAGAAATCACCGCACCGGTATTGAGGAATTTTCGGCTCGCTGAAGAGCACTGAAACGACGCTGATAGGATGGTCAAGTCGGTGATCCCGTCCAATTGAGGAATTTTCGGCTCGCTGAAGAGCACTGAAACTGATTATCTTGTCATAACATTCGAGAAAAATAATATTGAGGAATTTTCGGCTCGCTGAAGAGCACTGAAACCGCAGAAGTCCTGCTGATCGCAGTCATAACTTCTGAATTGAGGAATTTTCGGCTCGCTGAAGAGCACTGAAACTCTGCGGCGTGGTGCTCCGGTATGGCGCGTCGGGTGTATTGAGGAATTTTCGGCTCGCTGAAGAGCACTGAAACATCTTGTCTACTGGTATTGTTGTAGCGACATAATGCATTGAGGAATTTTCGGCTCGCTGAAGAGCACTGAAACCGCCTAATCATCGCCGCCGGCGGCGGTCAACCACAATTGAGGAATTTTCGGCTCGCTGAAGAGCACTGAAACTTTGTCGTTGTGACACTAATAGGGAGGTGGATGTTAATTGAGGAATTTTCGGCTCGCTGAAGAGCACTGAAACGAGTGGTAACACGGTAGCAGCACACCTGTTCTGGTAGATTGAGGAATTTTCGGCTCGCTGAAGAGCACTGAAACCTGATGTTCGACCTGTACAAGCATTGCAGGTTTCTGAATTGAGGAATTTTCGGCTCGCTGAAGAGCACTGAAACTGTAAACCTTGGAAGGTTGTATGGCATCTATCATAAATTGAGGAATTTTCGGCTCGCTGAAGAGCACTGAAACCATACTGGTTCCTGCACTGAAGTTCAAATCTTGCAAAATTGAGGAATTTTCGGCTCGCTGAAGAGCACTGAAACGCGTCGCATACGCTGCTTACGTTTGTTCTCGTGTGCATTGAGGAATTTTCGGCTCGCTGAAGAGCACTGAAACTGATTGTAACACGGTAGCAGCACACCTGTTCTGGTAGGATTGAGGAATTTTCGGCTCGCTGAAGAGCACTGAAACTTTAAAGCGCGTGTGGTGGCGCGCGCACCGCAGGGATTGAGGAATTTTCGGCTCGCTGAAGAGCACTGAAACGCGCATGTACCAGACCGCCGCGCCGACGGCACACAGGATTGAGGAATTTTCGGCTCGCTGAAGAGCACTGAAACAAAGATTGCTGATGAGTGAGCACTTGTACCGACGTGAATTGAGGAATTTTCGGCTCGCTGAAGAGCACTGAAACTGTTGATCCTGTCTTCAAGCATCCTGGCCATCTCTATTGAGGAATTTTCGGCTCGCTGAAGAGCACTGAAACTCATCAGATCGCAGGTTGCGCATCTACAACAAAACATTGAGGAATTTTCGGCTCGCTGAAGAGCACTGAAACCTCAAGGTCTACCAGTCGGTTTACCAAGTCTATGATTATTGAGGAATTTTCGGCTCGCTGAAGAGCACTGAAACAGAAGTACCCGCAGGGGCTTATCAAATTGATGTTGATTGAGGAATTTTCGGCTCGCTGAAGAGCACTGAAACGTTGATGAGGGGTAAGGCGGAACAGTGGAAACACCGATTGAGGAATTTTCGGCTCGCTGAAGAGCACTGAAACTTTGATCAAGTCGGTAATCCCATCACGTCGGTACAAGATTGAGGAATTTTCGGCTCGCTGAAGAGCACTGAAACACAAAAGACGTGTATCAGCCAGTGTCTATGAGCCGAATTGAGGAATTTTCGGCTCGCTGAAGAGCACTGAAACCTGGCGGTGGAACTCGATAATACGCGCTACGAATTGATGATTGAGGAATTTTCGGCTCGCTGAAGAGCACTGAAACGCGCGGATTGGCGCGCGGATGTCCGCCAGGTCGCGATTGAGGAATTTTCGGCTCGCTGAAGAGCACTGAAACACACGATGGTAAAGCAACATCGCTATGACGCGATGGTATTGAGGAATTTTCGGCTCGCTGAAGAGCACTGAAACGATCAGCTCACGACCCGCGCGCACCGACGGCAGCGACGATTGAGGAATTTTCGGCTCGCTGAAGAGCACTGAAACCCGGCAACACGCGCCAGCCGCCGACGGCGTCGTACAAATTGAGGAATTTTCGGCTCGCTGAAGAGCACTGAAACCGCCAGCAGCGAGCGCGAGCCAGACGAGTACATACAATTGAGGAATTTTCGGCTCGCTGAAGAGCACTGAAACGGAGATCGCAGATACGACCGGCCGGCGGCGCGACCGATTGAGGAATTTTCGGCTCGCTGAAGAGCACTGAAACGTTCGCGTGCGACGTATCGCTGTGTTAGGTCATACCGATTGAGGAATTTTCGGCTCGCTGAAGAGCACTGAAACAATATGTTCACTCGCAAGATGATCCGGCTTGACGTTACATTGAGGAATTTTCGGCTCGCTGAAGAGCACTGAAACACTCACGGGAGTCGAGCGAGACCTGGACCTCATCCCAATTGAGGAATTTTCGGCTCGCTGAAGAGCACTGAAACATGACATATCACTGCCGTCGGGGGGCGGCGTAATCGGATTGAGGAATTTTCGGCTCGCTGAAGAGCACTGAAACTTCTTGAGTTTTGGCGTTCACAACCATCCGGTTGGAAATTGAGGAATTTTCGGCTCGCTGAAGAGCACTGAAACTGGTTGCCTTACAGAAGATGATATGTTTGCTTTATCATTGAGGAATTTTCGGCTCGCTGAAGAGCACTGAAACCCGAGACGCCCGGCACCCGCACGCCGTCGCTCACGATTGAGGAATTTTCGGCTCGCTGAAGAGCACTGAAACCGGCCGCCGCGAGCGCGAGCCAGCACAGCACATAGAATTGAGGAATTTTCGGCTCGCTGAAGAGCACTGAAACTGTTCTGGGTGTGTGAGACTCATTGGGCTGCCGTCCCATTGAGGAATTTTCGGCTCGCTGAAGAGCACTGAAACGGGGGCCAGTGGCGGTCCGAGTAGGGTGGCACGATCCAATTGAGGAATTTTCGGCTCGCTGAAGAGCACTGAAACACGCGAAATTACAAGAAGAGTACGCAAAGTACGCAGATTGAGGAATTTTCGGCTCGCTGAAGAGCACTGAAACGCGCGAATGCGCTCGCTGCTGCACTTCGTAACGTCTCAAATTGAGGAATTTTCGGCTCGCTGAAGAGCACTGAAACTTGAGTTTTGGGAGTTTGATACGTCCAATGGTGTTCGATTGAGGAATTTTCGGCTCGCTGAAGAGCACTGAAACCAGACCACCAAGAGCGCGCTCAATCACTGCATCACCAAATTGAGGAATTTTCGGCTCGCTGAAGAGCACTGAAACCGTCATATTAGTCATATCGCCGTCAATCGAACGCAAATTGAGGAATTTTCGGCTCGCTGAAGAGCACTGAAACCGTATGTTCAGGCGAATCGGCAGTGGGAACGTCATTCGATTGAGGAATTTTCGGCTCGCTGAAGAGCACTGAAACGCGCTCAACTGGTCTGAGATTGCGGATGAGGACGTACTCGATTGAGGAATTTTCGGCTCGCTGAAGAGCACTGAAACGTCACGCCGGGCTGACCGCGCGCGACTATCTCTGGAATATTGAGGAATTTTCGGCTCGCTGAAGAGCACTGAAACAGTTCGGAACCGTTACGCCGTTGTTCATCATCAATTCGATTGAGGAATTTTCGGCTCGCTGAAGAGCACTGAAACCTACCTCACCAACGCCCACACGCAGCGCGCGAGCGCTATTGAGGAATTTTCGGCTCGCTGAAGAGCACTGAAACACTCGACGATCCGGTAAAGGCGTCGATGCGCGTATCAATTGAGGAATTTTCGGCTCGCTGAAGAGCACTGAAACTCTTCCGCGACGGCAACATCGTTGATGTAGAGATTTGGATTGAGGAATTTTCGGCTCGCTGAAGAGCACTGAAACGCCGCCGGACGGGGACGACGGCACCGTTGTACTGCACCATTGAGGAATTTTCGGCTCGCTGAAGAGCACTGAAACTTACTACGCTGGTGCGTGGGAATTGTCGGCTCCTGATTGAGGAATTTTCGGCTCGCTGAAGAGCACTGAAACCAAATAGTGTCACAACGACAAAAGGCTTCAATAACACATTGAGGAATTTTCGGCTCGCTGAAGAGCACTGAAACGGAACTGCGCTGGATAGTGGATTGGCTTGGCGGCATAATTGAGGAATTTTCGGCTCGCTGAAGAGCACTGAAACACGCGCCGGAGTATGGGTTTCGGGATGCGTTGCCGGAATTGAGGAATTTTCGGCTCGCTGAAGAGCACTGAAACACGCCTCGGCGCCGCCCATCGACGGATCGGCGCGGTACATTGAGGAATTTTCGGCTCGCTGAAGAGCACTGAAACACTGAGCGAGCAGCGCCTGCTGCACGATTCCAGCAATTGAGGAATTTTCGGCTCGCTGAAGAGCACTGAAACGACTGACGGCGTGGCTGTCTGGAGCGTCATTACCCCATTGAGGAATTTTCGGCTCGCTGAAGAGCACTGAAACTATAGTGTGATTGCGATTACGCTTGTAGTATACCGCGTATTGAGGAATTTTCGGCTCGCTGAAGAGCACTGAAACCTGAACTCAACCGCGTAGTCTTTCGTCTCGCGGTCGAATTGAGGAATTTTCGGCTCGCTGAAGAGCACTGAAACACGCTTGCGACGCGCCGGGCGAGTCGGCGGCGCGATTATTGAGGAATTTTCGGCTCGCTGAAGAGCACTGAAACGTACGCTGGTGATGCCGCTTGTTCTTATCCCGACTGAATTGAGGAATTTTCGGCTCGCTGAAGAGCACTGAAACCTCACTTTAATTGTACCAGAGAAGCGCCGCGTTTTTATTGAGGAATTTTCGGCTCGCTGAAGAGCACTGAAACAGTGCGTACTGCCGCAGCGATGGCGTTCGCACCGTCATTGAGGAATTTTCGGCTCGCTGAAGAGCACTGAAACGATATACGCTTGTGTGGTGGCTTTGCTACCGGTCTCATTGAGGAATTTTCGGCTCGCTGAAGAGCACTGAAACACGAACGGGTTGAAGATCGACGTAGCGGCATTCAGGATTGAGGAATTTTCGGCTCGCTGAAGAGCACTGAAACCACCACGCCCAGCATCACCCGCAGCGCGACAACGAATTGAGGAATTTTCGGCTCGCTGAAGAGCACTGAAACCATAGTTGAGCGTGCGGAATAAAAAATGACTACGACAATTGAGGAATTTTCGGCTCGCTGAAGAGCACTGAAACCTCGTGCTTTATTTTCGCATTCGGCGCAACGGAACGCAGATTGAGGAATTTTCGGCTCGCTGAAGAGCACTGAAACGATGTATGCCTGAGTCGTGGCCTTACTTCCGGTTTCGATTGAGGAATTTTCGGCTCGCTGAAGAGCACTGAAACGAACTGCACGGGATGAGGGATGCGTTCCCGGATTTTGTATTGAGGAATTTTCGGCTCGCTGAAGAGCACTGAAACTCACTTGCGAGAAGCACGCTCCTTATCAGCATTTTTGATTGAGGAATTTTCGGCTCGCTGAAGAGCACTGAAACGCGCGCGGTTGCGGAACAGACCAGAAGCGCGCGGTTCGAATTGAGGAATTTTCGGCTCGCTGAAGAGCACTGAAACGCTCATCGTTGGCAGTCTCCCAAACCATCACATACTATTGAGGAATTTTCGGCTCGCTGAAGAGCACTGAAACACCAAAAAAA
>Ga0308409_1001411_pt1 | contig 11239 bp, 11 predicted proteins | sample HotsprSampleMSe4_FD_203469 | JGI IMG/M metagenome (GOLD analysis project Ga0308409, IMG submission 203469) | Hot spring phototrophic mat microbial communities from Mushroom Spring, Yellowstone National Park, Wyoming, United States - 20060912_MSe4 ... | reverse complement strand
GCAAATCAACTTCTTCAGTGTGAAGAGTTAATTTTTCAAATTCGCTTTTAATTATTTCAAGTGCTTCGTTATAGTTTATCATATTTCTCCTTTGTGTTCCTTGTGACTACCTTTGTGTCTTTCATGGTTAATTTTTTTACCACAAAGGTACACGAAGTTCAACACTAAGGAACAAGAAGTTGATCAATTTATTTTCATCTAAAGATTTTTTAAGAATCTCTTGTTCATTCATTTTTAATCTCCTTTGTGAACCTTTGTGATTACCTTTGTGCACTTTGTGGTTAAACTCTTTTTCACCACAAAGGAACACGAAGTTCAACACTAAGGAACACGAAGTATTTTAATTTCATCACCTACGAATATTTCTCCTTTGTGAACCTTTGTGATTACCTTTGTGCACTTCGTGGTTAAACCCATTCTCACCACAAAGGAACACGAAGTTCAACACTAAGGTACACTAAATATGTTAATTTCATCACCTACGAATATTTCTCCGCCACGAACTACCTTTGCAAAAATTCCTTCTCGCGGCATAACGCAATCACCAACTTTGTAAAAGATCGCACACCTGCTGTGACATTCTTTCCCAATCTGCGTTATCTCCAGTTCAGCTTCTTTTCCTATTTTCATTCGTGTACCGACCTCTAAGTCTGGCAATTCAAGAAATTCTGTTGTAATGTTTTCTGCAAATGCGCCGGGACGAAGATTTGGCAATCCTTTCTCACGCATCTTATTAATGCTCTCGAGCGCAAGAAAACTAACTTGTCTGTGCCAGTTGCCAGCATGAACATCCCCCTCAATTCCAAAGTTTTCTATCAACTTTGCTGATTGAACATTCGTCTTTGGTATTCCCTTTTTCTTGCTGATGGAAATTGCAACAACTTTGCCGATTACATTTTTCGTTTTAACTTCTAATTGTAAATCTTTAGTCTCAATATTATGCATAAATATTTCCTCTCTATATTATTCTGATTACCCTCTGGGTTCTTTGTGATTATCCCTCGTGTAACTTCCTGGTTAAAGTTTTCTTTAACCACGAAGGAGCACCAAGTACATCACAAAGATTCACAAAGTTAATGTTATTGTTATTCCTTATAATTTCAATTGATTTATGGAGGAAAAAAGAGAAGACACGATTAACTTTCAATTTATTCAATAAAATAGCTCCCACTTTTTCCTCCGGTTTTACTTAATAATTTAATTTCACTGATGATCATCGACTTATCAATCGCTTTACACATATCATAGACAGTCAATGCAGCAACCGAAACGGCAGTTAATGCCTCCATCTCAATCCCAGTTTGTGCAGTAGTTTTTGCAAACGATTTAATTTCGACAGTTTTCTTTTGGAGATTCAATTTTAATTTAACATCAATTTTAGATATGAAAATATTATGGCAAAGTGGAATCAACTCACTTGTTTTCTTCGCTGCTTGAATGCCAGCAAACTTTGCAATTGAAAGCACATCGCCTTTCTTTACTGAATTATTTTTGATTGCGTTAAAAACTTCTTTTGACACTTTTACTTCTGCGTACGCTTCGGCTGTTCGTGTTGATATTTCTTTTTCAGAAACATCAACCATTTCCGCTTTACCTTTACTGTTAATGTGTGATAATTTTTTCATCCGCCTATGCTCATCATATTGTTTTGATTTAGTTGTGACAATTCATCGACACTCGGATGCTTTAACCATTTTGATTGCAATGAATTTTTTATAAACTCAATGATCATATCATCTGATACTGTTTCATCAGCTAATAAAGATTTTAAACTCAGATCTGATGGATTTGAAAAGAGACAATTTTTTATTTGTCCAGCTGCTGTGATGCGAAGACGATTACAACTATCGCAGAAATGATCTGATATAGAACTGATAAATCCAACTTTCAAATTTGAGTTATTCACAAAATAATATTTTGAAACTTTTCCATCGCTTTGAATTTCTTTTAAGGAAAACTTTTCTTCTATTCTATTTTTCATTTCTTTCCAACTTAAAAATTTCGAGTCATCCCATTGGTTACCGGTGAATGGCATATACTCAATAAATCTTAGTGTGATTGGATATGTTTTGAAAAACTCAACGAAATCACTCAGCTCATCATCATTAATATTTTTGATAACGACCATATTCACTTTTACTGATTTGAATTTCATCGAAACTGCTTTTTGAATTGCTGTGAGTGTCTCATCAAGATAATCTCTGCCGGTAATTGCAATAAATTTTGTTTTATTTAAAGTATCGAGACTAATATTCAATCGTTCAACACCAAAGTTGAGTAGCGAATCAAGTTTATCAAGCAGATGAGTTCCGTTAGTTGTAATTCCGATTTCAAAATCATATTGATTTTTAAGTGATGAAATCATTTCAAAAAATTTCATTACATCTTTTCTAATGAGTGGTTCACCGCCGGTGAAGCGGATTTTTTTTACTTCTAAATCACGCACAAGAATTTTTATCAGTCGAAACAATTCTTCGTAAGTTAAAATTGATTTGTTAGATTCAAATCGTGCAAGGGAATTTGATGGATTGCAGTAAATACAATTCAGATTGCATTTATCAATCAGAGAGATACGAACATAGTCGTGTATTCGGTTGAAGTTATCTATTAATTTCATATTTTATTTTACCACAAAGGAACACCAAGTTCATCACAAAGGTGCACAAAGGATTCAACTTTGTGAATACCTTTGTGCTCTTCGTGGTTAATTTCTTTCTTCATAAAATTAAAATTCCAATCACTGCTGCAATCAGCACCACATATGCCGGGTGAAGTTTGAAAAAAATTATCAATGCTGCACCAACTGCAAGCAGCACAAATTCTTGCCAATGATTTCCATTCTTCACAGCATACTGATACATTATTGCAGCAATCATTCCAATAACAGCGTACTTAACTCCATTGAATGCTTTCATTACAAGAAAATTGTTTTCATAAATAGAATAAATGTAAGTGCTTAACAAAATCAATATCGATGGACTAAAAAGGTTTCCAATATTTGCAACAACAGCTCCAAGAATTCCGGCGGTTTTATATCCAGTGTATGTTGCAAACTTTATAGAAATGGCGCCGGGAAATATTTCTACCATTCCAAGTACTTTAAGAAACTCATCGTGACTTAACCACTGATGATTTTCAACAACTTCTTTTTCAATCAATGGAATTAATGAATAAGCGCCACCGAAAGAAAAAGAACCAACTTTAACGAAAGCCCAGAAAAGATTTACTAAACTCTCAATCATTTTTTGTTCTCAATAATATCATCAATCCAGCTTAATGCAGCCATCATTGAAGGAAGTCCAATTGTTGGTAACGAAAGCAAAGCAACTTGTCGCATCTCTTCCGGAGAGCAACCAGCTTTTAATGCTTTTCGTGCATGCGAATGAACCGCACCTTCTAATCGCGCACCGGTTGAAATTGCAAGTTTGATTAGTGCGCGAGTTTTTTCATCTAATGGTCCAGCTGCGTGAACAGCGTCTCCAAGTGCTTCATAAGCTTTTGCAACTTCTGGATAGTCTTCCGTGAACTTTTGAAATCGTTTTGGTATTTGAAACATTGTTTTTCTCTCCATTTAATGATTAATAAGAACTATTTTTACCACAAAGTCGCACAAAGGATTTTCACAAAGGACACAAAGATTAAACCTTCGTGTTCCCTTGTGATGAACTTAGTGACCTTTATGGTTCCCAATATTTATAAAAAAACCCGCTTTGCATTGCGGGGTTTAAAATCATGATGAACTTTTTAATCATAAATATAAACTCTCCTTTGCAAAGCGTCCCACCGAATTAAATCGGCGAACTGGCAGGCAAGTCCGTTTCCAAACTTACCCTATATGTCTGCGGTCAGACAAGTCGGTTGATGAATCATGAAGATTTAAAAATATCTTTACCACAAAGTCGCACAAAGGATTCCGTCAGCTGACGGACACAAAGGACACAAAGTTTAAAACTTCGTGTTCTTTTGTGATGTACTTAGTGACCTTTGTGGTTTAACAAATCTTTTTAGATTCATCAACTCGGAGAAAATATTTTGAAAGAACGAAAAAAACTAACTAAACTTTAACCAACTTAACTTTAGTATCATAAAACGAAACGCTGCCGCCAACTGGATCGATCATACAAGTATTATTTCGTAATGAAGGGTCCGTCCACATCACCGCATTAGCATGGAAACCTTTTGATCTTCTGGGATCACCTTTAATTTTTTCTCCATCAACATAAAAATCTTCTGCACCAATTGCCCAATGTCCAAAACCTAAGGCAAAAGAAATAACCCCTGGTCTCATAGTTTCAGTTGGAACAATTTTACCAATAATCTCTTTTTTCTTCCCATTCTTAAAATCCCAGATCCCCTCAGTATTTGTAGCGCTTATTATTTTAACCAAATCATCCTTTTTTAAGCCCAACCTTTGGGCATCAATTGGATTAATAAGAATTCCATTTTCAGGCATAATTGGTTGAAGCCAATATGCAGCAATTGTACGGGACTTAGTTTGCGTGATTGTTCTGTGAGTTATCAAATGCAGATCATAACCTTCTGAAAGATCATCAACTGATTGCTGAGCATAATTCATTATAGGAATATATTTAGCATATCCATAATAGTGCTTACCAGTTGCTGAATATTTTTTCGTAGCAGTCTTTTCCTGATACAAATTCAACAATGCAGCATATTTGTTTTTTAATTTATCTCCATCAAATGATTTATGATGCTCTTCATATCTTCCGCCGCGGTTTAGTATATATACAACCTTACGCCATTTATCCTCACCAACAATTTGTTTCCACTTTTGTTCATCAAAAACAGATTTATCAAGATGTCTTCTTGCTTTAGAAAATACTTCAAGTTCACGATCATTTGCATCAGGAACTTCTTTGCCGGGTTCTTCACCAAAAGCAATATTTGCAACAGCTCTGAGATAAAAATCTTCCGGTCTAGTGAAATCAATTCCATCACCGAGAGCATTTTTACCAAATGCCTTTAAACCGAGTTTTTCATTCAAAGCCATCATCAAAGATTCAAGACAAATAGGAACTTCTTCGCCATATACTTTCACTTTTTCCGGAATAGGTGAAATAACCGGTTGACGAACATTTTCAACTTTTGCGGGCATATTTGGGTGTGAACCTTGAAATTCCCATCTCTCTAAATAAGAAAGATCTGGGAAAATATAATCCGCATACATTGAAGTTGGACCAATTATTATATCACTGCAGAAAAACAATGGAAGTTTATTTACATCTGCAAGCACATCAATATTTGTATGACCAGCAGGTAAAGCATAAGTTGGTGCACCCATATAGAAGAATAAAGCTTTAATCGGATATGGATAAGCCTCTCCAATACTTGGAATTATTTCCTGATAAATATCTGATGATAGAGGAAACCAGTTTCTTTTTGCAGGATAACCTTCAAAAAGAGTTGTTTTTTCATAATCGATATCGTGACGAATAATACTAATTCCAAATGATGGAATTTTTCCTTTAACTTTTGTTAAATCAAATACTTCACCTTTCGAGCCATCATATTTATAGGTTGTACCTTTGGATAGTCCACCAGCCCAATCAAAATTACCAAGCAGCATATTCAAAGACATCCAGCTTAATACATTATAGAATCCATTTGTATGTTGTGCCGGTCCACGATGAATATCAACAGCAGCTTGTTTACCATAGCTTGTTAGCTCGCGGGCAACTTCAATTACATCTTTCTCATTTACTCCGGCTATTTCACACCATTTGCTGATTGAATTTTCTTCCGCAGATTCTTTGAGTATCTGCAAACCAGACTTAACACGAACTTTTTTACCTTCTTTGTTAGTCAATTCTGTATCAACGAACAAATCACCATAAACAGGATTTTTTTCATCATTAGGATCAACCCAGGTTGGTTTACCATTTACCATCACAACCATAAACTTTTCTTCATACTCAATCTCTTTGGTTTTATCTTTTGGATCTTGCATTTTTCTTTTTTCAGCATTTCTTAATCCAAAATCAGTTGCTCGTATAAAATTACCTGGGTTACCATCCTTTATTTCAACCAACCAAGTAGCATTAGTCCAGCACGATTCATTAGTTTCTTTAGCAGCGGCTTTGTTAGCATTTCTTAAAAACTTTTCATCATAACGATTATTATTAATTATCCATTGAATCATTGCTAAAGCAAGAGCGGCATCTGTGCCGGGCTTTATCGGAAGCCATTTATGTGCTTTACTTGCAAGTTTTGAAAAGCGAGGATCAACAACAGCGATTTTTGTATACCCTTTTGCCAGATTTTCAGTTAAGCGAACAGTTTGGTTAGTTGGACCGTAGTTTGCTTCAAATAAATTTGCACCAACAAACAAAACATATTTAGCGTGTTCAAGATCTGCCTGCCAATAAAACTTCTTTCCGCCGGTAAATTTACCACCTTGATATTGTTCACTTATAGCTTTGCAGGTAAAATAAAGTGAGCCTTGGCAAACGGTTGTATGTCCGTGAAGATTGGTAGTGCCAAAAGCAGAACCGAATCTTGAAAGGAAATCCTTTCTTCCATTCTTTAATCTTCCCCAGGCAATTACGAACTGATTATTTTTAGGTCCTAAGTCAGGATGTTCCGGATCAATAAGTTTGTCAAGATGAGCTTTATGTTTTTCCTTAAATGCGGCAACTAATTCTTTTTTCTTTGCTTTATCTTTTTCATCCCAAATTGCTTTAATATCTTCTGCCATAGCTTTAGCCACTTCAGCATCACGCAAAGCCATAATATCTTTTAGCCCTTCAACAACCCTATCTTCTTCACCTGGCACATGGGAAAATAATTTTCCCCCTTCAACGATCTCAGCTATAGCTTGTTCAAATGGAATTGTAATCCATTTATTCTCGCCACGCTTTCCAGCTCTTTTCAAAACTCTTCTTATTCTGTAAGGGTCATAAGCAATTTGAACTCCTGCTTGACCTTTAGGACAAAGAGCTCCATCAATTCTTGCGGCGTCATCAATGTCGGTTTTCATTGAAAGATGTGGAACCATAGTCCAGGGATTGTAAGGATTACCATCTATCTTTGCCAAAACGCCATCTTGAATTTTGGCTTTGATACCGCAACCAGTATTACAATTAAGACAAGCAGAGTAAATTATGTTTTCAGGATCATTTAAAGTATAATCAACATCTGGCCTTTTACTTTTTAATATCATCTGCTGAGTCTGAGCTGAGGCTTTCTTACTTCCAAAAATTGCAGCCAGAGCACCACCCCCAAGAAGTGCTCCTTTTGCCAAAAAGCTTCTTCTTGACTTATCAATTAATTCTTGCTTCATAACTCTGTCCCTAATTTCTTTTTAGTGAATTGAGAAAGAAGTTTAATTCCGAAATAAACTAATGCAACTCCAAATGCGCCTATGAATAAAGCAATGAGATATTCATTCAAAGTTGCTGAATAATCAAACTTTAATCTTTCGTGATAGAATGCTTCCTTTAGTCCTTTAAGTTCAGCGACTGCCTGACCAGGAATAAGTATATTTAATCTTGCGGAAACAAAAGTTACAGCAACAATAAAAGCACCGGTTCCAACAGTCTGATAAGTTTTTCCTTTTAATAAAAGATAAAGTGCGATCAACGCTCCGCCAAGATGAACAACCCAGAATACCCACCAGAATGGACCAAATAAGATAAGTTCTACTGCTTCACGAATGTGTGAGTTAGGCGACCAAAATACAAGACTGTATTCAGCAAACTCGGCAATGAAATAAAAAATTATTCCGCCAATAATTGTATAACGAAGTATCTTAAATGGTTGATGTGTTAAATCAAATTCCTCATAATGAAGAAAAGTGTAAAGCAATAATAAGACTGCACCGCCTGAAGTTATAGCAGATACTAAAAATAAAATTGGCAGCAAAGGAGAACTCCAGAATGGTTTTGCATCCACAACTCCGAAGAAAGCACCACTTTGACTTGGGAATGCAATTGAAAATAAAAATGCTAATGCCATTAGCGGAAGCAACCATCTTTTCCTATCGTGTAAATCAGTTTGTTTTTCTTTATTCATCGTCAGATAAAAAATAATTGCAGCAGTCACTATAAATAAGGAATACATCCACGCATTAAAAGCCATCATTGAACCAAAGTTTGGAGCGTATAAAATTCTTGCAAATCGGAATGGTTGCCCAAGGTCTAACCATATTGCAAATAGTCCGGTTATAATTGAAGCAACTGAAACAACAATCACAACTCTGAAATTTTCTCTGAAACCTGTAAGATTGAAAACATAACCAATTGTACCGATTGCAAATACACCACCAGCAATTCCGACAAAATGAAAATATAATGCAACCCACAATCCCCAGGGAACATAGCTGCCATATCCAGCTAGTCTTTCACCAGTAATAAATTTTAATATTAATTCAAATAATCCGATGGTAAAGGCAACCATCCATATGATCTTTAAATTTTTATATGTTTTTTCTAACATCATCTACCTCATATTAAATAAATTACTGCTGGTTTAGTGCCTTTTTCTTCGAGCAGCTTAATTTGATTTGGCTGACGAGCCATTTCAGAAACTAGTAAATCAGGATCGTTTGCATCACCGAAGTAATTTGCTCTGCCGATACAAGTTGATACGCACATAGGTAACTCACCCTCGTTTAAGCGATGCAAACAGAAATGACATTTGCGTGCATTACCCATTGGTGAATTGTGTCCTTCACGTTTCCAGCTTTTGCCATATTCATTGCTTGATAGTAATTCATACGGCTGAAGTTGCGGAGTATCTTCTGTATAATATTCACCAAAGTCACTTGTTCTTGCGCCGTAAGGACAAGCTGATAAACAATAACGACATCCAATACATTTATCATAATCAATTTGTGTAATTCCATCAGGTCTTTTCCAGGTCGCATTAACAGGGCAAACAGCAACACAAGAAGGATTTTCACATTGCATGCAAGGTCTTGGGAAAAACCTTAATTGTGTGTTTGGATATTTACCTAATTCTTCTTGAACAACGGGACGATAAACAACTCCCGGAGGCAATTTATTTTCAGCAATACAAGCAACTGTGCAAGCGTGGCAGCCAACACATTTCCTTGTATCAATTACCATCATCCATTTTCTTTCTTCAACAGGTTTTGCAAGTGCTTTTTTTAATTCTGCCTGCATTCTAATCAATACATCAGATTTATCATTTACTTCAAATGATTTGAATTCGGGAATATCGCGAATTGTTTCTTTACCAGTCGGTGTTTCAGGTGGTGGACTTAATCTTGAAACTGTTACAGCTGCAACAGAAACTGCAATACCTCCACCAACAACTCCAGCTGTTCGTAAGAAATCTCTTCGACTAATTTCTTTTGATAAAACTGATTGTTCCTTTTTTTCTTCTGCCATATTTTTTTCTCCGTTTATTGTATGTATCACAGATTTGTAATCTGTGTTAGAATATTTTTTTATAGAAACGAATAAAAGAATGTTATTCTTGGTGTAATTGAAGCTTTTATTTTTCTGCCATTTGGTAATGATTCATAAGTCTCAATTATGACATTAGGGCTGATAGTAACTTTATCGTCTGGTTTATAATTCAAGCTAAAAATAAACCAATTTCGTGAATCGCCTTTATTATCAGTGTCGATGTTAGGATCATAGTAATCATATCTTCCAACAACTGCTAATTCTTTAGAGAAGTTATATGAAGCAAATGCAGAGAAACCCATTCCGGTTTTATCTTTTAGTTCTCCATTTTTAATCATTCCATTCTGTCTTAAATTTAAGAATCCTTCAACTCCAAAGGTGTAAGCATCTTTTTCTTTGTAACCAAGGAATAACGCATAAGTCAAATCATTATTTGCAACAGTTGCTGGTGGAGTTGTTGTACTTGCCGGATCGTTAATATTTGGACGAGCTTTTAAATCAGCATAAAGTGTGGCAGTAAATTGTTTGATTGGTGAATACTGAATGCGTGCATAAAATCTTTTGTATTTATCGGTCTCTGGTTTATTTCCTGAAGCATTACCTATCATCAACCAATATTTAAATTTTCCTTCTGAATCAATTTTGCCCTTGAGCGTTATAGCTAAGTCTCTTGAAGAAACTATTCCTCTTAAATCCATAATTGTTTTTTCAAGAAATCTGTTTCCCCAAATTCCTTCAGATATTTCGAAAGCAGGAGTTGGTTGAATTCCAAAAATAAAGTCACTTCCTTTGAAAATATTTTTCCATTGTAAATAAGCATCTTTAACGAAAACACCGATTTTACCATCGCTGGTATTTGCAACTTGATCAGCTTCTAAACGAAATTTGGTTGTGAATGATTCTGAAATATCATAATCATAAGTAAAATAAATTCGTCTTAATTGAAATCCGTTTAAGTCTTTCTTTCCGTTATTAACCGCATTACTAAGAGATGCAATTCCAGTATCTCTTGCTGCGTTATAAAAATAATCACCAAACATATAACCGGAAATTCTTCCTTTGTTTGTTACTTCCTGAGCAAACAAAAGATTAATTGATGTTAAAACAAGCAGTAAAACAAAAACATTTTTTTTCATTTTTCTCTCCTTCTCAAGTAATATTATTTTGTTATCTCTTCAATTGATTTAATTTCTTTTTTGAAATCGTGAATTCCTTTTCCAATCCCTTTTGCTATTTCGGGAATTCTTTTAGCGCCAAAGAGTAAACTAATAACTACTACTATTAGTAAAATTTCTGTCGCACCTAAATTACCTAACATATTTATCTCCATTAAATTGTTGTTAGAATGATGCAATGAAAATGCCAGAAACCGAATATTCCAAATTTGATTATAATCAAAGATTTAAGGAAAATTAATTTGGTGAGCTTGACGAAAACCTGTCGCATTCGACGAGATTTCGTTTCTTAATAATTATTTAACATTTACTTAATTATAACTTAATAATGATTGTTTAGGTTTGATTCAAAAAAGGAGAATCCTATGAATAAAATTCTTTTGGTTGTTTTTAGTATAGTTACTCTCTTTCAATTTAATTCTTTCGCTTCAAATGGTGAAAAGAATAATTTATTTGTAGTTGAGGTTGTTACTCCAGCAAAAGAAGTATATGATGATGGGATTTATAGGACTCAGTTTTCATCATTTTATGTTGTTGATGAAAATGGAAACAAAATAATTTCATCTGGAGAAGTCTTTGACTATGCAGCTAAAATAAAACTTAGCGAAGGTAAGTATACAATCTTCTATAGAAACTTAAATGACCAACTCGTTCAGAAAGTAATAATTGTAG
>Ga0308409_1001403_pt1 | contig 11274 bp, 11 predicted proteins | sample HotsprSampleMSe4_FD_203469 | JGI IMG/M metagenome (GOLD analysis project Ga0308409, IMG submission 203469) | Hot spring phototrophic mat microbial communities from Mushroom Spring, Yellowstone National Park, Wyoming, United States - 20060912_MSe4 ... | reverse complement strand
TGGATCGGGACCACAACGCCGCAGTGAACATTCTGAAACGGGCCGGACAGGTCCGTTGGGGCATAAGCTCGCCAGTGGGCGGGTTGCCCCAAGAAGCCGCCGGGTTTTAACCCGTGCGGAGTGTCACGTGCAGGAACCGTATGATCGCCCCCCATGCTGCGTCCATGCCAGATGCGACCGCCAGGCGCGTCAACGCGATGAGATCGTCCCGTCTGGCGCGGTGCATGAGCGCGGACAGGATGGCGGCATGGCGGGCGTGTGCGACCGGAGATGCGGCGGCGTAGGTGGCGAGCGCGAGGAAAAGATATTCGCGCCCGATACGATGAACGATGTCGGCTGCGTCCGCTTCCGGCAGCCAGGGCAAACACGCTACGGCGGATTCGGGGACAAGGCGCAGCGCATCCAGGAGCCGATCCCGTTCCGTCGGCGTGAGGGCGTCCATCCACGCCGTCGGGGTATCGGGCGTCGCCTGCCCCCAGCACTGGATGGTGTGGGCGATGTCCCATGTTTGGGAGAGCAGCGCGGCGCTCGCGTCGCAGGGACCGATGAGCGCCGCCGCCGCCCGGCGCGGACAGCGGTTGCGTTGCACTGCGTCGAACAGTGCGGTGGCATGGGCGACGCCCCATCCCGTGGGCGCGACCTTTGCCCACGTCGGCAGGATGCCGTTGCTTGCGTTTGTTCCGATCAGTGACGCAACGGCGGCGGACAGCGCGGGGGAGGTGCGGATATCGGGTGCGAGGAAATCCGGTCGCTCGCCCGCCAGCGCGCCGAGCGCGCCGATGATCGGGTCGACATTCGGCGCAAGCGCTAAGATGAAGGCGAACCGCAGATCATCCAGGGCGGGTGCGACGATGTGCACGTCAGGTTCGCCGTGCAGCGCGTGCAGTGTTGCAGCGAGGGCGGGAGAGGGGGAATGCATGGCAGACCTTCTGTTCATGCACGATTCTTTGCATGGTGGAGTTCTCCTCCCCCTCTCCGTCGTCGTGCGTCGTTGGTCATCATCGGACCCCTTTCTTGTCGCTAGCGCCTCCGTCGTCGTATGGACGCAGGCGCGGTCGGATACGGTGATGGCAGATCGGCGTTGGCGAACGCGATGGCGGGAACCGACTCCAGCGCCGTACGCAGATCGTCGTTCAGGAGCGGCAGGAGCGCGGTCGCCACGTCGGGACGCTGCGCCAGGATCGCGGCGCCCCGCATTCGTCGTTCTGCATCGGCGTCGCGCAGCATGCGCAGCGCCAGCCATGACCGCCGGTCATCCGCGTTCCTATCCCGCAGCGTCTGCGCCAGCATATCCGCACCGTCTGGTCCGGCGACATCGTGGAGGAGCGCATCACGGTCGCCGAGCACGGACTGCTGAAGCGTCTCCGGCAGGAGGTCCCAGATGCGCGTCAACGTATCGGGCGCCGACTCCGTCAGCGCGTCGAGCGCAACGGCGGCGTCGGCATCCCGCAGCGCGTACGCCAGATAATGCGCAACGAGCGGGTTGATGATGGCGAGGGCGTTTATCGCCGATTCGACGGACGGGGCATCCGGTGGCGGCACGATCGCGGCGCGCACGTCATCGCGCAGCATTCCGACGATCACGGCAAAGATGCCCCCGTGATCGCGCAACACTCGCGCCACTTCTTCGCCCACATCCCGTTGGTCCTTGCCATGCTGCGCTGCCGCCAGCGCGTCGAGCGCATGGAAGGCCGGCAGCGCAGCGGATGGCGGCAGCGCGGTAAACGCGTCCAGCGCCTGGCGGAAGGAGTTTTGCCGGGTCAGGATGTCGGGATGCGGGTGCAGCGCAGTGACAAATTTGTCCGGCAGCGCAGCGAGGAGCGCATTCGTTTCCTCCCAACTCCAGCCTGCCAATGCGTGCGCCAGTGCGCGGCGATGTCTGATGGAGACGACACGCTGCGCCGCCGCATGCAGAACGGTCACCGCCGCGCCGTGCGCCTGCGGCGTCGGATGTGTAGCGATCCAATCGCGCAGCGCGGACGGCATCTCCCGTATGCCCCCCGCGATCTGCACAAACGCAACGGGATCGGGCGGATTCGGCAATGCAGCGACGACGGCGGGAACGGCATCGGGGGGCAGATCGCGGGCTGCGACGGAAAGGAGCGTCCAATGCAGCGACGTCTCATTCGGTGCGTGACGGCGCACGGCGGCGATCACGTCGTCATCGAGATCGGCGCACGCCAGGAACGCAGGATCGAGACCGAGCGATCGCACGGCGAGATACGAATTCATGCGATCAAGGCGGCTGCGCCATGCGTACCGCTCGTCTGGCGACAGCGATGTCCACACCTCCGGCGTGACGACGGCGAAGAAGGCGCAGGCAAGATCTCGCGTGATCCGCAGCGGTTGATCGTGCATCCCGCGAGCGAACGCGATGGCGGCGCATTCGTCGTTCTGCTGAGCGGCGGACAGGATGGTTTCCTGCACGTCCGCACGCATGTTGTTCCACGGCGCCGCTTCAACGACAAAGATGACGCTCTGGAGATTCGCACGGAGGAGACGGACAACCTCGTTCCATGCTGCGTCCATGCCAGATGCGACCGCCAGGCGCGTCAACGCGATGAGATCGTCCTGTCTGGCGCGGTGTATGAGCGCGGACAGGACGGCGGCATGGCGTGCGTGTGCGACCGGAGATGCGGCGGCGTAGGCGGCGAGCGCGAGGGAAAGATATTCGCGCCCGATACGATGAACAATGTCGGCTGCGTCCGCTTCCGGCAACCAGGGCAGGCAGATGGCGGCGGTATCGTGGTTGGCGCGGAGATCCCCCAAGAGCCGATCCCGTTCCGCAGGCGCCAGGGCATCCATCCACGCGGTCGGGTGGTCGGGCGTCGCCTGCCCCCAACGCCGGACGGTGTGGGCGATGTCATACGCATGGGACGGCAGTGCGGCGCTCGCGTCGCAGGGACCGATCAGCGTCGCCGCCGCCCAGCGCGGGCAGCGGTCGCGTTGAGCGGCATCGATGAGCGCGGCGGCATGGGATGCGCCCCAGCCGGCGGGTGCGATTTCCGCCCACAAGTCCAGGACATACCATCCCACGCGCGTTCCGATCAGCGACGCAATGGCGGCGTGGAGCGCGGGCGAGTCGCGCACGGCGGGTGGGATCACGTCCGGCAATCCGCCTGCCAGCGCGCCGAGTGCGCCGATAACGGGATCAACGCCTGGTGCGAGCGCCAGCACGCGAGCAAACTCGCGCTCGTCAAGGGCGGGCGCGACGATGGGCCCGTCGCTCTCGCCGTGCAACGCGTGCAGCGTTGCGGCGAGGGCAGGCGAGTCGGGGAGGGGCATGGTGAACCTCCTGGGCATCACTCATCTCTTTCATGATAGGGAGATTCCCCTCGGTTCGTGCGCATTGCCGGTCGGCATCAGACGTCCGCCCTCGTCGCTTGTGTTAACGAGTATGGACGGGGAAGGATGCGGATCGTCCCCGGCGATAGCACGATGCGAGTCACGCACCGACAACGCATGCAGATCCTTGCGCAGAAACGGGATGAGCGCCGCCGCCAGGTTGGGCCGCTGCGCCGGCATTGCTACGCCCGGGCCGTCCCGTCAGGGTTGTCGTCGATCAGCAGACGCAGCGCCAGCCATGGCAGCGGGTCGTCCGTGCCCCAGTCTCGCAGCGCCTGCGCGAGATCGTCTGCACGCCCCGGTGCGGTGACGTCGGTGAGCAGTGCGTCGCAGTCGCCGCGCACGGACTGCCGAAGCGTGTTCGGCAGGAATTGCCGGATGCGTCGCGTTTCCTCCAACGACGCCTCCGTCAGTGCATTGTAAGCCGCGATTGAATCGTTTGCATGCAGGGCATGGGACAAGTAATGCGCAACGAGCGTATCGGCGACGGCAAGGTCATCCAATGCCGATCCAACATGCGGGTCATTCAAGCGCGGCAGAACGGCGGACCGTGCGTCATCGGCCAGCGCGCCGACGATGTCCGCAAAGATACGCCCGTGACTGCGCAATACCGTCGCCGGAATCTCGCCTGCATGCCTGCGACCCGACCGCCATGCCGTCTGCGCCCGTGCGTCGAGTGTGTGGCGTGCGGGCAGCGCCGCTGCGAGCGGCAGCGCGGCGAGGAGCGCGTTTATTTCCTCCGCGCTCCAACCCACCAGCGCGTGCATCGGCGTCGTGCAACGGTCGATGGGATCGCGGTCCTGCACTGCACGCAGGACCGTCACCGCTGTTCTGCATGCGTGCGGCGCAGGATGCGTCACGATCCAATCGCGCGGTGCGGGCGGGGTCTCCCACTGCTGCGCGCACGCGATCTGAACGAACGCGACGGGATCGGGCGGCGCGGGCAGGGCGGCGACGACGGCGGAAACGTCGGCGACAATGGGGAGATCGCGCAGGTCATGGGCAGACGCGTCCGGCGCAGGGTCTCCTCATTCGGTGTGTGGCGGCGCACGGCAGCGATCATGTCGGCGTTGAGACGGGTGTCCTCCAGGAATATCGGATAGAGTCCCAAGTTCGGTGTGTGGAGGCGCATGGCGGCCATCATGTCGGCATGAAGACGAGCATGGGATAGAACCATCGGATCGAGTCTCGGCGATCGCACGGCGAGGGAGGCATCCAACATGTCCGGTTTATTGTGCCACGCCCGCTGCATCTTCTTCGGCAGTGCGGTTCAGACCGCCGGTGTGACGGCGGCGAAGAACGCACGGGCGGTCATCCTCGTGGTCTGCGGCGAATGAGGGTGCACATTGCGGGCGAACGGGATGGCGGCGCGCACGTCATTGTGGGGAGCGGCGGACAGGAAGATGTCTGCACGTCTGTGCGCACATCGTCCCACGGCGCTGCTGCGACGACATCGCGAGCGGCATCAGGATGCTCGTGCAGGATCCGCACGACCGTCGCCCATGCCGCGTCCATACGGGATGCGACCGCCAGGCGCGTCAACGCGATGAGATCGTCCTGTCTGGCGTGGTGCATGAGCGCGGACAGGATATCGGTATGCCGTGCACGGGCAACGGGCGACGCGGCGGCGTAGGCGGCGAGCGCGAGGGAAAGATATTCGCGCCCGATACGATGAACAATGTCGGCTGCGTCCGCTTCCGGCAGCCAGGGCCAACACGCTGCGGCGCTGTTGGGGCAGGTGCGCAGCGCGTTCACCAGACGATCCCGATCCACCGACGCCAGATGATTCATCCACGCCGTTGGATCGTCGGGCGTTATCTGCCCCCAGCGCCGCACGGCGCGGGCGATGGCATACGCATGGGACGGCAGCGCGGCGCTCGCGTCGCAGGAACCGATCAGCGCCGCTGCCGCCCAGTGCGGGCAGCGGTTGCGTTGCACTGCGTCGAACAGTGCGATGGCATGGGGGACGCCCCATCCCGTGGGCGCGACCTTTGCCCACGTTGGCAGGACGCCGTTGCTTGCATTCGTTCCGATCAGCGACGCAACGGCGGCGGAGAGCGCGGGGGAGGTGCGGATATCGGGTGCGAGGAAATCCGGTCGCTCGCCTGCCAGCGCGCCGGGTGCGCCGATGATTGGGTCGACATTCGGCGCAAGCGCTAAGATGGGGGCGAACCACAGATCATCCAGGGCGGGCGCGACGATGTGCGGGTCGGTTTCGCCGCGCAACGCTCGCAGTGTCGCAATGAGTGCGGGAGAGGGGGAATGCATGGCAGACCTTCTGTTCATGCACGATTCTTTGCATAATGGAGTTCTCCTCCCCCTCTCCGTCGTCGTGCGTCGTTGGTCATCATCGGATCTCCTTTCTTGTCGCTAGCGCCTCCGTCGTCGTATGGACGCAGGCGCAGTCGGATACGGTGATGGCAGATCGGCGTTGGCGAACGCGATGGCGGGAACCGACTCCAGCGCCGCTCGCACGTTGTTGCGCAGGAGCGGCAGGAGCGCGGCCGCCACGTCGGGACGCTGCGCCAGGATCGCGGCGCCCCGCGTTCGTCGCTCCGCATCGTCATCGATCAGCATGCGCAGCGCCAGCCATGGCAGCGGGTTGTCTTCTCCAACCCGGTCCCGCAGCGCCTGCGCCAGCATATCCGCACCGTCTGGTCCGGCGACATCGTGGAGGAGCGCATCACGGTCGCCGATCACGGATTGCTGAAGCGTCTCCGGCAGGAGGTCCCAGATGCGCGTCAACGTATCGGGCGCCGACTCCGTCAGCGCGTCGAGCGCAACGGCGGCGTCGGCATCCCGCAGCGCGTACGCCAGATAATGCGCAACGAGCGGGTTGATGACGGCGAAGTCGTTCATCGCCGATTCGACGGACGGGGCATTCAGTGGCGGCACGATCGCGGCGCGCACGTCATCGCGCAGCGTTCCGACGATCACGGCAAAGATGCCCCCGTGATCGCGCAACGCCCGCGCCGCTTCTTCGCCCGCATCCCGTTGGTCGTTGCCATGCTGTGCTGCCGCCAGCGCGTCGAGCGCATGGAGGACCGGCAGCGCAGCGGATGGCGGCAGCGCGGTAAGCGCGTCCAGCGCCTGGCGGAAGGAGTTTTGCCGTTGAGGACACGCCAGGCGCCGGGTCAGGATGTCGGGATGCGGGTGCAGCGCAGTGACAACGTTGTCCGGCAGCGCGGCGAGGAGCGCGTCCATTTCCTCCTTTCCCCAACCCGCCAGCGCACGTGATAGCGCAGCGGCCCGACTATGAGCAAGACCATGCCGCTTCGCTGCACGGAGAAGAGTCGTCGTTCCCGCCAGCGCCTGCGGCGTGGGATGCTCCATGATCCAATCCCGCAGCGCGGGATGCATGTCCCGCTCACCGCATGCGATCTGCACAAACGCAACGGGGTCGGACGGCAGCGGCAGTGCGGCGACGATGGCGGGGACGGCGACGACAGGTGCGTCGCGGACGGGGATCGGGAAGAGTGTCCGGTGGACAGCGTTCACATCCGCTGCGTGGCAGCGCACGGCGGCGATCAGATTGTCGTTCAGTGCGGCATATGCCAGGAACGCGGGATCGGGTCCGAGCGACCGCACGGTGAGATGCGCATCCGCTTGATCAAGGCGTCTGAGCCACATACGCTTCTCCTTTTCCGTCAGCGTGTTCCAAACCGCTGGTGTGACGACGGCGAAGAAGGCGCAGGCAAGATCTCGCGTGATCCGCAGCGGTTGATCGTGCATCCCGCGAGCGAACGCGATGGCGGCGCATTCGTCGTTCTGCTGAGCGGCGGACAGGATGGTTTCCTGCACGTCCGCACGCATGTTGTTCCACGGCGCCGCTTCAACGACAAAGATGACGCTCTGGAGATTCGCACGGAGGAGACGGACAACCTCGTCCCATGCTGCGTCCATGCCAGATGCGACCGCCAGGCGCGTCAACGCGGCGAGATCATCCCATCCGGCGCACTGGATGAGGGGAGACAGCACCGTCGCATGGCGGGCGCAGGCGATCGGAGATGCCGCGACATAGGCGTCGAGTGCGAATGGAAAAGACCATCTGGTGAGACGACGAGCGATGTTGACCGCACTCGCTTCCGGCAGCCAGGGCAGGCAGCGTGCGGCGTTGTAGGGGGCGGTACGGAGCGCATCCAGGAGGCGATCGCGTTCCGCAGGCGCCAGGGCATCCATCCACGCAGTCGGGAGGTCGGGCGTCGCCTGCCCCCAACGCCGCACGGCGCGGGCGATGGCATACGCATGGGACGGCAGTGCGGCGCTCGCGTCGCAGGGACCGATCAGCGCCGCCGCCGCCCAGCGCGGGCAGCGGTCGCGTTGAGCGGCATCGATGAGCGCGGCGGCATGGGATGCGCCCCAGCCGGCGGGTGCGATTTCCGCCCACCACGGCAGGATGCGGGCGCCTGCATCCGTTCCGATCAAGGACGCGATCGCGGCGTGAAGGGCGGGCGAGTCGCGCACGGCGGGTGGGATCACGTCCGGCAATCCGCCTGCCAGCGCGCCGAGTGCGCCGATAACGGGATCAACGCCTGGTGCGAGCGCCAGCACGCGAGCAAACTCGCGCTCGTCAAGGGCGGGCGCGACGATGGGCCCGTCGCTCTCGCCGTGCAACGCGTGCAGCGTTGCGGCGAGGGCAGGCGAGTCGGGGAGGGGCATGGTGAACCTCCTGGGCATCACTCATCTCTTTCATGATAGGGAGATTCCCCTCGGTTCGTGCGCATTGCCGGTCGGCATCAGACGTCCGCCCTCGTCGCTTGTGTTAACGAGTATGGACGGGGAAGGATGCGGATCGTCCCCGGCGATAGCACGATGCGAGTCACGCACCGACAACGCATGCAGATCCTTGCGCAGAAACGGGATGAGCGCCGCCGCCAGGTTGGGCCGCTGCGCCGGCATTGCTACGCCCGGGCCGTCCCGTCAGGGTTGTCGTCGATCAGCAGACGCAGCGCCAGCCATGGCAGCGGGTCGTCCGTGCCCCAGTCTCGCAGCGCCTGCGCGAGATCGTCTGCACGCCCCGGTGCGGTGACGTCGGTGAGCAGTGCGTCGCAGTCGCCGCGCACGGACTGCCGAAGCGTGTTCGGCAGGAATTGCCGGATGCGTCGCGTTTCCTCCAACGACGCCTCCGTCAGTGCATTGTAAGCCGCGATTGAATCGTTTGCATGCAGGGCATGGGACAAGTAATGCGCAACGAGCGTATCGGCGACGGCAAGGTCATCCAATGCCGATCCAACATGCGGGTCATTCAAGCGCGGCAGAACGGCGGACCGTGCGTCATCGGCCAGCGCGCCGACGATGTCCGCAAAGATACGCCCGTGACTGCGCAATACCGTCGCCGGAATCTCGCCTGCATGCCTGCGACCCGACCGCCATGCCGTCTGCGCCCGTGCGTCGAGTGTGTGGCGTGCGGGCAGCGCCGCTGCGAGCGGCAGCGCGGCGAGGGCATTCAGCGCCTGGCGGAAGGCGTCTTGCCGATCGGGGTGCGTCGGTGCATTCGCCGGCATGTTGGTGTTGGAACGCAGCACGGCGCGTGCGTTCTTCGGCAGCGCGGCGAGGAGCGCGTTTATTTCCTCCGTGCTCCAACCCGCCGGCGCTCGTGCGATCGCCGCGCAACGAGCGGCGATCGCATCTGATTGCTCCGCCGCACGCAGGATCGTCACCACTGTTCTGCATGCGTGCGGTGCAAGATGCGTCACGATCCAATCGCGCAGTGCAGGCGGGATCTCCCACTGCTGCGCGCACGCGATCTGGACGAAGGCGACGGGATCGGGCGGTGCGGGCAGGGACGCGACGACGGCGGAAACGTCGGCGACAATGGGGAGATCGCGCACGGTCATGGGCAGGAGCGTCCGGCGCAGGGTCTCCTCGTTCGGCGCGTGGCGGCGCACGGTGGCGATCATGTCGGCGTTGAGACGGGCGTGCTCCAGGAATATCGGATCGGGTCCCGGCGATCGTACGGCGAGGGAGGCATCCAACATGTCCAGTTCATCGTGCCACGTGCACTTCTCCTCCATTGGCAGCGCGGTTCAGACCGCCGGTGTGACGGCGGCAAAGAACGCACGGGCGGTCATTCCCGTGGTCGGCGGCGAATGAGGGGGCGCATTGCGGGCGAACGCGGTGGCGGCGCACACGTCATTGTGGGGAGCGGCGGACAGGAAGATGTCTGCACGTCTGTGCGCACATCGTCCCACGGCGCTGCTGTGACGACATGGCGAGCGTTATCATGCTGCTTGAGCAAGAGATAAAGGACGGCATTCCATGCGGTGTCCATGCCGGAGGCGACCGCCGGTCATGTCAGCGCGTCGAGATCGTGCGGCTCAACGTGTTGGAAGAGCATGGAAAGAACGTCGGCGTGGTGGGTCCGGGTGATCGGGGATGCGACGGTGGAGGCATCCGGTGCATCACCTACTGGCACGACCCCCGCTTGCCTGGTTATCTCCCCTGCGCGATCCTTTGGCAACTAAGGCAGACAACGCATGGCGTCATAGGAACCAGGAGGGATTGAGTCCAGGAGACACGCTTGTTCCCTCGGCTGCAAGCGATCAATTCACGCCGTCGGCCCGTCAAGCGTCGCCTCTCCTCAGCGCCGAATGGCACGGGTGATGGAATGTCATGATTTGATCTGGACGGTGTGTGGGGCTTCCCATTCAGCGGGGGCGACTGCCGCCCACGTTTTCAAGATGCGCCCGCTCTCCTTGTTGATCGGCGCGGCAACGGTGTCATCCGGTGCGGGCGATTCACGCATGGCGTGCGACGGCATGCCCGGCAGTTCGCCTCCAGGCGTGCATGGTGCGCCGATGAGCGGGTCGACATTTGATGCAAGCGCCGGCACGCGGGTGAACTTGCGCTCACGAAGGGGGGGGGTAACAACGTGCACATCAGATTCGCCGCACAGCGCCCGCAGCGTCGCAGATAGCACGGCGGATGGCGTCTTTATCGCGTATTCTCCTTGCATTGCATAACGAACTGTAATGCTTTGTTGGTGGACATCGACATCTTCATCTCAATCACAATGATCGGATCAACCATTGCTGCTGAAGGATTCGATGATCGTCGTGAAGATTATCGATGTGCACGTCGTGATCGCTCCGCTGATAGAACGCCCAAAATGGGGCAATTCGGGAATTCTGACGACCGCGGTCGTTACGACCGACGAGGAACGAGGGACGAAGAGGGAAGCGTGAGCGTTGCGTGGTTCGTCCATCCTACTCGCTTCTCGTCGCTCATCCTTCATGTCTTCAAACCGCCGATGGGATGATGTGGCCCCTCCGAACATCCATCGGGAGCGCCGTCACGAATGACATTCGTTGAATGCGGGGGGCGTATTCTGACGCGGCGAGCGTCCTGCTGGTGCGTGGCGATTAGGTGGTCATAACGGATGAACGGCGTGGAACGGCACATCATAAAGTGCCGTTCCACGCCGTTCCATTCGCCGCAACAGCGTCACTGATGCAGTGCACCCATGCGTCCGCACTCCCAGCGGATGGACGCCGTCACTGTATGCGAGAATTGCCAGACGATTGTCGACCATGTCGCTTTTTATGCATTTCAGGAGTCATGAGCCGGACACGAGACAGGCGCCATCGACAACCGGTATGGTATAACCGCCGGACACAGCAGAAAGGTCGGGTCTGCGACACAGTTGGACGGATGGTACAGCGTGCAGCCATCTCGAGTGCGCGTGAATCTCAGCCGTTGGCGCGTCCGTTTATCAAATGGGCGGGCGGCAAAAGTCAGTTAATTCCAGAACTGGCGCGTCGTCTGCCGCCGCGTTTTCGCCGCTGCCACGAGCCGTTCGTTGGCGGCGGGGCGCTCTTTTTCCATCTCTTCAACCACGGGTTGTTGCGCGATGGGGCGGTTCTCAGCGATTATAATCCCGAACTGATGGTCTGCTACGAAGTGATCCGCGATGATGTCGAATCGCTGATC
>Ga0308409_1001381_pt1 | contig 11375 bp, 10 predicted proteins | sample HotsprSampleMSe4_FD_203469 | JGI IMG/M metagenome (GOLD analysis project Ga0308409, IMG submission 203469) | Hot spring phototrophic mat microbial communities from Mushroom Spring, Yellowstone National Park, Wyoming, United States - 20060912_MSe4 ... | reverse complement strand
GGCGCACCAGAGCAAATATCATCGCTCGTGTAAATTTTGACATCTTTCGGCGATGTGAAGACGCGCACTTTTTTGTGAATGGGAGAGATAAGCCATACACATTGAAAGATGTAATAACGGTGTCGTAAAAAGTTTGCATGTTTCCGACATGTCTTGTTGGTCTTTGAATCCGTGCAGTTTTCGTGTGATTTTTGAAACTCTTTGTGCCCTTTGTGGTGAAAGACATCAAACGCATTCAAACCACAAAGAGCACAAAATCAACCGTGCAGAATCCGTTCAGTTTTGTTCTCCGTGTGCCTTGTTGTATAGAACTTTTGCTTTCGGAATAAGAACGGCTCGCGTAGAACTCAAAGTTTTTCTGATTGTGCGCAAGTGTATTAGAAACTCAATCCTGCGCCAACATTAACGGTCAGCAAGTTGCGGTCGTTGCCAAGCATTCGCCATTTGACTTCGGCATCAAAGACAATCGGAATGATGGGCAGTTTGATGCCCGTGCCAACCCAAATGCCAAGCCCACTTCCCGAAAATGAGACTTCACGCGCAGGAAAGATAGGTTGACCATTTACGATAATAGGTTGACCATTTACGATAAGCGCATCGCGTTTTTCTTTGTAGCTGTTCAGTGTGTAATCAAGGCTCACGTAGGGGTCAATAATCGGCAGGAAGCCAATCGGAATGACTTCAACGCCGATGCCATAGACAAGTGCCGTGATATTGGTTTCAGGGGGCGTAACGCCTTGTGGAAGATCTGAGAGACCTGAGAGATCTCGGAGATTGTTGGTCTGCGATTTGCCAGTGGCATAGTTGAAGTGCCCAACGGCATTGATGCCGATAATCGGAATCGGCAGTTTGTATTTGTATTTGATACCTGCGTTGAAGCCGGCACTGACTTCGGCGGCGGCTTGCGCTTGTTGTTGTTGATTGCCGTCACTGAAAGCCCTTCCGACAGCATCACCGCCGAAAGCGGAAATGCCACCTGTAATATGCAGTTGCGCGTGCGAAATCGCAGGCACGAAGAACAGTGCCACGAGAAATGCAAAAAGTTTTTTCATAGTGTTTGTTGGTTTAGGTTATTGAAAATTGCCGTTTGCGACGGCATGCTAAGTTATTAAAAGTTAAAAGTCAATCATAGAGAACTATATCCAAAACCGTGCCAAATGCAAGTTGGGCAAAAAAGCAAAAAATCGGCACTTTCGAAGTGCGTTGTCGCAGAAAAACGACAAAATGCGATTGCGATGTTGCAAAAATGCGACAAAGTTGCAGGTAGTTGATAGTGAATAGATAAGAGTTAAAAGTTGGGAGTGAATCTGTGCAAGGGTAGGGGCGAGTACGCAACTCGCCCGTTTGTTTTTGAATCTGTCCAATCCGTGTTCTCTCTTCATTTTGAAAGTGCAAGATTCGGACGCGGTGTAAAATCAGGCAGTTTCGGCGGGTTGTCTTGAATCATCTTCAAAACGAGTTCAAGCGACTTTTCAAGTTGCGTATCAATGCCATCGCGGTAATGGTGTGGCGCAATATCAACGAACACATCGGGGTCGGTGCCGTAGTTTTCAACGCCCCATTCTACATCAAAGAACCAGAACGAAAATTCAGGTTGAGTGGTGTAGGTGCCGTCGGCGAGCGCATGACGCGGATAGATGCCAATAACGCCGCCCCAAGTGCGTTTGCCAACAAGCACGCCCAGTTTCATCATCTTGAACGAGTGCGAGAAAATATCGCCATCTGACCCTGCAAATTCGTTGGTGAGTGCAACAACATTGCCAAAGGTGGCATACGCAGGATACGGTTCGGGGTGTTCGTTCCAACGAGAGACATCGTAGCCAAGTCGCTTGCGATTAAGTTTTTCAAGCAAGAGTTGCGAGACGTGTCCACCGCCGTTGAAGCGCACATCAACAATTAACCCATCATAATCATATTCGGCAAGATACGCACGGAAAAATTCCGAGTAGCCCCACGGTCCCATGTTCGGCACATGCACATAACCGACCTTGCCGCCTGATTTTTCGTGAACCCATTTCGTATTGCGATTCACCCAATCGCGATAGCGGAGCATTTCTTCGCTGGCAAGCGTTTTTACCACAACCGAGCGGATATTCTGTTTCTCCTTATCAGCAACTATCAGCGTAACAGGCGAAGAGGATTGATGCACAAGCAACTCGCCAAGCGGCACATATTCGCTCACATGCGTGCCGTTGATGCCGAGAATTAAATCGCCCACATTCAAATTTGCGCCAGGGGTTTTGAGCGGCGAGCCGTTTGCTGAATCCCAATGGTCGCCATCAGGAATGTGTGTGATGCGATACGCATTGACCGCATTATCAAAAACAACATCAGCACCGAGAAAGCCTAAGGAATACTTTGGTTCAGGGCGATAGTCGCCACCCATTTCGTAGGCGTGCGATGTGCCAAGTTCGCCTTGCATTTCCCACATCAAATCCGAAAGTTCAGCGCGAGAAGCAACACGTGCCAAGAGCGGCAAATAGCGTGTATAGACCGCGTTCCAATCCACATTCGACATATCTTCGGTCCAGAATTGATCGCGCTGAAGTCGCCACGCTTCGCGATACATCTGCGTCCATTCATAAAGCGGCACAATCGAAAGCCGAATGCGCGAAAAATCAAACGGCTTAGTTTCTTTTGACTTGGCAGAAAGCGCGTAAGTTTGAACATAATTCAATTTGCCCTGCTGACTTAAAACAAGTGTTTTACCATTAGGCGAAAGCGCAAAAGAGGTAACATTTTCAAACAAGACTTCATGCTTCTTTTCATCAAAACTGAACTGCTCGAGTGTTCCCCCTTTTGAAGGCTCTATGAGCGAGCCTTGAACAGGATTGTTGAGGAAAAAGACTTTGCCTTTTGACGCACCAATAGCCACATAACGCCCTTCGGACACAGGAAACTCAACCGTGCGTTCCGTAATGCCTTCAAAATCAATCTTGACTTCAACAGGTGTTTGGGGTTTTTCTTTTGTGGGGTTACCGTTCTCTATTCCGTTTTCGCTGAAAGAAGATTTAGAAGAAAGTTTGGGTTCAACAAGAAAAGGCGAGGGAAGTTCTTTTTGAAGCGTGATAAGATACGGCTTTGTGGCACGCGGGAAGTTCAAATCAAAATGCACATCATCATAAACGGGATTGAACACACGCTTCGAAAGAAAGTAAAGATACTTGCCTTCGGGGTCAAAACAGGGCTGTTCATCAACTAAAATCGGGTTTGTTACACGGTGAGTGTGATTTTTCTCAACATCATAAATTTCAATCGCGCTTTTTTCAGGAGAGAACGCAAAACCATATGCAATGAACTTTCCGTCAGGCGACCAAGAAAAGCCGCCAATGCGTTGAAATTTGCTCTTGGCAATCAAACGCAAGTCGCCAGTATCTAAATTGACAAACAAAAGTTCTTGCCGATGATTAGAAAGGGCAAGATGATTCGCTGTAGGAGAAACCGCCATTGCAACAGCGCGACCGATATCGAGGTCTTCAAAGCGTTTGATAAAGGTGTTGAGGTTGCCATCATTGGCGGCGTAAAGTTCTAAACGCTCTTCGCCCGACGCATCAGAGATAACAACCAAGTGTTTGCCATCGTGCAAGAATTGCGCTAATCGGTAGCGTGCCACATCATCTTTGCCGAACTCGGTAACAGGACCTTCGGCAAGGTGCATACCAAAGGTGTGTCCGCGCGTGGTAATCGCAATGCGTTCAGAATCAGGGTGAGGAAAGTATGTTTCAAGATACTTTTGCGCATCAACAAATTTGCGATTGCGTTGTGTGAAGGGACTGCGATACTGAATGTTAATTTTCTTGTTGGAATTTGTATCTGCATCAAAGATGAACAAGTCTGCGCCTGCGTGATAAACGATTCGATTGCTTCCTGCGCTGTCTTTTTGCGGATAGCGCACGTAGTAATCGGTGTGGAAGGTGTGTTGTTGGAGGTCAGTTGCGTCGATTGAAGCGGAGTAAAGATTGCCAATGCCTTCGTGGTCGCTGACGAAATAAATGCGTGCGCTATTGGACGTATCGAGCCAAATTGGTGTTACGAAATTGCTCTTGAAGCCAAGTTTTGCGCTGAAATTTTCAAATGTGCCAGAGCCATCTTTATTGAGCCAAATTTCGCCGGCGGTGCCACCTTTGTAGCGTTTCCATCGTGCGGCATCGGCACTATTGCGTCCAAGTACGATTTCGCCGTTTTTACCAAATGAAATCGCGACACCGTGTCCAAGATTGAGCGATTCGGGTTCGCCGCCGTTGGGCGAAATTTTCATCACGCATTGAAATTTGCGGAACGGCTGTTTCGCGTTAGTTGTGAAAATGATATAGCCTTGGTGCCAGCCCAGCACGCGCGTGAGCGTTGCGCCAAGAAAGGTAAGCCGTTTTGGATTGCCCCCATCGGATTCCATCACATAGACTTCGGGGTGTCCTTCGTCTTTGCTTGTGAAAGCAATCCATTTGCCATCAGGCGAAATCGAAGGCGAAGAACATTCCGATAGCGATGCCGTCAGCCGATTCGCAACGCCGCCTTCCGCGCTAACTTCCCAAAGGTCATCTTCAGAAACAAACACAATTTTATCGCAATGAAGCGAAGGCTGACGGTAGTAACCTTGTTTAGAAAGTGTTGGTATAGAGTGCATAACAAGTAAAATTCGCAGTGTTGAAGAAACAAAGTTTAAGTATAGGCAAACTCGATAGCAATTAAAGGGCAAAAGATTTCTCTTATCGGAGCCGCACACAATAGACTTACTACATCATTAAAGATGCAAAGCCTTACCTTTGACCTCACCCTGTTTCGGCTTCGCCAAAACGTCCCTCTCCTTTTGCAGGGAGAGGGACGTCGCACTGCGACAGGGTGAGGTTACATTCCCCTCGCCTTGCGTTGAGATGATTAGAGTTTGGGCGCAGATGGCGGCGTATTGCGCTTGAATGAACGAAATGCTACTGCGTGTTGAAGAACATAAACCTTTGTCTCGTTCCACAAGCGTTGGAAAAATGGCAAGTTCGGCGAACTGAGTGGATACGACTCATCAGTGAGACCATACATCTTCGGCTTTTCATCTTTCGGCAAGTAGGCTGTGCCGAAGAGCCAATCCCAAATGGCGAGTTTCGTAGCATAGTTGATGCTGTTGCCTTTGCCTTTGGCGTGATGCCAACGGTGCATTTCAGGACCGTTAATCACATATTGCAATGCGCCGGATTTAACATTGATATTTGAATGGATATACATTCCCCAAACCGCGTCAACCATGCCTTTGATGACGGTGACTTCGGGTGCGGCACCAAGCAAAATAATCGGTGCAAATTCAATCGTTTGATTGATAAGAATTTCGAGCGAGTGCGAGCGTGAGCCTGAAATCCAATCCATTTCGCGCGGCGAGTGATGCGCTTCGTGAAGGCGATACAGCCACTTATTGCGATGTTGCCAGCGGTGAAAAAGATAAATGTAAAGGTCGTGCGTGATAACAAAGAACACGACTTGTGCCCAAATCGGAAAATCCGAAATAATGCGCAAGCGCGAAAGCCCTGAAACATTATCAATCCAGTGAATAAAGCCGAAAATCGCCCATGCTAATACATAACTTTGCAAAAAGGTGTAAAGCAACAAGTCGCTAAAAAAGCCCTCGTGAAACAGGCGTTGCCCTTTGGTATAAGGAAAGAGCCGTTCAAGAAGAATGAATAATAATGCAGAACTGACAATGACAACAGGTGAAAGGAGTTCTAACGACATATTGAATTAAGAGGCAGAAACGGTTGATTGAACGCGGCGAAGCTTTTTGCGCGGTCCGAGTTCTGATTCATAAACGCGCTTGATGCCATCGCCTAAGGCTTTTTCAATATCGCGGATATTTCTGACTAATCGTTCAAGTCCGCCGATTTCAACGGAAGCGGCTTGGTCGGTGCCCCACATGGCGCGGTCGAGCGTGATATGTCGTTCAACAAAGGTTGCGCCCAAAGCAACCGCCGCCCAAGTGGTCGCAAGCCCTGTCTCATGCCCTGAATAGCCAATCGGACACATCGGGTATTTGGCTTTAAGCGTCTGAATCATGCGCAAGTTGAGTTCTTCGGGCGGACAGGGATAAGTTGATGTGGCATGCGCAATCAAAAGATTGTCTGTGCCAACGGCTTCCACAGCGGCTTCAATTTCTTCCATCGTCGACATACCCGTTGAAATAATCAGTGGTCGACCGGTGGCTTTCTTTTTCTTCAACAACTCAATATCGGTCAGCGATGCGGAGGCGGCTTTGTAGCACGGCGGATTAAATTGTTCCATGAAATCAACCGAAGGCTCGTCCCAGCATGAGGCAAACCAAAGAATCCCTTTTTCTTTGCAGTAGCGGTCAATTTCGGTGTAGTCTTCTTTGGTGAATTCAACTTTGTAGCGGTATTCGAGGTAGGTCATTCTGCCCCAAGGCGTCTCGCGTTCAATGTTCCATTGGTCTTTTGGAACACAGATTTCGGGGGTTCGTTTTTGGAATTTGACTGCGTCGCAACCTGCATGCACGGCACCATCAATCATCTTCTTGGCAATGTCGAGTGAGCCATTGTGATTGATGCCGATTTCGGCGATAATGAAAACGGGCTGACCGTCTCCGACAAGTTTGTTTCCGATTTTAACGTGAGCCATTGTCAAAAGGTTTCGGTTGTAGAAAATTCGCTTGTTTAACGAGAAGTGCCAAGTGAAAGTTTTTATCTGATTGTTTTAAGTAGTTCGGTGCGTTAAAATCCATTCGGCGAAATCGCGAAAGGCACCGTTGCCGCCGTTGGCTTTGGCTTTGTAGTGAACGGCTTTTTGCACAATCGGCATAGCATCGTTTGGACAAGCCGTTAGCCCTGCCTTTTTGATTTCTGCAATAATTTCAAGGTCATTGACATCGTCGCCGATGTAGCCCAACTGCGCCAGGGTTAAACCTGTTTCGCGTAGAATCTCATCTAATTTGGCGCGTTTATCCTTAACGCCAAGATAAAGATACGGCATTTTCAACTTTTCGGCGCGTTTTTGAACGCTTCCCGAAATTTCGCCTGTAATGATGGCAGTCTCAATGCCTGCGTTGCGTAAGCGTTCAACGCCCATGCCGTCGCGAATTGAAAAACGTTTGAAGGCTTCGCCGTTGTCGGAGTAATACACACCTGTATCGGTTAGAACGCCGTCGCTATCGGTCAAAATCAATTTGAGCGCGTTGGCGCGTCGCACGATTTCAGATTTTGGAAGCGAAAGAGCCACAGCGTGGTTTGATGAAGGTTTCAAGTTGTTTGGCGCGTGCGTCACGTGGAAAGTTCAAGAAATAAAGCAATGCAACCAGTTCAGATTTGAAGTTAATCCATAACGACTGTTAATCCGCAACACAGTGAGTTGTGGAGTAAAGTTAAGCATTTCTTTTAATCATTACGGCAACTGCCCAAACGGAACAGGCGTGAAACACAAAATAAAAACAACAATGCTAACCCAACCGATAACCATGCGCTTTCCATCAAGCCGATGTTCTTCTAAAACAGGTGGGTGGTCTAATCGAACAAATCGCCATAAAATCAATGCCCAAATAATCCAACTTGCCCATGAAACCTCACGAACCCAAGCAGGATAAGGAAACCCCGAAAACGGTCGATTAGCAAACGACATAAAAATGAACGCAATCCATTCAGCAAAGGTCGGCAAGCCTAACAAGAGCATTAACGCAAGAAAAAATCGAGCGATGTAAAATTGTGCTTTGCGTCCGAACATGGCATAAACGATGTGTCCGCCATCTAACTGACCAACAGGCAAGAGGTTTAACGCCGTAACAAAACAGCCGAGCCAGCCTGCAAAGAGATACGGGTAGTGATACATTTCGGTCATTGGTGGGATATTCGGGCTTGCAAAAATCTGTTCCAAGAGCCAATAGAGCAAGTTTTTGCCTGTAAAAAGCGAGCCTGAACGAATTGGAATTTCGCCGTGCAGTTTGTAATGAAGTTCGTATTCAGGGTGAATGTGCAAAATGTAGTCAATCGGTGGAAGCGTGAGGAATCCATAGATTAAAATGCCAAGCGCAACAACGAAGCCTGCAAGCGGACCATATACGCCAATATCAAAGAGACTTTTGGAACTTGGAATGCGCTCTTTCATGCGAATCATTGCGCCGAATGTGCCAATCGGAAAAAGAAACGGCAACGGCGGCATAGGAATATAGTAGGGAAGTGAGGCGCGAACTCGGTGATACATCGTCGCAAAAAAATGTCCAAACTCATGGCACGTGAGAAAAAAGAGAAGCGAAAAAGAATATGGAAATCCGCTTTGAAGTTGCGCATAAAAGGTAGAAAAATTTTCAAACGTGAGTTCTTGTCCAACCCAATACGCACCAGCAACGCTTGTCGTTAAAACCGTGAGCAAAAAGAGTAGAAGATGCAAAGCGTAGTTGTGGTCTCCGAATCGGCTCTGATGCGAAGAGGGTGAACGATGTAATTCAGATGCGATAACTTCCGCAGAAGAATACGGCTCTTGGCTGATGGGACGATTTGTCTGGTCTTCCATTGATTGAATGTTTGCGCTTAAAAGTATTTCCGAAACATAAGGCGAAATCGGAAAAGTTCTATGTGATAGTCGAGGATAAAAACTTATCTTAGCTACTGAACCCAAAACAAAAAACAATGGCAAGTCAAAAACGCACCGTTTTAATTATTGACGATGAAGTCGATGCGCTGACCTTGTTTTCACGCGCAATTGGGACAATGTTTGATTTAGTAACAAAACACGATGGAAGCGAAGCACTCAAATGGCTTCAAGCAGGAAATGTGCCTGATTTGATTCTTACTGATGTGATGATGCCGAATATGAATGGTGAAGAGTTTATCAAAATTCTTCGAACGAGCAAGTCGCACCGACATACGCCCATCATTGTCGTTTCAGCAAACAACGACGTGCGCACACGCATTAAGTTTTTGCAACTGGGTGCAAATGATTATTTGGGGAAACCTGTTCACCCCGAAGAATTGGTGCTTCGAGTCAACAACATTTTCAAATTGCTCTCTCGCGCCGAGTAGCGACAAAAAGAATGTTGATAGTCTTATTTGTCATCTGCACGGTTTTTATCTGCTTGAATGTCATTGCTTATATCGGACTATCAAAAGTCGAGTATGAATCCAAGACGGCGATGATTTTTCCGAATCCCGATGTTCAACAGATATTTGTATCGGTCATTGTCGCCGCGCGAAATGAAGCACATAACTTACCTGCATTACTGAATGGACTTATCACCCAGACCCATTACCCGCTTGAAATCATTATTGTTTCCGACCGTTCTACTGATGACACGTCGGCAGTTGTTCGATTTTTCCAAGATGAGCGGATTCGGTTTGTCGAAATCAAAGAGGTACCGCGTGGCGTATCGCCGAAAAAGCATGCATTAGCCACAGGCATACGCATGGCGCGAGGCGAAATCTTATTTTTGACTGATGCTGATTGCCGCCCAGTGCCAACGTGGATTGCCGATACGCTCAAATGTTTTGATAAACGCACGGCGGTTGTGATTGGCTATTCGCCGTTTCGCAAAAAAGAAAATGAAAAGTTTATTGAGTGTTTTCAACGCTACGAGTGTTTTCGGACAGCGATGCTCTCGGCGGGGGCGGTCGGACGAAATGCACCTTACATGGCAACTGGGCGAAACCTCGCCTATCGCAAAGAAGTCTTTGAAACCATCGGCGGCTTCAATGCTATTAAGCACATTTTGAGTGGCGACGATGATTTGCTTCTGCAACACATCGCACGAAAAACACGCATGAAGATAAAGTATTTCGTTTCGCCCACAGCCGAAGTCGAAACCGACCCACAGCCAACGCTCGAGAAATTTCTCAACCAAAAAGCACGGCACTATTCCGCCGCATTTCACTATCCGCCTGCATCTATCTTCTTTCTAATGACCTATCACTTTGTCAATTTTCTCATGGTGTTTGTCTTGCCGTTTCAACTGTTTATTGGTGGGTTTTCGCTCTTGCAAGCGATGTCGCTTTTCGGCGAAGAAGAATTCCGTTGGAAAGCCGTGTATTTAGAGCCGATTTACGCCGTTTATGCGTTCTTCTCGCCGCTCTTAGCGTTCAAAAAATTTGAGTGGAAAGCCTAACGATTACACGCTTGCTGCGGCAACAAGGTTTTGAGCATCAGTGAAGTGAGTTGAAAGAATTGAAGCAAATTCATCAGTAGCTTCAAGCATTGGCAAATGTCCGACCGATTCAAACTGAACGAATCGCGTGGAAAGTTCGGGGTGTTCGGCAAGGCGCGTTTCGTAGAGCGTGGTCATGCCTTCGGGTGGAATCGTTTTATCGGCTGTTCCAACACAAAGCAGTAAGGGGGAAGGAATTGAGACGACTTGACGGCGATACTGACGCAGAATATCAGGATTGAGCGAAAACGTGCCGACTTTTTCTGCCGCTTCGGCATCAGTGTTCAAAAAATCATCAACCAAGAGTTTCTCGTATTCTTTGGGAATCGGTCGTGAAGTGGCTTTTTGAACAAAGGCGCGTTTGAAGAAATCCAGATGAAATAAAAACTTCAAGTTCATCGTACTGCGAATGAACGCAGAAAGAATAGCCATTTGAACGGCACTGTAAGTGAAAATCCCGCACGCAATAATCGTGGTAGAAAGGGTTTGCGTCTGATACCGATGCGCCAGTTCCGCTGTAACCATTGAGCCCATCGAGTGTCCAACAAGATGAAATTGTGGTAATCTTAAATGCTCAATAAGTGCAGAAACTTCATTAGCAAACGATTCAATCGTGAAGAGAGGGGTTGATGTGGTGAGTGTAGTGCGACCTGTGCCACTTTGGTCAAGGCGAATGATGCGAAAGTGTGGCGCAAGGCGTTCAGCAAGAGGCGACCAGTAACGCGCCGACATCGCCCAACCGTTGATAAACAGCACGGCGGGCTTGTCTAAATCAGTCCCATATTCAGAAGCAGAATCTTCAAAGTAAAGTCGGCTTTGCTTAGTTTGGAGTATGCCCATGGCGACAGCCTCGTAAGGTTCTTTACTCCGTTTCAATGACTTGCTCGATGCTTTTCCAAAACGGCGCAACCGAGTAAATGCAGAAAAAGAAGTTGATGTAATATGAACGAAGTGCTTGTTTATCAAGCCGAAGGCGAATAATAGAAAACAGTGTTTTCCATCGCCAAAACCAAAAGTCCGTAATGTAAAAGAAGAAGCCCATTGATTGTATGTGGTTCGAACAACATTCATCAAGTCAAGTTAAACTTCAACGAAATGTAAGCAAGTTCATTCAATTTTGGAACGTTTTTTAATAGACTTACTACATTGAAAACAGTTCAAAAAAAGCAAAAGGAGAGAATGTAACCTCACCCTGTCGCTGCGCGACGTCCCTCTCCTTTCGCAAGGAGAGGGACGTTTTGGCAACGCCAAAACAGGG
>Ga0308409_1001379_pt1 | contig 11387 bp, 13 predicted proteins | sample HotsprSampleMSe4_FD_203469 | JGI IMG/M metagenome (GOLD analysis project Ga0308409, IMG submission 203469) | Hot spring phototrophic mat microbial communities from Mushroom Spring, Yellowstone National Park, Wyoming, United States - 20060912_MSe4 ... | reverse complement strand
GGAGGGCCCCGAAGGGGCACGGCATAGGGGTGTACGATCCCCCCTCACCCCGACCCTCTCCCCCCTTGAGAAGGGGGGAGAGGGTGTAGGGAGTGGGGTGATGTAATACCAATATAGAGGGTTTCCGAATGGTAAGAGGGACATTTTGGGCAGGTACCGCCCAAAAAGAAAGTCTGTGCCAGGAAATAGTATTAGATTGGAGAGTCTTTTTCAGGGGTCATCCTCTAAGAGGTCTTCTTCCTCTATGAGAGAAGGGGAGGGCATCTCTTCCAGGGGCGAGAGCTGGATATCGTCGGGAAGAGGAATGTCATCAGCGGAGATGGGCTCACTCAGGATTTCGGAAGTGGGGAGGGTTTTTTGGAGGGGGTCGTCAGATGGCTCTGGGAGGGGGGGCGCTTCGGGTGGTAAGGCAGCAGGCGTGGCGGGTGGATGGCGCTGAGTCAGAAGGGCATTATGGTAGGCCTTGACTTGGGCGAGGTTCTGATAAGGCGGGAGAATAACATAAATGCGCTTAAAGGCCCAAATGCGATTACCCGTGCCTTTGGCGTAGATAAAGAGGCCGTAGACGCCGCTCTTGCTCAGTTGAAGCCGAGCCTGACGAAGGGCACCCGTAGGGGGTAGCCCTATCCATGCCAAGGGCCCTAAGGCATTGCGCACTAAAAGCAAAAAAGTATCTCGCTCGTATCCGGCGGGTACCCGATACTGGATGTGGAGGTAGGCCGGGACCTTCTCAAAACGGAAGATGGTATCTATCCCGAGGAGTTTGCCTTCGGGGGAGAGGGTACGACCAATGAAGAGCACCTGAGCACTTACCAGAGTAGGCCATAAGAGGAGGATGCGCATTATTTCAAAGTTAGGATTTATGAGTGAAAGGCGCATAAGTGCGAACTTTGTGGTGGTGGAGGGCGTTTCGGTTCGTCAGCGGATACTAACAGCGGCGCAGCGGTTGTTTGCGCAGGAAGGGTACTTGGCGGTGTCTATGCGGGCACTGGCCCGGGCGGTTGGGGTGAGTCCTGCTACGTTGTACCATTACTTTCCGACCAAGGAGGCGCTTTTACGGGAGTTAGCATTTGAGATAGCGGAGCGATTTTTGCGGGCCGTAGCGGGAATTGCGGAGAGCTCGTCGGAGGTGACGCATAAGCTGGAGCGGTTTTGTGCGGCTCATTTAGAGACACTTTTGCGTGAGCCTTCGCAGGCGGTGATATTTTTACGGGAGGCGCCGCAGCACTTGGGGGAGCCCGACCGAAGCGAGTTTTTGGCTAAGCAGCGGCAATATGAGGCGCAGTTAGAGCATATTCTGCGAGAAGGCCTTCATCGGAATCTCTTTCGGGATTTTGAGCCGCGGTTTATGACTTTATCGCTTTTAGCGGCCCTCAATGCTACAGCCACCTGGTATCAGCCAGAAGGCCCCCTTCGCCCCCATGAAGTAGCGGATATTTTAGCCAATACTTTTTTGCATGGGCTGATTCGGAGCTGGTAGAGGAGTGGGTGATTTGTATGTAGTTTTGTGGAATGCGAGGTTTACTCGGCCTGTGGGTGGGATTGGGGGTCTGGGTGTATGGACAGCGAGCGAAGTTGGATACCCTGCATGTCAAGAGTTCGGTGGTGTGCCAGACGTGCCGTCGGACGATTATTAAGGGATTATCTACGCAGAAAGGTATTCGGCAGGTGGAGGTGGATGTTCCGGCCCAGGTGATAATGGTAATCTATCGTCCTGACAAGGCTACCCCCGAGGCTATTCGGGAGGCTATCCGAAAGCTGGGTTATGATGCAGACTCTTTGCTGCGAGATGCGGCTGCCTATGAGCGTCTTCCTGCTTGCTGTAAGAGGGATAAAGTCCATTAAGGGGGCAGAAGTGTAGGCCCCTTCGGGAGGCTTTTTCTGGGGCTGAGGTGCCTTTGTCTGAGTTATACTATTTGCAATCAAAAACCTTCTGAATGGAGAGAGGTTTTGGCGGCGGCCAGCGCCCAAAGGGCGCCGGCCGCCGCTGTGAGGGCGCGCCCATCCCCTCTTCCCATTAAGAAAGCCTTGGCCTCAAAATGGTATTAGAGAAGTTCAGGTAGGCTGGTTTAGAGGATGAGCTCGGTTTTTTTCTTGGGGTGGAGAGCCTGGTAGCCGAAGCCCAGCAGGATGATAGCGAGAGAGAGGGCTACGCCTGTATGGGTAGAGATAGGGGGGAGCGTGATAGCTTGGCCGGGCAGGGTGCTAATGAAGGCTACTGTGCCGATTAGACTTTCTGCTAAGAGGGTATTAGCCCAGCTGAGGAGGATACCGAGGAGGGGTATTTTTAGGGCAATAAGCCATAGGACGCCCGTGTAGCTAAGGAGGGTGGCCAAGGGAATAGCCAAGAGGTTGGCCAAGAGGAAGTAAAGGGGGAATTGCGTGAAATAAGCCCAGGAGAGGCCGAGGGTGCCGAGCTGCGCCGCCAAAGAGACGGCTAAGAGGTCTCTCAGGTAGCTTCCTCCATAGGGGAGGTGCTCCAGTTTATTTAGTAGGTGTCTGAAAGGGTCGTACCAGGCTAAGATGCCGGCGACGGCGGCATAGGAGAGTTGGAAGCCTAAGTTGTAGAGGAGGTTGGGTTTGAAGAGGAGTTGGAGGAAGGCGGCAAAGCCTAAGGCGTTGAGGGCGGCGTAGGGGCGATAGAGCATTCGGGCTAAGAGGGCTATGCTTCCCATGATTACGGCCCGCATAGCTGAGGGAGAGGCGGCTGTCAGGAAGCCGTAAAAGAAAAGGAGTCCCATGAGGGGGATAGTTACATAAGGCTGGCGGTCGCTACTGGGTGGTAGGAGGTGTCGGATGAGGAAGAGCGCCAGGGTCAAAACCAGGCCCACATGCAGGCCGGAAACGGCGAGGATATGGGCGGTCCCTGAAAGTTGAAAAGCATGGCGAGTTTCGGGGTCCAGGCCGCGCTTGTAGCCTAAGAGAAGGGCTTCGGTGAGGGCTCGGGCCGATGGGGATCCTGGGAAGTGGGTCCTCATAGTTTGAATGAGGCGGTGCCTCCAGCGGTAAAAGTAGCCCATGAGGTAGGTTTTTTCGGGGCCGAGGGGCTGCCAGGTGTCGGAGAAGGTGCTCACATAGACGCCTTGGGCGTTCCAGTAGGTTTGACCAAATCGCAGGCTATCCAGGTGGGCAAGGAGGCGGATCTTTTCACCGGGCAGCAGGCGAAGGGCTGCCGTATCTCGGGTGTAGAGGAGGAGCTTTCCTTCGGTCGGATAGGGGTGGGTATCTTGAGGCAGCTGGAAAGCCGAGATCTGCAGGAGAAGGCGGATGGCTTTTGGCGTGCGGAGGGGTTCTTCCAGGAGGTAACCTTGTAGGTAGCCGGTTTTGCCGATGAGGTGGGATATAGGGTTAGGGGGGGGTTGGTTATCCCACCAAGCTCTGAGCCAGCCCAATAGGGCGAAAAGGCCAAAGCCCCACACGCCGCGATCGGTCCAGCCTATCCACCAGAGGACAAGGGCTCCCACGGCTATTCCGGCAGCGGCAACAAGGCCCCATAAGGAGGCTTGGCCCAGCAAAATACCTACTGCGCTCCCCACGCCAATCCATAGGAATGGGTGTGGAGAGCGCAAGAGCATGCGGTTATTCCACGGTGACGGACTTTGCTAAGTTTCGGGGTTGGTCTACATCACAGCCGCGCTGGACTGCTACATGGTAAGCCAAGAGCTGGAGGGGCAGCACCGTAAGAAGAGGGTAAAGGGGTTCGGGTACGGCAGGTACGTAGAGGACTTCGTCGGCGAGGGTGGGGAGGCGGTTATCGCCTTCGGTGGCGATAGCGATGACGTAACCTTTACGGGCTTTGACTTCCTGGAGGTTGCTGAGGACTTTTTCGTAGGTGCGGTCTTGGACGGCGATGATGAGGACGGGCATATTTTCGTCGATGAGGGCGATGGGGCCATGTTTCATTTCGCCGGCGGGGTAGCCTTCGGCGTGGATGTAGGAGATTTCTTTGAGTTTGAGGGCGCCTTCGAGGGCGACGGGGTAGTTGTAGCCGCGTCCGAGGAAGAGGCAATGATCTTTATGGGCGAGTTTTGGGGCGAGGGCTTGGATTTGGGGGTGGAGGGTTTTGAGGGTGGTTTCTACGAGGGAGGGGATTTTGAGGAGGGTATGGATGAGGGTGTCGTGGAGGTGGCGGTCTATCTTGTAACGGGTGGCGCCTAAGTGGAGGGCGAGGAGGGTGAGAGCGGTCAGCTGTCCAGTAAAGGCTTTGGTGGAGGCGACGCCGATTTCAGGTCCTGCATGGATATAAACGCCGGCGTCGGTAATTCGGGGGATGCTGGACCCCACGACATTGGTGATGCCGAGGACGAGGGCCCCGCGCTCGCGCGCCTGCCGAAGGGCAGCCAACGTATCAGCCGTCTCCCCACTCTGGCTAATGCCCAGCACTACATCATTCGGCCCCAGAACCATATCTCGATACCGAAACTCAGAAGCATACTCTACCTCAACAGGTAGCCGCGCTAAATGCTCCAGAAGGTACTTCCCCACCAAGCCCGCATGATAGCTGGTGCCACAGGCTGTGATAATCATACGAGGAGCCGTAAGCAGACGCTCTAAGACACTGGCAATCCCACCTAAGCGCACCTCTTCGGGTTCTTTGCGGATGCGGCCGCGCATGCAGTCTTGGATGGAACGGGGCTGCTCAAAAATCTCTTTGAGCATGTAGTGCGGGTAGCCTTCTTTTTCTATTTCGCTGATGTCCCAGTCAATGTATTCTATTTTTCGGAGGCGTTGGCGGGCGGTAAAGGTATGGATCTCAGGTTCGGGGAAGGTAGGATTTAGGACGGCAAATTCGTCATCCTCCAAGTGGAGTACTTCTCGGGTGTGGGCGACGAGAGGAGTAGCGTCTGAGGCAGCCATGTATCCTTGGGGAAGAAAACCGATAACAATTGGACTGAATCGGCGCACGAGGGTAACCTCCTGGGGGGCTTTTCGGCGAAGAATGGCTATGCCAAAGGTGCCTTCTACTTCTTGAAAAGCCTTTCGGAGGACTTCTGGCCAAGAGAGGGCGGGGTTTTCGGCCTCCACATACGCAATCCAGTTGCAAAGGACCTCCGTATCTGTTTCGCTAAGGAAGGGGATGCCCTTCTCGGTAAGGCGGCGCTTGAGGTGTTCGTAATTTTCTATGATGCCATTATGGACGAGCACGATTTCTTCGTTGAAGCTGAGGTGGGGGTGGGCATTGATATGGGTGGGGACGCCATGGGTGGCCCAACGCGTATGAGCAATCCCTGCATAAGCAGTCGGAGCGCTATTGCCCACCGCTTCCCGAAGAGCAGAGACTTTGCCGCTCTGTTTGCGAATGAAGAATTCACCCCTCGGAGTGATAAGGGCAAGACCTGCAGAGTCATAGCCCCGATACTCTAAGCGCTTGAGGCCTTCCAGCAGGAGATTAGCACAGGGTTGTGTACCCGTATAGGCGACAATGCCACACATTAGAGCGAAGTTACAGAATTTGTCAAGAGAAGGCGATGAGGCGAAGGGGGAATGATATGCCCCCGCTGCTAAATTTTCCCCCACATGACATGCACTTCAAAGGTTATCCGTCGCAGCTTTGTGCCTTCGTAGTTGCCGGTTTCGCCGGCTGGTCGCTTGAGGTGGTTGGTTAGCCCGATCTCGTAATAGCCACTAAACCCCGTTGTTCCGAAGCTTGTGGGCAGCTCTATGCTCAGTCCTAATGGCAAAGTGGCATACCATCGGTTAGGCGAACGGCCACTCTGAGGGTCTGAGAGATGGAGCTGCTGGTAGCGATATCCTGCTACCAGACCCGTACGGGGATAAAAGACCTTCCATCGGGGCCCAAACCGAAAAGCCCCCTCCACCGCTTTGTAGGCGGTAATTTGCCCTTGACGGAAGTCTGTATTGATGAGGGGAAGGCGCACCTCCTGAGGACCGCCTTTATAAACCCAGACTACCCCCACTTCAAATCCCGCCCCCCACCAGTAGTTCTTATAAGTAGCCCCGATAGCCCCATCGGAAAACCAGCCCATCGGGACAGGTTCGCCTGTATCTGTAAAGTGGTTGAATCGGCCCTGAAAAGACAGACCAAACCCCCGCTGGGCCAACGCCAGGCTCCACAGGCCCATCCAAATAACATACCCGCGCATGGCAGCTCAATATAGCTGTTTTATAGGGATTCTTGTCGGCTGGGTCGGGAGGCTCAGGGTGTTTGTAATGGGTGGGAGAAAGCTTTTTTTGGAGTGGAGATTTTATGGGCTGGGGTTCTGTGGGGCTTTTTTTGAGGGAGGGAGCTAAGGGGATGTTAGCGCAGCTGGATGGTGGAGGCTTGGGAGGGGTCTAATTTGCCAGCCATGATGAGGCGCAGTTCGCGTCGGCGGAGGGCCTCTTCGTACTGGCGGCGTTCTTCTTCCGTCGCTGGCTCAATAGGAGGTACTGGGATCGGGCATCCACTCTGATCGATGGCTACGAAGGTGTAGTAGGCTTCATTGCAGAGGCGGCGAATGTTATTGGGGAGGGTTTCCGCAAAGACCCGAAGATAGACCTCCATGGAGGTGTTAAAAGCGCGCGTAACATACGCCTCTATGGTTACGAGTTCTCCTACGCGGATAGCCGAGCGAAAGCTCACATAGTCCACGGCGGCGGTTACACACACCCGCTGCGAATGCCGGTAAGCCGCTACCGCCGCCGCAATATCCATCCAATAAAGGAGCTGTCCCCCCATGAGGTTGCCCAGAGCATTGGCATGGTTGGGGAAAACCATCTCCGTAAGCACGGTAAAGGATTCTGAGGGCTTCTTCGGGCTCATAAGGCAAAAGTAGAAAATCCCCATGGCCTTCTTGTTTTTTGGGGGAAGTGGGGGGTAGAAGCCTTTCCTTAAAGTCTGAAACTGAGGTGCGCTTTGGGAAGGATGTTTCTGATGAATAGAGGGGCGGGGGCTCGGGTTCTCATGGGATGAGAAGTCGGGCTTCCCAGCTTAGGAAGGCGGCGGCGACCCACTCTGCGGCTAAGTGCACCCGCTCTTGTGCTTGTTTGAGGGTATTAGGCGTCAAGATTCCCAAGATGATCGGGATGCCGCTATCGCGGTTGAGTTCGGCCAGGCTTTGGAATACGGCCTGAGCTAAAAAGCGATTATGTTCGGTTTCACCTTTGAGGATACATCCCATGGCGATGATGGCGGGCAATTCTTCTGAGGTGGTGGGTTCGTAAGGCTGTGGATACTTGATTTCGCCGGGGGAGAGGAGCTCAAATTGCGATTCTAACTTGGAGTCAAAGTTCCCTTGGAAGAGGGGGGGGACTCGGAGATTGCTTTGGATGTGGGTAGGGCCGGTGATGCGGACAACTTGGCGAAAACCCGCTTGCCAGGTATAGCGGCGCACAATAGCGCCCGCCAGGCTGGGCAGCTCAAAAGCCCCCGCCACCGTAAGGTAATGAACTCTCTCGGAAGGAACGCCGTATTCTTTAAGGCGGGCTTCGGCGTGGGCTTCCATTTGGCTCAGGAGGTCGCTATGCCAGCGCGTACGCAGAATGTAAAGCCGGATGCGGTCTAAGAGCCAGGGGGGAGGGGCGTAGTTGAGGCTTTCACGGCGCATAGGCCTCTACGCGGGCTAAGTGCTTTTGGGCGGAAGGGGCTTCTCCCGCTAACGGATAGCGAGCTAAGAGCTCCCGATAAACCCGAGCCGCATTCCTATATTCCCCTGCGAGCTCATAAGATAGCCCAGCATAAAGCAAATACATCGGCGAAGTTTGAGAGTTATCATGGATTTCAGCGGCTTTTTCGTAGGTTTTAGCGGCTTTAGCGAAGTTTTTGGTTTCGGCATAGGCGGCGGCTAAGGCGCCATAAGCGGCCCCGCCTAAGTAGGTGTCCGGGATGTCGCAACCCTCCAAAGCCTCAATAGCCGCCTCATACTGACCTAATTTGAGATGGCAGAGGCCTTGATAGAGGCGGCACAAATTACCTGCTTTGGTCCAGCGATATTCCCGGGCTAATTGCTCAAAACCCATAAAGCTAATAGAGCCTTTGAGCGCTTTTTCAAAGGAGTCTTGACGGAAGTACTCTTCGGCATAACGCATTTCGCGTAGAGCCTCTTCATTCTGGCTGGATAGGTAGAAACGAGCCCCTATCCAGAAGAGAACAGCTAAGAGAATGACCGTAGTGCCGATGGAGACATAACGGTTATTCACAAAGCGGGCCCAGAGGTCGCGCCAGGTTTCTAATTTTATGGGGGAGGTTTCGGCAGAGGTCTCTGAGGAGGGGGTTTTTTCTTTGCTCATGGGATGCAAAGATAGCGGGTTTAGAGCGGCCAGTGGCGCACCCAACGGCGATTTTTGGGGTCATAACGCGTATGGGCATCGGGGAAAGCGACACAACACTCTAAGAAGGCGCTGGTATCCCAAGTGCCCCGTTTGTAATGCTCCAAAAGACTTTGCATGACTATGGGAAGGGTGTCTTCTCGGAAGCGGTAAGTCCAAAAGAGCTCCTCATAGTAAGCGAAGCCTGTGTCTGCAGGAACGAAGCGGCCTACGACGCCCTCGCGTCGGCCCTCATAGAGGCTGCGAGCCGGCCGACTGATACCGAAGTAGATAGTGTCGTTTAGCTTTTCGGCGATTTCCCAGCGATAAGAAGCGATGCTATCGCGGGCGGCCCGAGGGCCGGCGAGGTAGGGATAGAGGCGGATTTTATAAGCGACCAATAAGCTCTCAGGAAGGGCTAAAGAAGGGGAGTGCGCCGGCGTTTTTTGGCATCCTATCCCCACCAAAAGCAAGAGGGGTAGGCCCCATGGGCCCACCCCTCGGTCTATCCAGAAAGGCTTAGTACCGCGCATTTTGGGGGTCAAAGTGAGACCATCCCTGCGTCCAGTCGGTACTTGGGCTGAGCGCCCCCCGGAAAGGCACATTTTCAAAAAATCCACCCGATAGCTTAGAATGAGAGAAGTCAGCCCCCGTGGCTAAGGGTGACCCTGCAGGAAGCTGGAACGTGGGCTGAGCCTGCCCTTCTAAGAATCGGAATAAGGGCATCGGATTGGTGCGGCTGTAACCTGCCAGGATAGCCAGATTGGTATCTACTATGGTCTGATTACCCGCTCCCAGCGTTTCCCAGATGGCTTTAGCGGTGGAGTCGGGCGCCTTTCCGAAGTCCTTTCCGTTGTCCTTGTAGAGATTGGCGACATTACCCGAATCTATGAGGAGGACATTGTGCGCTACGATAGCGTTGCCATTTCGGTAGTGATCGGCCGTGAGACTTCCATCCACTCGGAAGCCCGTGGGAAAGCCTGCTATGACGGAATTGAAGAGCGAGACGGCTGCACTGCGACGGAAGTGGATAGCATTCTGATAGTTTCCGCTGCGACCAGCGCCTTTCTTATCTATGGGGCCTAAAACCGTGATATTAGAAAAGACAGGCATGGTGAAGGGCTGAGCGGTGGAGCCGGCGGCATCGTTGTCGCACTCAAAGCCGTTAGACCCAGACTGGTCCGCCCCAAAAGGATCCCGAATCGCCAGACCAAACTGCACCCGCCCCTGATAACCAAAATCTACATCAAAGTCATCATCCCAGGTGGCATAAGAGATGAGGTACTTCGCATCTACCGTTCCACCAAACCACTCAAATCCATCGTCGCCTCCATAAGAGACCTGAACATGGTGAATTTCGGTGCCGCGACCAACTCCGCCCAGGGTAAGGGAATTGACTTCGTTATTGGGGGTGAGCGCTACCCCAGCAAACTCAATCCGCACATACTTGAATACACCTGAATTGTCATTGGGGTCGCTGCCGCCATATTCAATGGGGGGTGAGATGCCCTCAATGGTGACATTAGATTGATTGACGGGGGCTTTTCCTAAGATGATCACGCCGCCCCAGTCGCCCCGGTCTCGCTCCCCAGGTCCAAACTTAGAGGTGAAGATGATAGGCTTTTCGGGGGTTCCTTCTGCGAAGATTTTACCGCCTCGGTCAATGATGAGGGTTCCTTTTGTAGCTCGATCTCCGAAGATAATCGTTCCTGCTGGGATGCGGAGGATGCCCCCTTCTCGCACGATGTACTGGCCTTTGAGGAGGTACTTCTTGGCGGGGTCTAAGGTCTTTTCCGTTCGGAGCTCACCCTCCAAAACCTCCTCCTGCGAGGGGGGTGTGGGCTTTTCTTCTTTCTTCTTACAGCCGACCACAAGGGTCAGCCCGATAATCGTGCTGACAAACCATACCTGCGTTTTCATACGCCATCCGAACGTTTTCATACCGCCCCAAAAGACTATCCCTGCCGTGAATTATTCGTAGACCGTATGTAAAAATGCAGCAAAAGAGAGCTCCTGTTGCGGCTAGGGTTTCATTCCAAGAGCTTTATCGTATCTTCGGCTTGTTATGAAGGTACGAGGTATTGGGCTGGTGTCTGGACTGCTTATGGTGGCGGCCTGTGGGGGGTCGCATAATAGCCAGCTTAGCTTAGAGCTGGGGTATAGGGAGTCTAATCAGCTGCGAGAGCTTAGTCTGGGGATTGTTCCTGAGAAGTGGGAGGGGAGTGCTGACTCCGTAGAAGCGTGGGTTCGCCAATATGGGGGGCGGGTGCTTTCTCGGGAGCGACAGGAGGATCGCCGCATAACTCTGATGCTTCGTCTGCCCGTAGCGCAGGCCGAGAGTCTTGTTATCCAGATCAAATCTCTGGGTTATGTCTTTGCCGAGGAAGTTAAGCGCACCGATGTGGGCCAGTCGTTCTCCAGCATAGAGTCTCAGATTCGTTTGAAAGAGGAGGCTATTGCTCGCTATCGGGAGCTGTTTAAGAACGCTCGCACGTCCAGCGAAATCCTGGAAATAGAAAAGGCCCTTAGTGCGACTCTTCAAGAGCGAGACTCTCTTGTGAGCCTCTTGGAAGGGCTACGTGCTGAGATTGGCACGGTGCTTATTTTAGTTCAGCTTGTGAATGCGCGGTATGCAGGTATGGGGGCAGGTGGGCGTTTTTGGAGTCAGTTTGGGCGGGCTCTCGTGGAGGGGTGGGACCTTTTTCAGCAGTTTCTCATTGGTTTGGCGTATTTATGGTGGCTATGGGTGGGGACAGCTCTCTTTATCTACTTACTTATCCGATATAGTCGCCGTACGGGTGCTAAGAAGCCATCTACTCCGCCTCAGTCGCCTGGGGAAAGGGCTCCTTCTTGAGGGAGGGGGCCTTAGGAAGGTATGGGGGGTGTCGTGCTGTGGGGGTTGCAGAGGCTTTCGTAGAGGGAGGTGATGTCGTGAATTAGGCGGCGGTAGTCGTAGGTAGCTAGGATATGGGGCTGGGCGGCTTGGGCTTGGGTTTTCCAGTAGGGGAGGTGGGAGAGAAAATTCTGCAGGGCCGGGGTCCAGTTAGTTTGTGGGGGTACGAGGTAGCCCCACTGTCCGTTATTTAGGACATCGGGGACGCCCCCTACGGCGGCGGCGATGACGGGCACGCCACAAGCTA
>Ga0308409_1001372_pt1 | contig 11436 bp, 5 predicted proteins | sample HotsprSampleMSe4_FD_203469 | JGI IMG/M metagenome (GOLD analysis project Ga0308409, IMG submission 203469) | Hot spring phototrophic mat microbial communities from Mushroom Spring, Yellowstone National Park, Wyoming, United States - 20060912_MSe4 ... | reverse complement strand
AAATTTAATTGTTCGTGCTGAAATGACAGTGCATAAAAAACTTCAATTATTAAACGACACAATGGTGGTAAGGAATAGGATATTGCCTGTAAAAATGGGCGTTTCGCCATTACCACAAGGATATGATGGTACAGGCGTATTGTTTGGTTTAATTGATACGGGTATTGATTTTTCTCATCCAGATTTTAAGGACAACAATGGAAGAACAAGAATTCTCTATATTTGGGATCAAAATGTCAATGGTCCAATGTCTCCTTTGCCCTTTGGTTATGGGCAACAATGGGACAGTGCTGCTATTAATTCTGGGGCGTGTACACACACTGATTTGACGTATTGGGGACACGGAACACACGTAGCAGGAATTGCAGCAGGAAACGGTCATTCAACGGGCACTCATCAAGGATGCGCACCACAAGCCAATATCATAGCAGTGGCAATTAATTTTAATTCTTCTGCTCCGGTTATTGCCGATGCTGTACAATATCTTGTAAATAAAGCCAACACACTCAATAAACCTATTGCGATTAATGCAAGTTTGGGAGATTATTATGGTAGCCACGATGCTACAGATTTGGAATCACAGATGATTATTAATTTAATTGTTAATAAGCCAGGTAAAATTATGTGTGCTGCAGCAGGAAATGCAGGTAATATCAAATATTACAATAAAATAACTGTAAATTCATTGACAGATACATTATTTGTGTGGCTAAAATTTCCTTCAAGTGTAGAAGAACATTCTATTTATGCAGATACCAATCAAATTAAACAAGTGCAATTATCAGTAGGATGCACGAATCCTGCTTATCACTATCTTGGAAATGTTGGGTTTAAAAATTATAACTATGCTCTTGGATCTGGAAAATACGATACTCTGAAATACAATGAAAATAGAATAGGCGTTGTTTATTTCTCTTCATATATCAATTCATTTGGGACATATCAAATGTATTTTAAGATATTTGCTGATTCATTGAATTATTTATGGAGTATTGAAGCAAAAGGTATTGGAAGTTTTGATGCCTGGAATTTTGACTTTGTGTCTTCTAACTTGCCAACACCTTCACAGTTTCCTAAAATTCAACATTATGTAATGCCTGATACGATATCTACAATAGTTAGCGGATTTCAATGCAGTTCAGAAGTTATTACTGTTGGTAATTATGTCAATTTAAATCGTTATTACGATTATAACAATACACTACAAACAACTGCTGAAACAGCGGAAAATTTGGCATATCATAGTAGTACAGGACCTACACGAAAAGGTATTATCAAGCCCGAAGTCGTTGCCACTGGAAATAGCGTTTTTTCTTGTGTTCCATTGGCAATGCGGTCCAATTTAATAAGCAATTATCCCAATCAATTAGCACCTGGAGGATACCATGTTTTAGGTGGAGGGACTTCGGCGGCATCGCCAGTGGTTACAGGACTTGCGGTGTTGTTTTTGCAGGCGTACCATGTGGCGACTAACCAGATTTTTAAATCGGCGGTGATAAACTGCACTTATTCCGATGGATTTACAGGCACGGCATTGCCCAACAATCAGTGGGGATATGGAAAGTTAAATGGTATTGGAACATTTACGTGTTCGCCGTTTTTAAGTGTAGATGAGGTTTCAGCGAACACAACAAACCCTACCATTTATCCTAATCCTACAAATGGCATATTACTTATAAGTAATGCTATTAAAGAAATAGAAATAATGGATGTTTCGGGAAAAATATTAATGCAAAGAAAAGTAAACGAGAAGGATGAAAAATTGATAGATATAAGTGGTTTTTCTAATGGATTATATATAGTGAAAGCCAAAACAAAAGATGAAAGCATTTTTCAAAAAATTATTTTACAGAAGTAAAAGTTAGTGAGTTAATTATTAGTGTGAATAACGAAGGTGTGAAATTCTATAAACTGTAAATGATTGATGATTGGTTTTTGATAGAGATATTAAAGCCATTTTTATGAAAAGTTATTTGCTGGACAAGATATTGAAAAAATATATAGGTGATAACTCACATCAAAGGATATTATTTGTATTGCCGTCTAAAAGAAGTATTGTTTACACCAAAAATACGGTGAAAAAGATACTTGAAGAACAGGGCAGAGTGGCTATTTTTCCTGAATGTGTAACTATTAATGAATTTGTTGAGCAAATCACAGGATTGATAACTATACCAAAGTTAGATGCTTTGTATTATTTGTATTTGTCTTACAAGAAAGTAATGCAAAAAGAGATAGATCCGTATTATAAGTTTGTAAAATGGGCATCAATGCTTTTGAATGATTTTAATGATCTATTAATGTATCATCCTGATGATGAGGAGTTGCAAGAAAAAATTTTTACAAACTTGAAAGACATTAAAGAAATAGAGCATTGGAGTTTGAATAGAGAACCTTTGACAGAAAATCAACAAAGATATTTGAATTTGATGAAGCATTTTTATGCGATATTCAAGGACTTTAACCATCGCTTACTCAAAGATCGTTTTGTTTATTCAGGACTAAATTATCAAGAAGCCGTTAGAAAAATTAAGTCCAAAGAAATAGAAGATAGTAAATCCTTGGCATCTATTGATAAAATTATTTTTGTTGGATTAAATGCCTTGACGCCTGCAGAAAAAGTAATCATTAATTATTTTAAAGATACAGGAAAAGCCAAATTTTATTGGGATTATGACCGATATTATACAGACAATGATAAACAAGAAGCAGGATTTTTTTTAAGAGAAAACTTTAAAGAGTTTGGATTAGAACAAGATAATCAACAAGAGAAATCTTTCTTTAATGAAGAGAAAAATATTGAAATAGTAACGGCTACCAATGATGTAGAAGAAGCAATGTATGTGCAGCGATGCTTAAAACATTTATTAGAAAAAAATAATACACTTGATGACACTGCGATTATATTGAACAAGCCGCAAAATTTAAACTTGATTTTATCTGCCATTCCCGAAGGTGTAGAATATAATGTATCAATGGAATATCCATTGTATTATACTTCTGCATATCAGTTATTATTAGAGTTTTTAAGAGTATTTTTGGACTTTGAAAAACATCAAGATAAAAAGGGACTTATTTATTACAAGCGATTTAATGCTATTTTGAATAATCCATTTTTTAAGCAATATCTTTGGAAAATTTATCAGATAAGAGAAGACAAGATAAATTCTATTTTAGAAGATGTGATTAATAAAAATAAAATCTACATTTCATTAGAAAAAGATACTATCTTTTCTGAAAATGATGAGGATAAAGCGAAATTAAAAGAAGTATTCTTAAAGTTGTTTAAGATTAATGAAGATAAAACAAAATTTGTAAAAAACACACTTGATTTTTATGATGATTACCTGAATTTTTTGGTAGAAAAAAACGATGATGTTATAACCATCAACATTGTTCAAACCATTGTGGAGCAATTAAACAGAGTGTATTATACTTTAATTAATGATAAAGAAAATGTGTTTGAAACTGCGAATGATGTTTTTGTGATTACACAGCAAATTCTCTCAAGAGAATCGGTGGCATTTAAGGGAGAGCCAATGAAAGGATTACAAATTATTGGTGTATTAGAATCAAGATTATTGGATTTTGAAAACATTATCATTCCTTATATGAATGAAGGTGTATTTCCACCCAATCATCAAAAAATGTCTTTCTTCCCTTATTATGACCTGAGACAATACTTTAAACTACCTACACATCATAATGATGATGCGGTATTTGCGTATCTTGTTTATCGCCTTTTGCACGCACCAAAAAACATCTTTATATCCTACAATAATTCTGATGATACAGACAATAAATTGTTGAGAGAAAATATAGGAGAATTAAGTAGATACATTCAACAAATAAAATATGAATTAAAAGAAGAAAAGCCCAACATTAAAGTGAGTGAAAAAATTTTGAACATTCAATCTGAAAAAAGTAATATAAGGGAAATCACCATTGAAAAGAACGAAAAATTAATTAACGAACTGAAATTAAAAGAGTTCTCGCCAACATCACTGATTACTTTTTTAGATTGTTCATTAAAATTTTATTTTCAACATATTTTGAATTTAAAAGAAGAAAGTGATGCCACCGAGACAGTAGAAGAAAACATTTTAGGAAATATCTTTCATAAATTTATGAGTGAATTGTATTCCAACAAAGATATTTTAAATGAAAATAATTTTGTCATTCCTGAAAAATTAGAAAAATATATTACTAATGATGAATATATCATTTCTGTGATTAAAAGTGAAATAGAACAACTCAATTTAGAACATAAAGGAGAAATACTGATACAAGAAGAAGTATTAAAAGAAGATATAAAAAATTTTCTGAAAAAAGAATTAAAGTTTACACAAGAGAATAAAGTAAAAATCGTATATGTTGAAAACGCCCAAAACAAAAGCAATGCAGTATCTTTGAAAACTAAAAAGGGAGATATTAAAATCAAAGGCATCCCTGATAGAATTGATTATGTTGTAAATAAGAATACCTACAGAATTGTTGATTATAAGAGTTCGTTTAAGAGTAGTGATAATATGGAATTTAATGTATTGACCAATTTTATTTCAGGAGAAAAACTTATAGAGAAGCAATCTGAAATTTTCAGGATTAAAAAGCAATTGCAATTAATCATTTATATCTACTATGCATATAAAAATAATTTAATACCTGATAACTTTCAACACATCACAGGATTGATATTGCCTTTAATAGATAGAACAAAAAGTAATGATTTTGGAAAACACATATTGGCAGACAAAAATGGGACTGTCAAATACTTTACTGAGCAAGAAATTGAAAGTAAAATAGAAAATTCGCTTGCTAATGTATTTGACGAAGTAATCTTAAATACTGATTATCCATTTCAACAAACAAAGCAAAGTTCAAAATATCACAATATCTGTCAATATTGTGCTTTTAATTACATTTGTAAAAGATGAATAATAGAGTTTGTGTAATTTTGCAAAAATCCTAAACAGATAAAAAATATAATAATCAATGCAACTCCAAGCCGATATAAAAATTAGCGAGTATTCTGTAGTGCCCAAAAGAATTAGTGAAAAAGAATTACAACAAAAAAATTTGTTGCTTTCGCTTTCTATATTTCAAGACGAAATAGAAGCCGCTATTATTGATTTAACTAATTACTCTGTTTATGCTGTGTATGGTTATGCTTCGTATCAAAGAAAATTCTCGCCGAATGAATATGTATTTATTATAAACGATTTTGTGCATCGCTATCATTTGTACAACATAACTTTTAAGATGATAGAAATCATCTACTCTTCGCCCCACTTTACATTTTGTCCCACAGAATTTTTTTTGTCTGAACACAAACAAGAATTATTGCAATTTACTCATCCTATTGATGCAAATGAAATTGTTTTGACAAATGATTTTAATGATATAAAAATTATTTATAGTATTCATAAAAACATTTATCAAAATTTATTACAACTTTTTCCTTCTGCACGGCTTTATCATTCTGCTACTGCAATGTTGCATATTTTGTTTTATCACCCTGTTCTTATCCATTCTAAACTTTGGATTCACATTCATCCTGACTATATAGAGGTGATTGCAAAAAATCAAAAACAATTTTTATTTTACAATACATTTGATACTCAAAGTTCTTTGGACGTGTTGTATTATGTGTTGTTTTGCATTGAACAATTAGAACTAACACCCAAAGAAACCGATGTGTATATTAGTGGAAATGTCTCTATGCAACACAGCATTATACAATTACTTCAAAAATACGTGCATACGGTTCAGTTTGTTCATCATCATCCTAAATTACACATTTTACCCACTGATGCACATTTATTAACTCAATATTATTTTATTACTTTAAATCATTCGCTATGCGTATCATCTCAGGAAAACACAAAGGCAGAAAAATAAAAGCCCCTATCATTGATGAAATAAGACCAACTACTGATTTTGCAAAAACGGGCTTGTTCAACATTTTGAATAATCATTATGATTTTGAAGGATTAGTGGTATTAGATTTGTTTGCGGGCTTTGGTAACATTGCTTTTGAGTTTGCTTCTCGTGGGGCTCAATTTGTAGATGCAGTAGATAATCATCCACAAGGGACAAAATTTATTCGTCAATTTGCAGAACAAATTAAATTGCCTGTAAATATCTATAATACAGATGCCTTGGAGTTTTTGAACAAAGTGCATCAAAAGTACGATGTGATTTTTGCAGACCCACCATATTATAACGCAGATGTTTTAAGTGATATTTTGAGAATTGTAGAAGAAAGACATTTGTTGAAGCCCGGTGGAATGTTGATTTTAGAGCACGAAAAAGAAAAGTCATTTAAAGGACACAAAAATTTAATTGATGAAAGAAAATATGGAAAAGTACATTTTAGTTTTTTCAAAATGGATAAATGATTGTGAATAGTTTTAAAAAAACATTGAACAACAACAATTACTCTACTTTTATCACTTGCAAATCTTGATAATTCAAGTAAATAAGATATCCATAAACCTTTTTCTCTTCGTAAATTTTTTTCAATATCTGAATGTAAGTTTGAATTTGTTGTTTGTATTTATTCAATTCTTCTCCTGTTTTGAATTCTAAAATAATAACTTCATTGTTTTTTGTGAAAATTATTTTATCGGGGCGATGAAGATTTTTGTTGTTGTCTGAACTATCAGTACTTCCAAAAATATCTATTTCATTTAAGATATAATCAATATTGTTTTTATCAAAAATGTATTCGAGTTCAGTGTTTTCTTGAAGAGGTAAAAGTAGATGTTGGATTTGATTTTCTTCTTCTGGTTTGATTAAACCTTTGGCAATGGCTTTTTTTATGCCCCATTCAATATCAAGCGATTCTTTGAGTAACGCTAATATAGAGTGAATTTTTATTCCTAACTTTTGTTTGTCAGAATAGGGATTAGCATTATTTGCAATTAACATCTGAGGATTGTATTTGAGTTGTAATGAATGAATGTCAATTTTATCATCATCTTGTTTCTCTTCTGTAGATGATGTATTGCTTGTCTTTCTATCACCATAAGCGTAGATGCTTTTTATTTCATTGGATACATTATTTTGTATGAATGAATGAATTTTGTCTCTGATAAATGAGATATAGTAAAGATTTCCTGTACTTGTAAACACATACATTCTTTTGATAGGCCTTGTAAATGCAACATAAATAAGGTTGATATTTTCTAATTCTTCTTCTGCTTCTAATGCATCTGCTAATTTAGGATCTATGTCATTTATTGATGCTAATAAATTTTGTTTTAAGGGGCATTTACTTCGCATATAAAAATAAATACCTTGAAAATCCTTAATAGAATCATTGATTTCATCAGTATCATCTTTGTAAGATAAAATTAATTCATAATCATTAGGAATTTGATACCAATAATGTCCTGGTTGATTTGCAAAATCTAAGTAGGTGATGACAATAGGAAATTCTAATCCTTTGCTTTTATGAATCGTCATCAATTTGATGGCGTCTATGTTTTTATCAATACTGATGCTAATTTTCGTCTTATTTTCTTCCCAAAATTTTAAGAAAGCATCAATAGTATTGCTTTGATGGGCGTTCTGATAGATAAAAGAACTGACAACACTTAAAAACTTTTGAACATAGATATTAAATGGTACATGGAAATAATCAATGATGTCAAGACATAGTTGATACACATCAATTTTTGCAGTATGATGGATTGAAAAACGAGTTTTGATTTCATTGCTCAGAAAATCTTTTGAATAGAGTTTAGGATCTTTAAAATTGTCATCTTCAATATAGTCCCAACATACAGCATTTGCTAAGGTGTTATTTGGGTGAACTAATAATTTTAAGAAAGAAACAATAAAATCAATATCCCTTGATAAATAAATTAAAAGCCCTTCGGGAGAGATGAATTGTATGGATTTTTGAAAATTTATAAATGTGTCTTTATCTATCTGAGATTTAATAGTTTCATTTAAATTTTCATATTTCAGAAAATAAAATAATTTGATAAAATCTTTTATTTCAAAATTTGTTCTCAATAACACACAAATATCTTTTTGTGAAAAACGATAATTGTTCAAGCACTCATACATTTTAATCATTGCGTCCTTTACAAATTCATTAAATCGCAACTCTGTGTTTTTTAGCCATTCTGCATTATATTCAATTACTTCTACATATCCTGATTCTTTTTTGTTTGAAATTTGTGCTGATGATTTGTATACTTGTTCTACAATTGCAATATCTTTAAAAGTGAGTCCATTAAAAATGAGATTATTAAATTCTACAATATCTTTGGCACTACGATAGTTGGAATTGAGAGTTTGAGTATTTATAGTGGGTTTAAATTTTTCCCAATCTGATTTTAATCGTTCTAATGAAATATCTTTGTTATAGTACAAATCAACAAATTGTTTGACATTGGCATTTCGCCATCTATAAATAGATTGTTTAGGATCGCCTACAATAAAGTTGATATTACCTTCAGCCATTGCATTGTGAATGAGTGGCAATAAATTGTGAAACTGTGTGGTAGAAGTATCTTGAAATTCATCAATTAAAAAATGTCTGTAGCGAGTACCTACTCTTTCAAAAATAAAATCTACGTTGCTTTCATTTTGAATCACCTTGCTAATTTCTCTTGTAAAATCTGAAAAAAACACAACACCTTCTTCTTTTTTGAACTCTAATAAATTCTTGTATAAATCCACTACTACTCGGGTAATGCTAATTTGGTCGTTAAAGAATTTGAGTAGATTTAATTTTTTATCATATTCAGCAATGTAATTAATATCTTTTTCAAAATCCCAGTAAATGGATTTTAATTCGTCTTCCAATTTTTCTTTATTATGCGTGTTCTTCTTGAAAAATTCACCTTCACTTAATTCGTTTAGTGTTTCATAAGAATTTCCTTTGTAGATTTTATTGATTGTAGGAAATCTTTTTTTGCTTAAATAATCACTTATTTGAATTAGTTCATTATTTTGAACAGAAAACAAATTATGCTTTTGACCAAATTCTACTAAATGATTTCTGATTTTATCATTTGTTTTTTCAATAACTTTTTTGTGATATTCTTTGTGTTTGAAATAAATATCTCTAAGTTGTTTTATATTGATGGTCTTTATTTTTTCTTGTAGATGTGCAATGGCATTTTCATCTAAATCTTTTTGTATAAGTGCATCAAACAACTCAAATAGATTTTCTTTTAAAATTTTGATATTAAAAGTATCTTCTTCTTTTTGGGCTTTAATAAATTCTACAATTGTCTTAACTTCATTTTCATCAATATTGCTGATGTAATCTTCTATAATTTTGTTTAAATATTCATTTTGTTCAGGAGCAATTTCATAAGCAATAGGGTATTGCAATTCATAAGCAAAACTTCTTAGTACTCTATTTGAAAAAGAATCAATAGTTAACAAAGATAAGTCCGAGTAGTGATGCAAAATGTGTTGCAATGCTTTTTTACATCTATCTTTTAAAATAATTTCGTCTAAGTTTAAATCTTTGAAATAAACATTTTTATACACTTCAAATTTTTGGGGACTTGATATACTATTGTATAAAACTTCTATTAATCTTTTTTTTAATTCATTGGCCACAGCATTTGTAAAAGTCATCCCCAAAATAGAACGAATTTTTTTCTCATCTGCCGATTCACTACCAATGATAATCTTTAAGATCTCACGAATGAGAGTAGTGGTTTTCCCACTACCTGCAGACGCATTGTAAATAACTAATGATGATATATTTTCGTTCATTTTTTATTCTTTAAACGAACAAAATAAATAAACAGCAATGCATAAATAATTAAAATAACAAGAACTAAGGATGATGAAAGAATATAAGACAAAAAAGATATTAAAAACGCAATGAGTGTAAATGCATAAATAATTAAAGAGGTCTTGCTGTGCGATTGTGTTTTATTGAATAAATAATGATGCAAGTGCTCTTTGTCTGCTTTGAAAGGAGATTGTCCGCGCAAAATACGAATAACAAACGCTCTAATAGTATCAGTAATTGGATAAATTAATAAAGCAATAGCTCCTAATGGCCTGGAATATCTAACAAATTGTTCAGGAATATCACTTACAGGATATTCAATGAAATTGACACTTAAAAAATAAGTTATTAATCCAATAAATAACGATCCTGAATCGCCCATAAATATCTTGGCAGGAGAAAAATTATAAACTAAAAAACCACATAACGACCCACATAATCCAAAAGATAAAATGGCTAACGAATAATCTTTAAAGAACAATAAGAAAAATACCCCCATAAAAAAAGCAAACAGGGCACTTACTCCCCCCGCCAAACCATCTATTCCATCAATCAAATTAATGGCATTAACCAATCCTATATACACAAAAAATGAAAAAATAAAACTTAACGCATAAGGCACTTCCTCTACCCCTAAAATACCGTGAAAACCCGTTAGCCGAATGTTTCCAATCACAATTAATATAATACCCGCAATAAAGTGTGCAATTATTTTCTTTTCAGGGGCAGTACCTATTAAATCATCTTTTATACCCACAAAAAAAATCAACATAGCCGCCGATAGCAGTATTTTTGAATCAATCAATACGTGACGAATTTGATAATACAAACGCAAATCATCAATGTTTAACCATAAACCATAAGCAAAAAAGGTTGCCGCAAAAATGACAACGCCACCCAAGGTTGGAACTGGTCTCTTGTGAATCTTTCTCTCTTCTGTTGGCAAATCCGTCAGTCCCTTTTCTTGTAAAACTTTAATCAACACAGGTATTGTGTACAAGGACACTGCAAAAGCCGTTACGAATGCTAATAATGCCCAAATCATTTGAATTTCAGTTTAAATAACATTTCGCAAGAATAACAAAAGTTTTACAACTATAAAAATACCCCCCTTCAGGGTATTGATAATTTGGTATACATAAAGGAATTTTTTTATCAGTGAATATTGAAATTTTCGATGTTATATGTATACTAAATTAGCAGCCCCCCTTCAAATACTCTTTAATTTTTGAAACTTTTTTAGGATATTCCCCCCTAAATAATGAATGAATGAAAACACTTTTATTACTTAATTACACTTCAAAAAAGACAATTCAACAAGAATCATTCAAAATTAAAAAACCAAATTCCTTCATCATTTCTATTTTGATGGCGGAGATATTAAGCATACTCATTACCTCAAATAGTTTATTAGGGCAAAACAAACACAAAGTAATTTATGGTGTTGTAACAGACGAGGAAAAAGAAAGCGTACCCGGAGCAATTATTGTAATAAATAAAAAATACAATCAATTAACCGATTTTGAAGGCAGATATCGCTTAAAACTACCATCAGATATCAGCAATAATATCTATGTAGAATGTTCGTATGTAGGATATATTACTTATACAAACAATATCACCTTGCCCGAAAATAAAGACAGCGTAGTTTTAAATATTCAATTAAA
>Ga0308409_1001370_pt1 | contig 11441 bp, 9 predicted proteins | sample HotsprSampleMSe4_FD_203469 | JGI IMG/M metagenome (GOLD analysis project Ga0308409, IMG submission 203469) | Hot spring phototrophic mat microbial communities from Mushroom Spring, Yellowstone National Park, Wyoming, United States - 20060912_MSe4 ... | reverse complement strand
CGTTTAAAATATTAGCGCCGATACTCAGAACTTCCTGTTCATTCAAACCTAGCTCCTTCAAACTTTCTACACGAAATATGTTAAAGATAACGATGTCGTACAAATCCACGAAGTATCCTAGCGCACCTACTAAAACCGCGAAGTAACTTTTTGGCATACCAGAAAAAACTCCCCCCAACGATGATACGAGTAAAATAGAAAACAATTAATCGACAAATTATACTCTGAAATTAAATGCGTCATGCAGTCTTTTTTCATGAAAGTCTAACGAATGATTAAAAAAATTCAGTTTTAGACGAATCCTTTGGCACGAAAAACAGTTGGCTGCTTTGTTAAACATTTAGATTATTATCTTGAACTTAAGTAGCATTCCCAAATTATATACATGAACTGAAATCCTATGAGCATTTGTTATGAACCATTGTTTTTGAAGTGAGAAGCAAACTACTTAGTCTACAGGACGTTTTTTGTCTGTCAGTATGGAATGATTGCCATTAAACTTTCTGTCAAAATTTTTATTGCACCCTAATAGTTGGTTTTTTGAAAAACCCTACAGTGCCTCAATTAAGTGATCCTTAGTTGAGTTCTTATTACTCAACAGCTAAGAAGTGACTCACCAAACATCAATACTAATTAGGTTTAAGTTTAAAAGTGATTTATCCCTAAAGTGTCTTGCATTAAGCGATCAGAAATTTCAGTTATGTTGATTACAGAGCATAAATTTAACCCTGAGCTTAGCTATACCCCTGATCTGATATTTGTTGATGCAAGTTTCTCGATTCTTTATCCTTCGAAACTTCAGCTTGCAAATTCACATGCAAGAAAGTTTTTCACCTTAGCAACCATTGTACCCGGAGCTGCAAAAGCAGCAAATCGCCGCAGAAAACTCGTAGAACAAAAAGAATAAACCGAAAATCAAGTTTGTACCTAAAGTCGAGTTTTTAGGTACTATTTAGGATGTAGATAAGCAAGCCAATGACCTTTAGGAGCCCATCTGCCTTTTCATGTTGATGTTTGCTTAGAGCATAAATCCTTGATCCTTCAGCCAGTATTTGAGCCTCCCGTTACTCTTTCAGATTGCGAATGAGTTTTTTTAAGTTTACGCAATTTTAACAAAGCTTTTGGTGCTCCAGTGTTTGTAACATTGGCTGAAGATTGCTTGCGTGAAGTGTCTATAGGTCATTTAGAAAAAAGTGCCGTGCAAAATGGCATAAGATGCATCAGTTTACCGCGCGCTCAGTTTAGCCCTGTGGTTAGGGAGTTACTTCCTTTAACTTTAAGCAAATCCAACAGCCTTTAAGGATTTTTCAAGAACAACTAAACGCAAGTTGGCAAGGTTTTGGTAATCGATAAAGTCCTTTTGCAAGGTTTTAGTTTTGAACTCTAGCAGGATCTTTTAAACTCCTCCTAAAGCCTCTGAATAAAACAGAGCTTTGAGTGAATTCAAAACAAGAAGCTCTTAACTGGGCTAATTTGTGCAGTTAATGATGAGGCTTCCATGATTTTCAAGGTCGTTCCCAAAGCTTGAAAGCTATTTGAGTGTATGGCTAAGTACATTTATGATGCTTTAAGAAGTCAGGGCTGTGGTAAGGTGCCTAGCATTAAAAATTTAAAGAGTTTCAAAATAACGCTTAGGTTTCAATCAACAATCTTTTAAAAACGCGTAGTGTTAAAAAGAAATAGAAGGCGCAACTAAATGTTGCTAGTTTGAGACCCCTAATTTGGGGAATACTGTATCAAGAGTTACAGTCAATATTTTTGTTCCAAGAAATTTCGTATTCCTCAACCTTAGACTTAATCAAAGGTGACGTTGAACATTTTAACTCGAACTCGTAGGGAAAGTTCTTAAGTTTATTACCAGAGCGAAAACTTATAATTTATTATCAGAGTAAAAACGTAATAGTGTCAACGCTAAGGTGACAAGCTTAAACTCTTTATAAGCAGATCCTTAAAGATTAAATAGCTTTTTGCTCTGAGATTAGACTTGATAAGCTTATTGGCCCTTTACTGCTATTTAGATTTGTAACTGAATGAAAATCATTTTAAGTCCCCACCCAAATCTTTGACAGTTTCTTTCAATTTAACGTTGATGTTGCTCAGTAGGAAGCTTTTTAGAAAAATACAACTCGCTGGATTTCTAGCAAAGTGCATGGCTTGAATCTAGGTTTTAAATCTTAATCGATTACCAAATGATTATAGGCCAGAGATAACTGTAAACCTAATCTAGAGTTATATTTTGCGAAACATTGAACCTTGATAAAAACATAAAAAAGCGTAACAAAAAGGCGATGGGGTGAGTTTGCTAAACCCTTTTTTAAATGATTTTTTCTAATTTAAATATAAACAAGCCCTAACTATTTTGCCGCTAAAGAGGTCTCCAACAAACCCCTACCTAATTTTACCGGACCAAAATTAATATTGGGCTCAGTTTCACCAAAGTTCTCTAGAGCTAATAAACCCTACCCTAGGGAGTTAGGGCTCTGCGTATTGCTTCCCTTATTACTGCTAGTTGTTCAGGTTCGAGTTGATTTGATTGACCACCGCATAATGTTACAGGAGAATGATCCTTTATCACTGTATGAAAAGCAAAAGCTATAGCATAAAATTTTTGGTAGATGTTAATTGCAAAACTTTTAGGGTCCATGTAAAACCTAGGGACACTTGTTTCCTCTTGATTAGTTAAATCTCTTGGATTGACTTGATTAATTTTAGTCTTTGGTTCATTGAACCTTTTCACCGTATTTAATAAATCCTTTAATATTGCAGGAAGGAAACTCTGAGGGTCTAAACTGTTTAGTCTCTGGATTTCTGAGTGAAGCGCTATTAACGGCATTGAATCTGGATCAACTTCCGGATGATCTCCATGTGGATAGTAAAAGAAAAATGGGGTACTAATCCCCTCTTTTTGAGTGAATCGACTCTGATAATTTTGATAATTAAATACCAAAGCACCACCCGGCCCCGCAACGCGTTGAGCCTCGACTTTTGGTTCTATAGACATCATCATAGTTAAAAGAGTTTTAAAGGCATATAAATCTAACCCTACGAACACGAGTTTTCCTTGCTCGAGTCGTTCCACTAGATCCTCCAGCCTTGACACTAATTTTTTCCTCAGCTCATTTAAGTCTTCCTCAAAGCAATCTAAAAGAGCTAATCGCTCTTCTATTGAACAAGCTTCTAAGGTCTGTAAAATGCCAAAAATTGCAGCGAAAGGATTGCTGGCATCCTCAATTTGGTGATATATAACGGCACAGACAGGTAAATCTGTATCATCAATTTTAGTTATCAAGCCCGGCATCAACGGATCATCGGTTCTGACTTCAACAAATACCCTTTGTCCGGTTTTTAAATACACCTCGAGTAAGTAACAATTATTTTCTAGCTCATGTTTTTGTACGACTAATGGTCCTTCTATCTCTTGCTTCATATCTTTGTTATTCCATTATTATATGGTCAGGCTAATTGTAAATCAACTCCTTTTTATTTGCATCGTTTCATTTTTTGTTTCACAAATTAATCTGACTAATTTTCTAATTTAACCAATTTTGCTAAGTAATATCATGAATTAAAATTGAATCAATATGGTTAGCGAGCTAAGAGATTTTGAAAAGATTTACTTAGATGGACTTCTTAGTTAAAAGTAGATGGCGGAATTTTTTCAAACCAGTTTTACGACTGCACGCAGCTTTTAGAAGAGTTGTTTGGGGTTTTGATGTCAAACTCTCTAAAATCTAGAATCTTAGTGCTTGCTTATTGAAAAAATTCCCTTTTTAAAATGGGGCACTTAAATGGGGCAATCAAGCTCGAGCAGACTCTGATCCGATTAACTAGCGATTCGTCGCACTAATGAATAAATCTACTCTATGCCACTCTAAATTATTACTTATTGTTGGCCTAAATCGGCATCCTAAGAGAAGTCTCAGCTGGCTTTGGTTGAGGCGGGTTAAGCAGCGAAAAGATTGTTGGCATCCTCAATTTGTTAATACTGCTCGGGGGCTGCTATGATCGATAGAAAGCGGGGCTAAAGTTGCTGTTTGGACTTGTGAAGGAACTCATTCGGAAGTGTCTCATTATGCAGCGAGGGTTTTTAGGAAGGAAACTAGAGGTGTGGTAGCTGTTTCAGCGGACAATGGAGAAGTTTTTTATTTAGATCTAGACAATCCGTTTGTTATTACTGTGAGTGCTACAAACACTGAAGAGCGAAGAGCTCGATGGGCAACCTATGGGCCTGCTACAGACCTAACAGCGCTGGGGGAGTTTATAATAGTACCGCTGAGAGGAGGGGGCTATGCTTGGGCTATGGGCACTTCATACTCTGTTCCTATAGTTGTTAGGGTAGCGGCGTTGGTGCTTTCCACTAACCCTAATTTTACGGCTGAGCAGCTTAAGCGGATATTTTTTGGGTCTGCTAATGATCTATTAGTCCACCGGGTCGGGATCCTAGGCATGGTGATGGTGTGTCTAATGCAGTAAGGGCTATACAAATTTCTTTAGGGCTACCGACTGATAACAGGGTAGATTATGTAGAACTTTATCTGTGTGAGCCTAAAAATAGACCTGTAAGTGTTGTAATGCCAGTATGGGATCTAATTGAAGACTCATCGACAGTTCACAGACTTAAGTTAACGACTTGGGGGGAGGTTGATACAAGTGAGTTATCCTGGTGATCAGTTGGTGGTTAGGTATAGGATACCGTGGACTACGCATTTTCATCCTATTGGGCTTAATACTGTTACTGTTGGGGTGCAGGATGGTGCTGGGAATGAGAGGGAAGCTAGTTTGACAGTGGAGGTTAATAGTCCTGAAGATAGGGATGATCCCAGAGTAGCGAATAACATGCCCTGCTGATATTACAGTGTTAGAAGAAAATGGTTTGGTGGTGATGGTTAATTCTTAAAATGATATAGAGGTGGTTTTAGTTGAGCTGCACCTAAATGGCAGTATGTATTAGCTAGCAGGGCGCCTCTTATAGCGCGTAGAGGTAGTACTAGGAATTGGCAGCCTTGTGCTCGTTGGTTGCAGGCTTTGGCGTATGATGCAGCGGGTAATGGGGGCACTCTAATGTTGTGACGATTTACAAGTCAGCAATTCCTACGCCTGGGGATACAGTTACTCCTATGGAGGATGTTACGCCTACTGTTACTGTGACTGATACGGTTACTGTTACTCCGTCTGATCCTTCTCCTACTAGTAGTAAGGTTGTGCATTGTGATGAGAAAGCTTTTCGGCTTGATACTAAGACTCTTAGCTTGCACTTTAAGTCTGTGGGTGCGGTTATATTTTCAGGTTACAACCTACTTAGGTTGAAGGTTAAGGATAGACGTGGGGTTGGTTTGTTGAGGGAGTATATGGGTGTTGTTAGGAGGTATGATAAGGAAGGCAGGGGATATTTGAGGGGGGTCCTTAAGACGGTGTTGGTGTTGGGTTAGTTTGTAGTTGTGTATCTGGTTGTGAGGTGATGAATAGTTGTTGGGGAAGGTTGGAGTTGGTCGTGGATAGGATAAGGGGTGTTGAGTTAATGATGTTCAGGCGGTTTGCCGATAAGTTAAGTAAGAGGCAGGTTCGGGGGTATGTACTAGGCTAGAGAGGCAAAGTAGGTTATTTAAGCGGCAGTTGTCTAATTTACCTCATTAGGTGTGTGATGTAGGTAGGTAAAAATTTGTTAACTTGTAGAAGGCACTAACATCTAATTTATTTCGAATTTAAATTGACTTTTTCCGTTTCCAGCCGCGGCTAATCTGGAGCAAATGAATAGCGTTCATATTATTAAGGCTATTTTTCTGAGTAAGTAAAACCATCTTATCAAGGGCTTGTGTTGGTGTTGGGTAATGAAATCAGATAGTGTTCCGAGTGATTGTGAAAGCAGCTTTAAAAATAATGCTTAGCAATTAGTTATCTCTAACCAGGATCATTAAAAGGTCTAAACTTATTTGAAATTATTGGCTTAACAAGAAGTATGTTAGTTACTCAAAACACTCTGGGGGCAGGGTTCAAGCTCCTTGTATAGTTGAGTTTCCTGTCTAAGTTTATTCACAGTGTTCCAATTAATGTATAAGCAGCCCCCTTTTTCTTTAAGTTTGATTTTTTACCTGCAAGGTAAAATTTAGCGATGTCATGTTAATTACTATGTGAAAAAAAATCTGGGTAGTTGAGTTACATTTTTTTAGCTTTGGTTATAAGCGCTTAAAGCGGTAAGATGGGAAGCTTTCCGTGATACTTAAGCGGTATCTTAAACTCTTGAGCAAGGGATTTTGCCTCCTCTGGGGAAAATAACTGAATTTGGCTTTCTGTTCTGTCTAGATGGATAAAACGGGGAGGCCCTTTTGCTGGAACTGGAAAATAAAAGCTTCCTTCTTCTGTATAGATGATGGTAGTTCCGCCATCTCTGTAGATTTCTCTGTAGAGAGGATCTAATCGCTTTACCTTTTGCCCTGACTCAACGTAGATTTCTAAACCTAAAAAAAAGCCTTCTGGCGGACACGTAATCACGAATCGTCTACCATCGGAAAAACTTCCAGCAAACTTTACTTCCTTTGTAAGGGCTCCAGGGGAGTAGTTTGAGATTTTAGCTTCAATTCTAGCTACTTGCTGATGACTTTTGACTTCTCTTAAAGTAATGGTTCTTTCCCTCCATTCATCTCCTCCATTTTTTTCAACGTAGTAACCCTTGGTCAAAGTTGCTTTTTTTTTCCAATCTCGAGGTCTAAATCTTCTTTGGCAGTTCTGATTGTCAAACTTAATCGGCCATCGAAATCATTTGAGTGAATTACTGGCGCTTCGATCGCCTCGTTTGAGTTTTTAGTCTTTACAAATACTTTGTAATGCTTTCCTTCTAACCATCGAAGTTCTGGAAATTTTTTGTAAATCTCTTCATCTCTCCGAAGGTCAATTTCTTTAACAATGATGGTAACACCGGTTTTTGGGTCTTCGAAAATTCTAGCAGGAGAGCTTTTCATTAATCGGTTAAACTCGTTCTGAGTCTGCGACGAGAGCTGCCCTTTAGCTTGCTCTGCTTCAACTCGCTTTATTACATCCCGACCAGATAAAGGCGACGTGCCCTGCCCTGTCAAATGGCGCTTAGTCGCGGAAGCTGTATTTTTTTGTATTTGTTGATCTCCTTTTAGCTGTCGCATCTTTTTTAAAAGATTAGGATGCATTACTACAAAATTATCTCCTCACTTTTTTGCGCAGAGAGCGCTCTAAAGCACCCTGACTGTTACTTAAGGATTGCGGGGCACTTAAGATGCGTGTTGTTTTTATTTAACACCTTCTAGGACAGGTTGAGATTATTAGCGGCTTTTTTTCGAGTTCAAGTTAGTTTCTTAACTCAAGTTATTAAGAAAAAATTCAAATTATACCCAGCTTTTTAGTTTAAGTAAGGCGCGAGTAGCATTTTAGTGCAATGACTGGCTATACGAGCAAAATTTAGGCTGGTATTTGATGCGGTTCAAAAACCTTCAATTAAAAAATTGCAATGTTGTGAGGATTTTCATGGGGCTTGCTGGGTTAATTGAGTAATTTTTTTGTAATGCTCGAGACTAACGCAGAAACCTTTATAATCTGAGGGGTTTTTAAGCAAATTTGGCCATAGACAGTCATAGTGGTTTTAGCATCTTTTTACACGCATTATTTCGCGATATCCCCAACTGTCTATTAGTGGGAAGCCTTCTGTTGAATTTTCGTTTACAAAAAACCCGCCGAGCTTATTTTTAATTTAACGCAAACACTAAATGGCCCGCAGTCAGCATCAAACAAGCACTAAGATGCGAAGGTTGTTAGGGGAATATTAAATCACTTCCCATGCAAACGCCATAGGGCTTAATAAGACTTAAAAAGCAATGACTGCCGTCTTCGCACTAAGAGTGGTAAAAATAAATCTGACCTAAAAGATTTCCTGCTAGAACCTGCTAGAAATAGTACAGTTGCCCGAAGTTTAACTTAAGTTTAGCTTAAAATATGCTAACCCAATTTACTTTTTTAGCTCGTGATTGTAAAACTTTGGTCGCAGCCTCTTTAAAATAGAACAGTGTTCTGATTTTATTGAAATAGACTCAAAGCTTAACTCTGGTTAATGATTTGTTGATTTTGTAGGGGATTATGTTTTATGCCTGAGGAGGCTGCGATTAGGTCTTGAATTGAGGCTCTAGGGATTATGATAGAAAAAAATTGAATCATTAAGCTTAAAAAGTAAGATTAGTTTTAAAATCGTGCCCTCGGTCAAACTCGAAAGTAGCAAGACTCAGGTAGACAAACATAAACTGAAACAGCTAGTAGACGATTACTTAAATGCCATCAACAATAATGACGCTAGACGGCTTAAAGAAATCTCAGAAGTTATTAAAGGGTGTTCCTCGGAACAAAAGTTGCAATTCTCATTAAAACTTCTACGGCGAAGATCAACATTCCGCCCAGAACATTTAGATTTTGACCTGACACCTCGGGAGTACGCCATATTGTTGGCCAAAATTATGAGGTTTTACAAATATGGTAGGTGCCCCAATCACTTGGGCTCGATTATTCTAGAAGTTTTGCGAAAAGAAAGAGAGCAGATAGCGGATATAGTTTTAGAGTTGGCAGATTACGATAAAAAAGCTCTGATATCCTGGTTGAGCCAGATACTCCCATTATTGCCAGACACTATAAGGTCGTTACCAAAGAACGAGTTTCTAACTTACTTAATTAAGGATTTAGCTGAGAGTTTTCCACTTGAGCTTGCTTTAAAGCTTGACAATTTGGGTGCAAAGGAGCTAGATTTTTTGCCAGATGACTTCTGGTTTGAGACTTTAAAAAGAGCGATCTTTGAACTGTCCGACGGCTTTAAAACCTCACGGCTTTTAGGTATATCCATAATCCGGATTTCAAAAGAAGAATGGGAAAAATTTTTGCTGGAGAGCCTTGACATTTTATGGGAACACGATTTCGCCGATTACTCTCAATGTTGTTTTGCGATCGAATTTTTAAGGATTTTTGCCTCTTTTGTTGCCCAAGACTACAACAAAAAGCTTGCGTTTCAGAAACTTCTTTGGCTGTGTGAGTTTTACTTGGAAAATTGGGAAAACCGCGAATGCAGTGGGATAAAAACTTGTAAAAAGTTAGCTGATGCGTTTGCAGCGGATGGAGTTTGTGAAATTCAAGCTTCAGAGATGTTTAAAATCTTGTTATTTCTAAGATCAAAGTGGCCAGAAGATTTAGAAGGTCAAGATTTATCAAGGTGGGCTTTATCAAAGTGGACTAATAGTAGGTTGGCAACTTTCCCTAAAAGCCCAAATTCACTTAGGCTGATTTATACAACCCTACTTGATCTATGGAGACAATCTGGGGGTTTAGATTTGAAAGTCATTATGGAAGAAGACGCTTTGGAGAGGTCTAACTTTCATAAAACCATCTTCTGTCTAAAGCTTCTGGAAGCATGGTTGATTTTAGCCGGAAAAACAGGCATTGAAAATCCGCAAGATCTGTTGCCAGATCTGATCGGAATGGCGAAGGTCGATGGTAAATGTACTTGGACGCTATCGGCTCACACAGTAAACTTGGCCGAGAAAACCCTTAGACAATGGGTTAGTACCCTTGGTATTAAGTATCTAGAACGATGGGCACAATATCCAGTCATTCTTGAAAAAGTAGGTTATGAAAGTTTAGAGAATTGGGAGGAAACTGCGGTAAACCAAATAGAAAGCGTTTTTGGTAGTTTTGTTGATTTTTGCATTTACATAGCTCGGCTTCACTCAAGAGGAGGTCCGGAGCGTGTGCTAGGTGTGGCAGGTGTACAGAGATTGCTTGAATTCATTGCCCGGGGCTGGGAAACACACAAGTATAGCTCCGACTTCTACGGAGAAGAGACTCTCCAAATCTGGAGACAAGATCAAATTAGGATTGATGTCATAACCATACACGCTAGTGATAATTTAAAGACTTTAAGAAGCCTAACCGGCGGGCTAGCAAAGGTTGCCGATTCGCCTCAGGAATTCGAAGCCGAGATCACTAATATTATACAAGAGTTAAGCAATTTAGAGGAACTTTCTCCTAAACAGGTGAGAAGTAAGGTAACTAATATTTTGGGAAGTTCCGGGCTTATGCTATACCCTGAGTTTTTGAAGTCCACGTTAAGACATCTAGTAGAAAGAGAAGACTTTTTGAGCAATACCAAACTTCAAAATTTAGGCTTAGCTATAACATTAGAACTATTAGATCGAGCAGAAGAGTTTAAACTTCCCAAAAGTGATAGAGACAGGCTAAAACAAATTAAAGCCATCATTAATTCAAGTGGTAGTGAGCAAAAGAAGCTATTAGCTGAATCACTGGTCACAGGCCATCCTAACTTATTATTTAGGGCAGGAGCTTTAGTGCCAGGAGTTTATAGTTGCTTAGACCCTTTTCATGGAGATCACAGTCTAGGGGTCGGGGGAAATGTTTTGGAGCCTGGAATCAAGATAGGGGTTACATACGTAGTCGAGCATCCTGATGTAGTGAAGTTGCTTGAAAAGAGTTCCGATTATGTTCATTTGCATTTTGATCCAGTTAGGGAAGTTTTACATGTGAGGGGGGAACATCAAGAGATAATCATCCCCCTCAAGGGCAAGTGTAGATCGAGAACAATCTTACATTTAGGTAAAAATTCGAGTTCTGGAAGGCCCGCACTTTTAAGAGACGAGTCGATTCAAAATCTGGCAGAGGAACTGAAGAATCCCGTTAACCAAATTTGGGAAGATCTTGAAAGGACCTTAATAGAAAAGCTCGAAGCAGAGCCCGCAAAACCAAGCGATACTCACTTTCCAGAACCAAAAGAGTGGGCGTTTGGAGTTTGGTTTGAACCGACTTGGGAGCATTATTTTGATGAACCGTATGTTTTTGAGCAACACGACCCTCTAGCTAATAAATTTTTAAGCCTGGAGGCGTCGAACCCACCTTTACGCGAAGTAACTGAACCCAATTACACAAAATGAACTCCTTTAAGCGCAGCTATATTGCATCGCTGTATTTTAAGCTTCGTATGTAAGACCGGTTTTTTGTTTTATTTTAAACATTTTGTATTTCAGTTAAAGCAATCAACTTTATTATTTTAGAAAAAAGTCTTGGACAATAACCCAACTGAAAGGCTAAGGGTAACTAAAAAAGTTAAGAGTGAAAGAGGAACGAAAATGAAAGCGGTTATTTTTTATCTGAATGCTGATTCAGAAAGCATTACCTAGAAGAAAAGTATTCTACTCGCTGAAAATGCAAAAAGCCCAATTATTAAAGCAAGTTTTAACTGGAGATCTTGATCTACCACCATTTATATCTACCTTTTTCTGTTATGTAAATTTTCCAAAAAAGTTGGAAACTAAAGTTCTAAAGTTAAAAGTATTGCTTTTTGGTGATAAAAGATTAATTACTCAGACTAAACCATTATTTTTTAACAACGGGCTTACTCATTGTTTTACGCGTTACAAGTTTTAAAACAA
>Ga0308409_1001368_pt1 | contig 11448 bp, 10 predicted proteins | sample HotsprSampleMSe4_FD_203469 | JGI IMG/M metagenome (GOLD analysis project Ga0308409, IMG submission 203469) | Hot spring phototrophic mat microbial communities from Mushroom Spring, Yellowstone National Park, Wyoming, United States - 20060912_MSe4 ... | reverse complement strand
TCGGCAATCGTTACCACATGTTTCGGCAAGTTGTGAATCAACGCATCAAGCGCATGCAAGCCTTTAAGCCCTAATGCTTCATAGAAAGCGAAGTTCATCTTGTAGGCAATCGCCACATCGGATGTGGCATTGACAATAGATTTGGTGAATTCTGTGATGGGGTCTTGCATTCGCAAAAAGAACGTTGGGATTTTTTGCACATCAGGGTCTAACCCAACGCAGAGAAACGATTTTTTCTGTTCAATAAGTGCGTTGATTCGCTTTTTAATCATACCTTAATAAAGCCCACTGTTGTTGAAAGTCCAAAGGGCTATGAGAATAACGTTTTCAACGCCCTTTTACAAAGCGGCTTTACACATGGCTTTTAGATTTTTGATTGATAACATCGCACGCACAAAACATAACCGCCGTAGTTGCCATCAATCGCTCACATTCAGCGCAAGCAAGATGATGGGCTACGGCGGTTCAGCGACAACAACATGAATTTTTACTGCACGCGGCGAATCCAAATGGTTGGATTTGTGTCGGACGTTGCCATAATGATGACATTTCCCATCACAGCAAACGCTTGCACGTCAGTATTTATGCCTTGTCCGAGTCCCTGCGAGTAGTCTGTAAAGTTCACGCCATCGGTTGAACGCCACACGCCTTTGAATCGCATTCCTACAATGACGGAATTGCCAACGGTTGCCAGCGCACGTACATCATTGTCTAAATCGCCTGTCGGTAACCCACTTACCGCTGACCATGTGTTTCCGCCGTTGCCCGATGAAAAGACACCTTGATTTGTGCCGATGTAGAGCGTCGTGCCGCGTCTTGTGAAGGCAAAGACATTACGCGCCGCAGTGGTTGTTAGTCCTGTTGTTGGAGCGAGATTCCAAGTCGCGCCGTTATCAAATGAGCGTTGCATGCCAATCTCGTAACCTGCATAGAGCGTATCGTTGTGATTAAAAAAGGCTCGAACATCATGGAGTCCGCCTGTCTCAAACATCATTGTCCAAGTCGTGTCGCCAAAATTAGTTCGAAAGCCACGACCATCATTGCTTCCATAAAACACTCGGTTGCCTGAAAGGTATAAGCCCTCGCAAACATAATTTGTTTGCCCCAAGCCTGAGCGAATTTGTCGCCAATTTGTGCCTGAATTTGAACTGTAAAATGCGAAGTCAGAAGAGCCGACATAAATTATCGGACCGCGTGCCACAATGCCTGCTTCAAATCCGCCTGCCAGTCCTAATTGAGTTCGGCTCACAAGCTGTGTCCATGTTCGTGCTGTATCGGTTGAACGAAACACGCCGCTTGATGTCGCCAAATACAGTGTTCCGCCGTCCGCCCATAGCCCTCTGGCAATCCCTGTTACGCTTCCCCCTAATGTCCACACGCTTTGTGCTCCACCACCTCCACCCGAATCGTTTGGGTTTGAAGTGTCGCTGGAACAACTTGCCAACATAAATGCGGCGTATATTACCGCGACAGCAGATACCGATTTAATCATGAGATTTTTTTCGTCATTTGTTTAAAGCGGTTTAAGTTGTTTTGATAACAAGCCAACAATTTCCCCAATATTTTTGTTACTAAAACATGCTTGCGGATTTGGTTAAATGGAACGGACATTTTTATTAACATTGTGGCATAACCTTCACGAAGATGTCGGCACTAAAAGTTGAACGGCTATTTCTTTCGCTCTCTTCCGAAGAGCGTCAAGCATTCAGGACGAGGCTACACGCTTCCCAACCGTTGCTCAATCTTTATGATGCACTTGAAACACTTGCCTCACAACAAAAGCGGCTCTCTCGATGCAGAGGCCAACTGATTGAATCTCTTTACCACGAGCCATACACGCCCACAACCGACACACGCTTTCGCAACGACTGCCGACGCTTATCCGAACAGATTGAGTGCTTTCTTGCAGAACGCCAATGCTTGAACGCGCTTGAAACGAATTCATTATTGAACGCACGATTCTTGTTAGAAGCCTTGTTGGAGCGAGGCTTGTAGCAGGAGTTTGAGGAGAACTATCGCAAAGCCTGCACAACTGCTCTTTTGGCTTGCGATTATGAGTCGCTTCTTGCAATAGATAATCTTTACTTCGAGTACCTTTGGAAGTCGCGCACCCACAAACAGCAGGCATTAGAGCATCTTCTTTCGAGCATTGAGGAAAGCAAAACGCATTTGAACCATCACTATGCGACAACGCATGCGCACTGGGGTTTCATTTACACAGCGGCTTCGCATTACCTTCAAGTCTATGAACAGAGCAAATCGTGGGAAGTCTTGAAACAAGTTGATTTTACCAATGTCCGCTCTCCGCTTGCTGAATACTACGAGCAGAAATCGCTTGCGTTTGCATGTTCGCTTCAAGCCGATGTTCCCTCAATGCAAAAAGCTTTGAATATCATTTTTTCCCTGCCGAGCATTTCGCCAAGCGTTTGCACCGAGCAGTTATTGGCACTGGGTAATTTGGGGTTAGCCTATATGCTCAATGATGATTACTCAAACGCCTTGAAGTACTATCAAAAAGCCTTTGAGTTCTCGCAGACACATCGTTTGGAGTTTGGGGAATCACTTGCTTTTAATTACGCAAGCGTATTGATGAAATGCGCCCGTTACAAAGATGCCTTAGAGATTTTTCGCGCAAAGTGGGACGCTCTATCAAAAGGCGAGATGATGCGCCATCGCGCCGAAGTGATGCGGTGCTACTGCCACATATTTTTAGGTGAGCCCGACATGGCAAAATCGCTCATTCCAAGCTCTCTTGCGCCTTATCCCTCCGACACGCAATACTATTTCCACTTTGCAAACATTGCTATTTTTTTTGAGCGAGGCGAGATTTTAGCGGCAGAACGTGCCGTCGATAATCTTCTCAAACGATTCCAACGCCGCAAACCCTACAAAATGCGCCAAAGCGTTCAAAAATTATCCTTGCTTTATCGGAAGTTTCTTCGTCTTTATCAAGCACAGCCCAACACCAAGAAATTTTCTTTGCTTAAAAAGCTCAAAGATGCTTTATCCACTTTCAAAGAAACTCATCGCGATTATCATAACACCTTGCCTGTCGTGTGGCTTGAACACAAACTCTCGGATTAGTTTCTGACATTCCAACAAGTCGTTTTACAAGCAAAGATAAATTGCCACATAAACGCATAGTTCGGAGAGTTGATTTGCCGCGCCGAGTGCATCACCCGTAATTCCGCCGATTCGTTTCTTGAAATAGATTCCTGACAAAAGCGTCATGAAAAGCACTGCGCTGATTGCCCAAAACGCACGCCACTCCAACAAGAGCATTGACAAGCAAAGCGTGTAGAGACTTGCAACCACAAGGCGTTTCGCCGATGCTTTTTCCGCAAAAGGCTTTGAACTTGTTGCTTCGTTTCGAGCATAATCGAGCGTGAAAATGAGCGGCAGGCTTGAATAGCGTCCGAGTAAGTGCGCCACCACAAGCGTCGAGAGCGTAAGTGAGTTATCTTGTTTGAAAATTTCTGAAAGGAGCAGGAGTTTTGCTGTCAGAAAGAGCCATAAAGCGATTGCGCCATAAGTTCCGATTCGACTATCCTTCATGATTTCCAAGATGCGCTCTTTGGTATATCCACCGCCAAAGCCATCGGCTGAATCAGCAAGTCCATCCTCGTGAAATGCACCGGTGAGCAAAATCGTCGCCGCCATTGAGATTAAAACAGCAAGCGTTGAAGGAAATTTCAGCGATGCAATCCAAAGCGTTAATGCGCCAATGCTTCCGACGATTGCCCCTACAAGCGGGAAATAAACCGTTGATTTTGATAAATGTTCGAGGTCATATTTTACAAGACGCAAGACAGGCAAGCGCGTCAGAAACATTACAGCAATTAAGAAACGATTACTTTCTTCTTTCATTCGACCGCAGGTAACTCGACAAAAAATGTTGCGCCTTTTCCCTTACCTTCCGATTCTGCCCAAACTTTGCCGTAGTGTTTCTCCACCAAATTTTTGACAATATACAGCCCTAATCCTGATGAATGTTCTTTGCCCGTTGGTCGTGAAGAAAGTTTTTGAAACGGTTGGAAAAGTCGCTGTTTATCGTCTTCTGTTAAGCCTTGTCCTTCATCTTTAACACTTATGCGGGCTACGCCTAATGCAGTTCGTTCTAAATCGCTTTTGCGGCGCAGTTGGCTTTTTGCGGGTTCTAATTTTTCAATAGAAACTATCACTTTTTTCTCGCGTGGGGAGTATTTAATAGCATTGCTGACTAAATTTTCAAAAACCTCATAGAGTTTATTGCTTTCAGCATATACTTTGCATGAGGCTTTTTCTTCAATTTCCAAGCGGATATTTTTTTCTTGCGCTAAAATCTCTTGGTTTGCGACCACATAACGCACGATTTCATTAACATCGGTCAGTTTTAGATTTAATAGTGGCTCATCTCTATCTGAAGCACTGCTGTTCAGTAACTCTTGCACTAACGAGAGCATTCGTTTTGATGACCTTTCTATACTTTCAATATATGATTTTACTGTTTCCAAGTCATGAGTTCCTGTTTTAATTAGTTCAGAAAATCCGATGATGATATTCAAGGGGTTTTTGAGGTCGTGAATGGCGATACTAATGATGTCGCTTTTGAGTTTATTGGCTTTTTGCAACTTTGTATTTGCCTCGTTCAGTTTTTCAATTGTCATTTCCCGTTCTTTTTCTTGATTTTTAATCACAGTTATATCTTCAAACAGCCACAAGCACCCACGATAGCGTTCATTGTTAAAGAGTGGTAGAAATGAAAATTTGTAAATCTTTCCACTTGTTTGTTTTACTTCTCTTCCGATTACTTGCCGCTTTTCGAAGAAACACTGCTCAAAAAATTTTCGCTCTTCACTACTATTCTGAACTTTGCGCTGAACAAGAACGCGCAGTCTATTGGCACTTTTTGAAATAAAATCTTGTGGCGTGCCAGGAATATCAAACAGGTCAAGCAGTTTTTGATTGATAAAATGCGTTACGAGATTCTCATCTTCAATCAAAATACCTTCTGAAAGCAAGGAGAGCAATCCTTTTATGCGACTATATTGGAGCTCTAAATCGGCTTTTTGAATTTCAAGTTCAGCAACAATTTCCGAGAGTGTATTGTGCGCTTTGAAGAGTTGCTGGTTGAGTTTTTCTAAATTTTCAGATTCTTTCTTTGCTTGCTCGTAGGAAAAAGTCTGTTTTAAGCTTACAAGTTTCTCATTTTGTTCTTCTTTTTGGTTCTCTGTAAAATAGTGTAGATATTGCTTATGATATTCTAATGCTGTTTTGAAATCTTCTTCTATTTCGGCACATTGGTATAGTCCCAAATATGCTTTCGCAAGATAGCGATTGTTGTTGAAGTTTTGCGCCAATCCAAGCAGTTTTTCATACCAAGTTTTGGAATTTTGCCAATCTTTTTTCAGAAAATAGACTTTTGAGATTCCCTCTAAAATACTCAATTCAGATTGCCGTCCGCTTCCTAATTTACGAAGTTCGTAGGCTTGAAGATAGTAATTAAGTGCTTCATCGGGATTTTGTTTTTCTAAATTTATATTTCCCAACCCAACTAATGCACTTACTTGATTATCGATGTTATCAAATTTTCTGCTTAACGACAGTGCTTTTTGAAAATAGGCTTCGGCTTTTGAATTTTGCTTCAATTCGTGATTCACTAACCCCAATGCGTTAAGCATTTCTAATGCTTTCGGACTGTTTTCTTCGCCAAGTGTTGTTAGGGCTTTCAAAATGGTTTTATTGGCTAAATCATATTGACCACTTGAATAGTAAACGCCACCAATATTATGTAGAATTGTTGCAAGTCGCTGGTTTTCGCTACTTTTTTCAAAGTAATCAGCGGCTTTTAAGAGCAGTTCAATCGCTTGGGTATAGTTGTTTGTCGTCAGAAGTATGCAGGCTTTGCTATTCAAGGCATTGTGGTAACTTTTCCTGTCATTAATTTCGTCATAGATTTTTATTGCTGAATCTATGGCTAAGTGGGCTTCTTCTATTTCTCGCATCGTCCATTTGACTAATGCTTTGGTTTCAAATTTTTTTCCCAAGCAAAATTTTACTCTTTTATCATGTTGCGATAGGTTATCTAATACTTTTTTTGCTTCCGCAATTTTTTCGAGCGCACTTTGGTTATTATCAAGAATATTCAGGCATCGCGCCTGTGTATTAAGTGCAATTGCACAAGCAAGGTTTTGGTCATAGTCATCTTTTAGTTCTACACTATCATTAAACTTTCCACGCTGTATTTGCTCTAATTCTTCGAATGTGCCTTTTGGATTTTGCAAGGCTTTTTTCTCTAATTCTTCCATGAACGCCGCAACCTCATCAAGCGTGCTGACTCTAATTTTTTGAGAATTTTCTACGGTCATATTTTTATCGTTGCCTTGTGGCTTGCTGTTGAGACCTTTGCTTGTTCAAACGACGCCATTTCGCTCATAATTTTTGCGGCGGCTTCGATAAGGTGCATCGCAAGTGCCGCGCCTGTGCCTTCACCAAGTCGCATATCGAGATTGAGCAACGGTGTTGCGCCGATGTAATTCAAAATGTGCTTGTGTGCTTTCTCGTTGGAGCAGTGTCCCCAAAAACAAATGTCTCGAACTTTCTCGTTTATTTTGATTGCCGCCAGTGCCGCCGCTGTGGCAATAAATCCATCAACGACTACAGGAATTCCCTGCTCTGCCGCTTCGAGCAATGCGCCTGTCATCGCCACGATTTCAAAACCGCCCACACACGAAAGCCAGTGGGCAACATCGGCATTTTCAATCTTGTGTTTTGTAATAGATTCTTCGACAACGCGAATTTTTCGCTTTACGGTCTCGTCGTTTGCACCTGTGCCACGCCCAACCGTCTCCTCCGCCGACCATTCCAACAAGGCTGAAACAATCGCTGATGCCGATGTCGTATTTCCGATGCCCATTTCGCCAATTCCCAACAGCGACACCTTCGCGAACTTCGCCAATCGCACTTGCTCTCTGCCCGCTTCAATCGCTTTTGAAAATTCAGGGAAAGTCATGGCTGGCTCTTTGAGAAAATTGCGCGTGCCGTAGCGCACCTTACGATTGAAAAAAAGATGCGAGTCGATATTATCTCCGAAATCCATATCCACACCGACATCAATCACACACAGTTCAATGCCGCCATGCCGCGTCAGCACATTGATTGCCGCACCGCCACGCAAAAAGTTCAACACCATTTGTCCTGTTACTTCCTTCGGATATGCGCTAACGCCTTCATCGGCAATGCCGTGCGAAGCGGCAAACACCAACATTCGTTTCTTTGTAATGCTTGGCATGAGTGTGTTTTGAATCACGCACAACTGAACTGCAATTTCTTCGAGAACGCCAAGCGAGCCTAATGGCTTCGTTTTGTGATTGATTTTCTCTTGTGCAAGTTTTTGAATGTCCATTGTGTATTAGACTTACTACATCATTAAAGATTTGATTCAGGCAACCTTGACGGCAAAGCCTTACCCACGACCTCTCCCTGTTTTGGCTTCGCCAACACGTCCCTCTCCTTTCGTAAGGAGAGGGACGTCGCACTGCGACAGGGTGAGGTTACATTCCCCTCGCCTTGCACACGATTAACGCTGGTTGTGCAGGTTCGTGTAAATGCTTGCCTATTGAGCCACCTTTCTTTGAAAGTGTCTTCAAATGTTTCAAATTGCATCTTTTTGAACTGATTTTGAATGTAGTAAGTCTATTTTTACAAAGTTAACTCAAAAACACCTTTGGCTTCATGCGATATGCCTTCCTTTTCTGCTTATTTCTCATTTCTGCTTGTTCTTCAACCAACAAAAAAATGGACTGGACACGAGGCGCAATTTTCTATCAAATCTTTCCTGAACGCTTCTACAACGGCAATCCGAACAACGACCCTTCGCCCGACAAATCTACGCCGACTGCCAAAGCACACCGTTGGACAAGCAACTGGTATGCACTCTCCGATGAAGAAAAAACCTACTCGCCTGACTTTTGGCAAAACATCTACCGACGGCGATACGGCGGCGACCTGCAAGGCATCTTGGAAAAATTAGATTACCTGCAATCGCTTGGCATTACAGCGATTTATTTGAATCCAATTTTTGAAGCCCCATCGGCACACAAATACGACGCGACAATGCTTCATCACGTTGATGTCAATTTCGGAAACGCTCCCGAAGAAGATTTGAAACTGATTGCCGAAGAAGATTTCAGCAATCCTGACACTTGGAAATGGACAAATGCTGACCTGCTTTTTTTGAAACTCATTGAAGAAGCCCACAAGCGCAACATTCATGTCGTAATTGATGGCGTGTTTAATCACGTTGGCACGAAGTTTCCGCCGTTTCAAGATGTCGTTAAGCATCAAGAACGCTCACGCTATAAAGACTGGTTTGAGATTGTGAGTTTTGAAGATTCAACATCGGGAAAGAAGTTTGATTACAAAGGCTGGTGGGGACATAAGTCGCTTCCTGAACTCAAACGCGATTCGCTCAACGGTCTTGCCGACGCGCCAAAGCAATACATCTTTGCAATTACGAAACGTTGGGCAGCCCCAAACGGCGACCCTTCCAAAGGCGTTGACGGCTGGCGACTCGACGCCGCCGATGACCTCCCGCACGCTTTCTGGAAAGAATGGCGAACATTCGTGAAATCAATTAAGCCCAATAGTTTTCTTGTTGGAGAAATTTGGAAAAACGCCAAAGACTGGATGCAAGGCGATGAGTTCGATGCCGTGATGAACTATCAATTCGCTGTCTTTACGCACCAACTTTTTGTGCAAAAAGTCTTGAAGCCGTCGGAGTTCAAATTAAAAATTGAAGAACTGCTTGGCTCTTATCCTGATTCCGCAAATTACACTCTGCTCAACCTCTACGATTCGCACGACACCGAACGCTTGCCCTCGCGCCTTGTCAATCCAAATCGCCATTTTGATTACTACGCAGGACTTCGCGCCAATAAAGACTACCAACTTCGCCCGCCGAATGAAGAAGAATATCTCCTTCAAAAACTTTTGATGCTCTTTCAATTCACCTACATCGGCTCACCTATGATTTACTACGGCACCGAAGCAGGAATGTGGGGCGCAGATGACCCCGACTGCCGAAAGCCAATGCTCTGGAAAGAATTTCAATACGATGATGAAAACGCCGAACTCATCACGGGCAAATCTGAACCGTTCAAAGTTGCCTTCAACGAGCAGGTGTATCGCGACTACAAAACGCTGATTGACTTGCACCACCGCCACCCTGCGCTCAAATACGGTTCGTTCAAATTCTTGATTGCGGACGATGAAAAAAATCTGATTGCGTTTGAGCGAGTTTATCAAAGCGATAAAATTATCACGCTTATCAACGCTTCCGATACGGCTCAAACCGTTGAACTCAAATTTTCCAACAAGTTAACTAACTTGCTTACCCAACAAACATTTGAAAGCAAAAATGGAAGAGTGATTTTGGAAGTTGCTCGCAAAAGTGGCATGATTTTGCGTTATGAATAACCTTTTCTTTCCAACATCTTTCAATGCAGTGGATTTACATCTTAACGCCGTTCTCTGCGTGGGTCATTGCAGGGGGCGTGAAGTTTCTCATCAATTCTATCAAAAGCAGAACGTTGGCATTTGGTCAAATTGGATACGGCGGAATGCCGAGTTCGCATAGCGCGATTGTGTGCAGTGTTGCGGTAATGGCGGCGTTTCGAGAAGGCGTTGAGAGCAGTGTGTTTGTTGTTGCGCTCACGCTTGCTTTCATTGTGATGATGGACGCGATGGATTTGCGGCGTAAAACCGGTCAGCACGCTGCGAGACTCAACCTTCTTTCATCTGATTTTCCTAAACTACGTGAGCGCGTTGGACATTCGCCGATTGAGGTTCTCGCAGGCGCGCTTACAGGCACGCTCACCGCAGTGCTTATTCACACGCTTGCATAAACGCAATACTTGAAAATAAAAACGTGTATTTCATCATGCAGTTGTATTTTAGGTTATCAAGAAGTGATTAAACTGTAACACGCTTTCAGAGTGCAAGACGATGAGCATGGGACGAGTCTTATACACCGCGTTGCTTCGTAACAGTGCCGACCTTGCCTATTCACAGCAAGGCTTGGTTGCGCCTGAAAATATCCGCTCGCTTGAAGTCGAGTTTATGGTCGACACTGGCGCATCATATATTTGCCTGCCAAAGCAGATGATTCAAACGCTTGGCTTAGTCAAACAGAAAGAGAAAGACGTTCGAACTGCAAATGGCGTAGTGAAGCGCGGCATATACAGCCCTGTTAGCATTACGATTTTTGACCGTGACGCAAACCTCGACGTCATGGAACTGCCTGACGACGGTACGCCGCCCTTGCTCGACTATCTTGCGCTTGAAGCGATGGATTTACTCGTCGATTCCAAAGAACAAAAACTCATTGTGAACCCTGCCAACGATGGCAAATGGGTAATTGACTGCTTGTAATTTTCATTTTACCGTTCTCGACCCATTCGGCTGAAACACATATCGGAACGTGTAGACGCGCGCTCTGTCCGCGAATCCGTTTGGAGTTAAAAAAGATGTTGATTAAAAAACTGTATACAGTCGGAGTCGAACCGACATCTTCCTATTTTTCTATGCTGTCCTTCCCGCCGATTGATGCGCTTTTAACTCACATCATCATTGAACGATGTAAGCAAAAACTATTTCGCCGATTAGTTGAGCGAAAAGCATCGGAAGAACATACCGCATTCTTGACAAGAGACTGAACCTTTCATTGATTCGGCAGTCGTTTTTAATTTTTCATTTTTATTGGCGGCATCAGGTTTGCACATTTTTTTGTTCTCAAATACCTTTATGACCGTTCCGAACAACGCCGAAAACGCGATACCGAATACGAATCCAAAGATGATGCCCAGTCCCCAAACGCCGCACTCCATCAGTTGCCAAACCGCATTGCTTTGATGAACTTCTTGCATAACGACTGCGCTCTACTTGGTTTGAACGCCGACTTCATCCGTTCCTAAATGCGAATCAATCACGGCGCGAATTTCTCCTTTCGCGCCTTCAGGCGATTTGCTTTCCTTGAAAAATTCTTCATCGAGTTTGAACAAGGCTTCGGCAAGTTTGTTATCACCGCCTTTTTCTTTGAAGGCAACATCTTTGCGGCGTGCATAAATGTCGCTCCACACAGCAAGCACTTCACGCCAGAAGGGACGATGCGCTTCCCACCACACCTTGCCCGGCATGCCAGCTTCGGCATCATCGACGCGCTTATACATATTCAACCCTTTCTCTTGAACGAGTTCCTCATCAGGTCTGCCTTCGGCGCGAATGATTTTGATATTGTCCTGTTCATGCAGAAATCCGTAGTCGGTTAAGATGTGGCGATTTTTGCGTCGCAAGACATTGTAATCGCTTCGCTTCGTGTATTCGCGACGTGGCAAGGGCGCATCAGCAACCGATTCCCAATAATGCTTGCCATCGACATGCACCCATGTGCCTGTGCCTTCGTAGCGCGGG
>Ga0308409_1001357_pt1 | contig 11511 bp, 10 predicted proteins | sample HotsprSampleMSe4_FD_203469 | JGI IMG/M metagenome (GOLD analysis project Ga0308409, IMG submission 203469) | Hot spring phototrophic mat microbial communities from Mushroom Spring, Yellowstone National Park, Wyoming, United States - 20060912_MSe4 ... | reverse complement strand
CTCAAAATCACTCTTTGCCACAAAGGCAAATTCTTTTTACTTAGATTTTATCTCTTGACACGTTTTAAGATAATGTATAAAATAATACATTATATGAAATCGTATACAAAAATAGATAAAATTAAGTTTATTGAAGAATTTAAAAAGCGAGGAATAGTTTTTTTTAATTCTTTTGATGTTAAAAAGATTTTTGATATTAAAGATGATAATAGTTTAAATCATTTGTTGGTTAGATTAAATAAAGCCAAGATAATTAAAAGATTGGTAAAAAATAAATATCAATTTCTTTATGCTGAAAAAATGCCCTCCGATTTTTCCATCGCTAATTTTTTAGAACCTTTTTCTTACATCTCTTTAGAATCAGCTCTTTCTTTTTATGGACTGATAGATCAATTTCCCTATCGAATAACATCTATTAGTCTTAAAAAAAGCAGACAAATAAAAATTGAAAATAAAATTTTTATTTATTCAAAAATAAAAAAAGATTATTTTAAAGATTTTATAAAAATCGATGACTTTTTAATAGCTAAAAAAGAAAAAGCAGTCTTTGATTATACTTATTTTGTTTATAAGGGATTGCGATCTAAAACCGTTTTAGATGATATGAAAAATATTTTTTTTGATAAAAAAATTAAAAATTATTTAATAGAAAATGCTGATAAAAATTTTTACGGCTTTTTAAAGAGATATGTTAAACTATGATTTTATAATTGAAAAATCAAAAAAAGAAAGAATTGATAGGGTGACTATTGAAAGAGAATATTGGCAGTTAATTTTTCTTCAACTTTTATATCAAGAGTCTTATTCTGAAAAAATTTATTTTAAAGGAGGAACTGCTATTCGTTTTCTTTATCGTTCTTTTCGTTTTTCTGAAGATTTGGATTTTACGAGTATTTTAAAAAAAGAAGAAACCGAAAAACTTTTGCTTAAGATTTTGGATTTTCTTAAAAATAATGCTAATATTGATTATAAAAAAGAAAAAATATTAGATAAGTTTGCAGATCTTGGCTTTTCTTATAAATTATTTTTTTATCCTTTTAATTTAAAACAAAAAACATCAATAAGAATAGATTTTTCTTTTAGGGAAAAACCAAAAACAAAGGAGGTAAAAGTAATTATCCCATTTGATTACCCAATCACCCCCTATCCGTTAGTCGTTTCTTTATCAAAAGAAGAAATTTTAGCTGAAAAAATCAGAGCTTTATTTTATCGAGGAAAACCGCGAGACCTTTTTGATTTATGGTTTCTTTTAACAAAAAAAACAGAGATTGATGAGAAATTGATTAATCTAAAATTTAAATACTATCCTGGATTGAAATTTAGTTTTCAGAAATTAGTTAAAATAGTTGAAGAATATGATGAAAAAGAACTTAAAAAAGATCTTAATCAATTTTTACCAGAACATTATCGTCACTTTTATAGACAACTAAAAGAAGAAACACTAAATTTGTTGAAATAAAAATGAGACAAAATTAAGAATATTTTTAAAAACCCTATGCCAAAAACATTTATTGTCATTCCGGCGTATAATGAGGAGAAAGTGATTGGGAAGGTTATTACTGATATTAAAAAAGAAGGATACCGCAATATCATTGTTGTTGATGATGGATCAACTGATAAAACAGAAGAATTAGCAAAAAAGAAAGGTGCGACTGTTTTGCGGCATATTTTGAATTTAGGTCAGGGGGCAGCGATTGAGACAGGACTTGAATACTGTCGAAAAGTTGGGGCTGATATCGTTGTCACCTTTGATGCTGATGGGCAGTTTAAGGCCAATGAAATAAAAAAAGTAATTAAACCAATACTTAATAAAAAAACTGAGGTAGTTTTGGGGAGTCGGTTTTTGGGGAAAACGGTAAATATACCTTTTTTAAAAAAACTGACTCTTAAATCTGCGGTCATCTTTACTGATATTTTTTCCAATATTAAACTAACCGACACTCACAACGGCTTTCGAGCTTTTTCAAAAAATGCCTTAAATAAAATTTTTATCAATCATTCCGGTATGGCTCATGCTTCTGATATAATAGATCAAATAAAAAGATATAATTTAAAATATCAAGAAGTGCCGGTGACAGTTTTTTATACTGATTACAGTCTTAAAAAAGGCCAGTCAATTTTCAATTCAATAAGAATTTTGTTGGATTTATTATTTGAAAAGTTAAAATAAAAAAAATGTTAGCCTCACAGATAATTTTATCAATTATCATTGTTTTCTTTATTCTAAAAATTACGATTAATTTTTTTGTCAAAAAAAATATCAGTAGTAAATTTTTTATCTTTTGGCTTTTTTTGTGGTTTTTAGGACTTTTATTTATCAACTTTACTCCTCTTCTATCTTTTTTAGCCAAAAAAATGGGTATTGGTCGTGGTGTTGACTTGGCTGTTTATACATCAATAATCTTAATTTTTTATTTTTTATATCTTATCAATGTTGAAATTTATGAGTTAAAAAAAAGAATTGAAAAATTAGTTAGAGATTTAGCTTTAAAAAATTTAAAAAATAAACTTTGATGAAAAATAAAAATCAAATTGGAGAATTGGATATAATTAAAATTTTTTTCAAGATTAAGAATTTGTTTACCCTGATTATTGGTATTTTAATATTTTTTTTGTTTATTTTCTTTTTGTATCAGTTTAAAGATGTTAGTTTGGCTTCTGATGATTTCTGTCAAGCTTGGTTAGTTTTAAAAAAGGGACTTATTAATTCTATCATCGATTCCTATAATGGTTGGAGTGGTAGATTTTCTTATTATTTAAGTATAGGTTTAGTTTTTTTAATTCCTAAAACATTCCAGTTTATAGTTTTACTTTCTTGTTTTTTGTTTAATTTTGAAATCTTAAAAAAAATTTTTAATTTAATTTTTGATCAAAAAGAGATAGATAAAAATCGCATAAATTTTATTTTTCTTTCAATTTTTTTTCTTTTTTTTGTCCTGGATGAACGATTTTACTCATTAATTTTTAATCCAGTATTAAATCTAACTTATTTTTTTCCATTAACTTTTATTTTTTTAATCATCTATTTACTATTAATTAATTTAAAAAATAATTTTTTTAATCTGTTTATTTATTTTCTTTTAGGTTTTTTGATCAGTGGTTTTCAAGAGAATTTGATGTTTTTTTTGTTTTTTAGTTTTTTAGTCATCATTCTTTTTGTTTTCACTTATAGAATTAAATTGATGAATAAAGATCTTAAGATTAAACTTTTGTCTCTATTTATTGGTATATTTATTGGTGGAATAGTTATGTATCTGGCACCTGGTAATAGAATTCGAGGAGGACATTTTATGCCTTTAAGTTTTTTTGAGTCAATAGATAGGTCTTTAAATTTAGTTGCTAATGATTTATTAAGCCTAAGTTTTTTTTATTCTTTAATAACCAGAAGTTTGCCTATTTATTTGTTTTTTGTTTTTTTTAATCTAAGATCTGCTTTTAAGAAAAATTTTTTAAATCAAATTAATTTAGAGATAATTCTTTTAGTCTTATTTATTTTTAATATTTTCTTTAAAATTCTTAGTAATTTTCAAGGTTTTTATGTAGTTGGCTTTTTATTGGGAGGTAGACAGTTGAGTTATTTGTTTTACTTTGAAATTTTCTTTTCTATCTTTTTTGCCTTATTTTTTTACAAATTGACTTTAAATTTTATTGAAAAAAAATCACTTTTATTTAACTATTTTTCTTTAATCTTCATATTTTGTCTTATCTTTATTAAGAGTTATGGTTTTTTTAAGTTTGTTAATCAACTAAATTTTTATTCTACTTATGAGAAAAAGATTTTTGAAATAAAAGAAAAAAAACTAAAATCAGCAATTATTAATCTCCCAAATCATCCTTTTCAATTAGAGCAGATTTCTGATAAAAAAGATAACTGGAGCTATCAATGTTTAAAAAACTTTTTAGATGTCAAAGATTTAAAAGTCGTAAAGATAAACTAGTTTTTAAATATGAAAAACCAACCTTTAGTTTCAGTTGTGATGCCAGTTTATAATGGAGAAAAATTTTTAAGAGATTCAATTGAAAGCATTTTAAATCAGACATATAAAAATTTTGAGTTTATTATCGTTGATGATGGTTCAACCGATAATTCAGTTAGGATAATCAAGGAATATCAAAAAAAAGACAAAAGAATAAAGCTTATTGAAAATAAAAAAAATTTAGGTCAATCAAAATCTTTAAAAGTTGGGTTAAATAATGCTAGAGGTTTTTATTACTCTGAAATGGATTGCGATGATATCTCAGATAAAAATAGATTAGAAAAAGAATTAGATTTTTTAGAAAAAAACAAGGATTATGTAATTGTTGGTTCTAATTTAGAAATAATTGATGAAGATAAAAAGAAAATTGGTTATAGGTTTTATCCTCAAGAAAACGAAGAAATTAAAAAAACACTTATTTTTAAAAGCCCTTTTGCTCATCCTTCCATAATGATTAGATTAGAGTTGTTAAAAAAAATTTTTTATGATGAAAAATACTTATATTGTCAAGATTATGATTTATGGTTTAAGCTTTTAAAATATGGTAAAGGAAAAAATTTACCAGATTTTTTAATAAAATATAGAATTAATAAAAATCAGATAAAATCAAGGCGGTTAAAAATTCAATTAAAAGAAACAATTGAAATCCAAAGAAAATATTTATTTACTAAAGAATATTTTTCTTTTTTGGCTTTATTAAATCATATTCTTCTTAACATTCTCTTTTTTTTTCCAAATTTTTTGATAATGTGGTTGTTTAAGAAAATTGAGTTTAGAAAAATTAAAAAAATACACAATAAAATTTGAAATTATTTATAAATTTCCATATTTGTTAAATAAAAAATTATGGAAGTTAAAAAAATTTATTGGCATTATCCACATTTAAGATATTGGATGGGTGGAAATAAGTTTCTTTATCGAGTTATTTTGGAAATAAATAAATTAAAAAACTATAAAGTTTTTTTAATAACTAATCAAGCAAGTGAGCAATCGCTTAATAATTATAAGTCATCTAAGATAAATCTATATTTAATAAATAAAATAGCCTGCACTAATGATTTTTATTATTGGTTATTTTTTCCTTTTTTTATTCTTTACGAATTGATTATCAGCTATTTTAAAACTAAGAAAGCAGATTATTTATTAGCGACTTTATTTCCCTCTAATTTAATTATGGCTTTAATTTGCAAAATAACAAAAAAGCCTTACTTTTTCTATTGTTATGAACCATTCCCCTTTTTTCATAATAAAGAATATATTAATTCTCAAGGTTTTTTTTATAGAAAAGTTTTAAAAACTCTTTCCTTTCTTTATGGCTGGCTTGATATTTGGGCAGTAAAACAGGCAAAAAAAGTTTTTACTCTAAACAAGATTACAAAAAAGTTTACTGATGAGATTTATGGTGTCAATTCGATTGTAACCTATATGGGTGTTGATACTAATTTTTTTAGAAAAATTGAAAAAAATAATTTTTTTGCAAATAAATATAAAGACAAGATAATCATTAGTCATTCAACTGATTATACAGTTTATAAAGGCACCCATTTAGCTATAGAAGTTATAAAAAAATTAGTGAAAAAATATCCTAATGTTATTCTTTTAATAACAAGCACCCAACCGAATTCACCCAATAGAAAAAATATTGAAGATTTAATAAAAAAATATAAATTAGAAAACAACGTAAAACTTCTTGGTTTACTAAAAGAAGAAGAAATACCGCAACTTTATTCAGCTTCATTAGTTTATCTATCCTGTTCTTATGATGATTTTATGGGAACAACCTCAAGTAATTTGCCAGTAAAAGAAGCTTTAGCTTGTGAAACACCAGCAATTAGATCAAAAATAACAACGGAAGATGTAGAAGATGGTATTTCTGGTTTTTTAGTTGATCCCAAAAATATAAAAGAAGTAGCAGAGAAAATTGAATATTTAATTAAAAACCCAAAAAAAGCCAAAGAAATGGGTAAAAAAGGTCGAGAAAAAATTGTAAAATTATACAATTGGAAAAAGGTCGCCCAAATAATTATTAAAAATTTAAACTAATTTCTATGATTAAATTAATTAAATCAACCTTTTATAAAGAAGAAGAAACAAAGAAAAAACTTATCAATTTTATAAAAAAAGCTAAACAGCTTAGTTTTGGTAAAGAGTGTGAAAAGTTTGAAAAAAATTTTTCAAAATATCAAAAAAGAAAATTTTCTGTTTTTTTAAACAGTGGTAGTTCTGCCAATTTAGCCATCATCCAAACTCTTTTAAACTTAGGTTATATTAAAAGAGGTGATTTAGTTGGTTTTTCAGCTTTGACTTGGTCAACCAATGTAATGCCTTTGATTCAACTTGGATTAAATCCTGTTCCAATTGATGTTGAGCTTGATACCTTGAATGTTTCCAGTAAAAAACTTATTGAAATTTTAAATATCCTACCTTTAAAAGCGTTATTTTTAACTAATCTTTTGGGTTTTTGTGATGATATTGATGAAATAAAAAAAATTTGTGAGAAAAATAAAATTTTATTAATTGAAGATAACTGTGAGTCTTTGGGTACTTTTTATAAAGGAAAATTACTTGGTAACTTTGGGATTGCGAGTACTTTTTCATTTTATGTAGGACATCATATGAGTACAATTGAGGGAGGTATGGTTTGTACTGATAATGAAGAAATATCAACAATGGCAAGGATAGTAAGAGCTCATGGTTGGGATAGAAATTTATCTTTACAAAAGCAGAAAAAAATAAGGAGACGTTACAATATTAACTCTTCTTTTTACTCAAGATATACTTTTTATGATTTAGGTTTTAACTTAAGACCAACAGAAATTAATGGATTTTTGGGAAATTTTCAACTTCAGTTTATAAGTGAGATTGTTAAAAAAAGAAATGAAAATTTTTTAAAAATAGCAAAAATTATTTATAAAAATCAAAATTACTATCCATTAAAATACAATCATATCGATTTTGTTTCTAATTTTGCAGTACCCATTGTTTGTAAATCTCAATCAATAAGAGATAAGTTAGTTGAGAAGTGCAAAGATAAAATTGAGATTAGGCCGATTGTTGGTGGTGATATGACTAAGCAGCCTTTTTTTTCTAAATACCAAAAGATATTTACTAAAATTTTGAAAGATTCAAATTCTAGATTAATACATGAACAAGGATTATATTTTGGCAACAATCCTGAACTAACTGAAGAAGAAATTAAAAAATTAATTGAAGTTTTTGCCTAAGTATTTTCTATGTCCGAAGTTTTAAAAGTTAACTATGATGAAGTAAGAGAAAGGATAAGAGATTTTTGGGGAGGTTTTGGGGAGAAAAATTTTAAGATACCAAAAGATTATTGGCGGATAGGAGAGAAAGATTATCAAGAAATTAGAGATTTTACAATCGATCAATCACGAAGGCTTGCTGAAAAGTATCCCTCCTCTCCTCTTAATCCTAATTTAGATGGTGAACAAGGTCTTTTGGCCCATATTGATAGGATGACTGAGCTTTTAGGAAAACTTTGGCATTATGAAGAATTTAGAAATCTTTTTCCAGAAGGCACTTCTTTTTCGTTTTTAAAATTTTTAGCTTTGGTTCATGATTACTCGAGATTTATTTTTAACGGTCCTTTTCCTTTAGTTTATGTTGATTGGGTAGGAGATGCCTTGGTTGAGAAAAGATTTTTTCCTGGGATTCCTTTTGAAAAATATCTTCACTCAATCCGCTATATAACTGGTGAAAAAAATCCACCCGATGAAAGAACAACCCCTCTCCCCTATATTTTTAAAGCTTTAGATAGTCTTGGTAAACCAGGTCGAGATTCAGAAAAATTTTTAAGTTATGATTATGATAAATGGCTTCAAAAGCAAATTGAACTTGGAAGATTCCCCATAAGAGTAAGAAAAGATGGAAAGATAGTAGAAATAAGCGCTCAAGATTATAAAGAGAATGATATTGGTATGATTAGGAAGGGGTTGAGGTTGATTGAGGAAATTGTTGGGGGTGAAATTAGGAGAGTTTTTGGGTAAAATACTTGAATTATGGCTAATTTAAATAACGAAAATAATAGAAAAAATAAAAAAAATTATTTGATTATTTTTTTGCAATTAATTTTGTTTTCTCCTGTTATTTATTTAGCTTCATCATCTTTAATTTTTTTGATAGGGTTGACGATAAATAATTCATTTAATCCTAAAATTATTTTTACTGAGTATTTATTGTTTTATTTATTTTTTTCTTATTTAATTATTAAATCAAAAGTATTGGAAAATAATTTTAAAGTAATAATTACTTTATATTCTATTTTTTTTCTTCAAATTTTTATTTTTTTTATCTCATTTAAAGATAGTACTTTCCCCCATCATGCCCATGATGCTTCGAATCATATTTTCATGATAAAAAGAATACGAGAGTTAAATTCATTAGATACAAAAGTATTAAATATTAATCCTGTAGAACCAGAATTTTTAATTAAAATAAATAAAGAAATAAAGCCATGGTATCCTCTAGGTTTTCATACGGGAGCAGGTTTCTTATGTGAGTTATTTAATAAAAAAAATTGTTTAAGATTACCATGGTATTTAGTATGGATTTATGCGTCATGTTCTACTTATTTAATCTACTTTTTTACAAAAGAATTTTTTAAGAATAAATTAATTGGATTAGTTTCTAGTTTTTTTTTGACTATATTCTACCTTTTTCCCTATATGCCTTTTGGTTGGGGTGGTTTTACTCAAATTTCAGGGTTAGTTTTATTATTAACTGCTTTGATTTTTTATAAACGATTTTTTAAAAGTTTAAGTATATATGCTGGGATTACAGCAGCTTTAATTTCAGTTTCTGTTTTTTATGTTCACACTACTGATTTTTTGACTTTATTTTTAACTACTGTAATTTTAAACTTAATTGATATTTTCTTTATTCTTAAAAATAATTTTAAAAAGGGATCTTTTTTATTGTTTTTTTTAATTTTAATTATTGGAATATTAATTTTACCTGGATATTTAATTGGCCATAATTCATCAGCGGTTAAATTAGAATATCCTCCTGATTTTAAATTTGGGATTAATGATTTAAATTTTTTATTTAAATATCATCTTATTGATGTTAACAATAATTTAATAACTTTTGTTTTTTTTATAATAGGATTAATTGTTTTAATTGATAAAAGAAAAATAAAAGAAAATTTACCATTAATGATTGGTTTTATATTTTTTTCTTTATTAGTAGTTTTTCTTAGATATTGGAATTTTTTTCAAAAAATTACTTCATATTTTTATCCATGGGGTCAATTTGAAAGAATAATGTATACAATATTTATTTTCTATTTACCGATTTTTTCTTTTGGTTTATGGTTTTTTTTAGGAAGAATTAATTTTTTTAAAAGATTTTTTTTGTTTTTAATTCTTATAGCTTTTTATCTTAACTCTCTTTTTCTTACCATAAATCATATAAGTTATCTAAATAAAGTTTTTAATCCAGTAACAAAAGACGATATCAAAATGTTTGATTATATCAATAAAAATAAAAAAATTTTTGAAAATAAAATATTTTTTAATAATCCTTTTAATGATGCTGGTGCTTGGCTTTATGAAGTAACCGGTGTAAAAACTTTTTTCCCAACGGCCAGTTCAGTCATATTGAGTGAGAAAGGAAGACAATTTTTATATATTTTCTATGATAAAAATCCAGATGAGATATGTCAAACTCTAAAAGAAAATAAAGTTGATTATATTTTAAAAGGTAGTAAAAATATTCCTGAAACTGATGCTTTTTTTGATGATAATAAACTAAAAAGAATGAAATGTTTAAAAATTAATAAAAGTTTTGGTGGGGCTTATTTATTTGAATTAATTAAATGATAATAAAAATCAAATAATTCTTTTGAAATTTTTTCAGGACTAAAATTTTTTAAATATTTTTCAATTATTTTTTCTTCTGCTTCATAATTTTTATTATTTTTTTCATTGTCTAAAAAAAATTCTATTGCTTTCTTTATTTCTTCATCATTGAATGGTTTTTTTATATAAAAAACATATTTGTTTAAAAAATTTCTTTGATTAGTAATTTCCTTTAAGGAAGAATTATCAGAGATTATAATTGGTTTTTTAAAACGTAATGTTTCAGGAATTTGAAAGCCAAAACCCTCGTAAAATGTGGGATATATTACTGCTTTTGAATAATAAATTAATGACTCAAGTATTTTATCATTTAAAAAATGATATTGAATAATAGATGATTCTTTTTTATTTAATAAATTTTCTTTAATAAAATTTTCAACATCTTTCCATGTTCCTCCCCATCCCTTGCCCCCTACAAGTAATAACTTAAATTTTTTAAATTTTTTTTCTAATAATAAATTAAAGGCTTTGACTAAATTAATAAGATTTTTTCTTGGTTCAAATGTACCATAGTAAAGAAAAAAATTATTTTTTTTAAGATTAGTTTTTAGTATATTATTTATTTTTTCAATACTGTATTCTGGTTTAAAATTTTTTTTATATTCTACTGGGTTATAAATTGTTTTTATTTCTATTCTTTTTTTTAAATTAAAATGTTTGATTATTTTTTCTAAGTCAACTTTAGTATGATTGGAAACGCATATTATGCCATCGCAGAAATTTAAAGCAAAATAAAGTTTTCTTTTAAAAAGGTCGATGGTTTCTTTTTGATGAAAATGAGGATAAAAAATTGGGGTAAGATCATGAATTGTTAAAACATTTTTAAAACCTTTAAGATAATAAAAACCAGTTTCTGAATGATGAATTATTTTTACATTATTTTTCTTAAGTTCATTTTTTAGATATTCTAAGTATTTAAGATATTTTTTTTTATTTTCTTGATTTTTCTTCCATAAAAAAATTTTTTTCTTAAAAAAATAAAATAAATGAATTAAAGGATTTTTATAAAAATAATAGTAACTAAAATAAAATTTATAAAATGGATCATCTAAATCTAGATTTATATCAATATTTAAATCATTTAATTGATTTAAAAAAAAGATATTGTCATTTTTTAATAAATAATCTATATTGTTGTTATTTTTTTTTAGTAAGTCTGGATTAAATGTAAATAAATAAATTTTTGTTGGTAGATTATTTCTTTTAATAAATTTACTAAGAAAAAATATTTTATTATATAAAGAACGGTAAATGCCAGATTTTGATCCAGCAATGCCTGAGGCGGCTAATAAAGGACTTATTTCAAAAGCAATATTCATATAATTAATAAATTAATTATGGTTTTTTAGTTAATTATTTTAAATTTTTAATTATATTTAAAAATTCTACCAAATAACTTCTCCAACTAAAATCTTTTTTAATTTTTGGTAATTTTTTAATTTTTAAAATTTCAACCACTTTTTTATAAACCTCTTCTTCATCTTTTTCATTGACTAAAAACTTCTTTGGTAGAGTTTCTTTCATTGATGAATTGTCTCCGGCAATAACTGGTGTCCCACAAGCTAATGATTCCAAAGGAGGAAGACCAAAGCCTTCGTAGGATGATAGATAAAAAGTTAATAAAGCACCACTATAAAAATAAGGTAAATCTTTAT
>Ga0308409_1001348_pt1 | contig 11592 bp, 8 predicted proteins | sample HotsprSampleMSe4_FD_203469 | JGI IMG/M metagenome (GOLD analysis project Ga0308409, IMG submission 203469) | Hot spring phototrophic mat microbial communities from Mushroom Spring, Yellowstone National Park, Wyoming, United States - 20060912_MSe4 ... | reverse complement strand
GTTTCACCCCGCACGATACGTAAGAGGATACTGAAAGCCGACCACTACCGCATCGATGACCACCACCGACCAGTTTCACCCCGCACGATCCGTAAGAGGATACTGAAAGCTTGGGTAAATGGACTGGCTAAAAGTTTCCAGTGCAGTTTCACCCCGCACGATCCGTAAGAGGATACTGAAAGTATCCATTCGTGCGGAGTGTAATCACTCTGGCTGGTTTCACCCCGCACGATCCGTAAGAGGATACTGAAAGGTAGAAATTCTTCTTGATGGGTTACGATTTGAACTAGTTTCACCCCGCACGATCCGTAAGAGGATACTGAAAGGATGAGGGGGGCATGGGTTGAAACTGGGGTTCTTCCTGTTTCACCCCGCACGATCCGTAAGAGGATACTGAAAGGTAATCGAAGGAAGGTTGAGTCAGAAAGAGAATATGTTTCACCCCGCACGATCCGTAAGAGGATACTGAAAGATACGTGGAGCTGTTAAAAGTCAGTTTCGATTAATAGTTTCACCCCGCACGATCCGTAAGAGGATACTGAAAGGTCGATTTTGGGCGCTCCGGCAGCTAGAAGGAGGCGTAAGTTTCACCCCGCACGATCCGTAAGAGGATACTGAAAGGTGGGTCGAATTCGACCTTTCCAATTTCCTTTTCCAGTTTCACCCCGCACGATCCGTAAGAGGATACTGAAAGATTCTTTGCCTTGATTATCATTCATAAATCATCACTGTTTCACCCCGCACGATCCGTAAGAGGATACTGAAAGTCATATACCAGCCGTGTCAAGTAAGCCAGCCCGTACGTTTCACCCCGCACGATCCGTAAGAGGATACTGAAAGAATTAGAAAGTTTGATATATTGGCTTTCTGTATTTACGTTTCACCCCGCACGATCCGTAAGAGGATACTGAAAGAATAAAGGCCCGGCGTTCTTCGCATTCTGCGACCTAGTTTCACCCCGCACGATCCGTAAGAGGATACTGAAAGCTGGAAAGGGCAGAGGGGGAAGAACGGGAAGAATTACGTTTCACCCCGCACGATCCGTAAGAGGATACTGAAAGATTGTAAGATTTGGAGGGGAAGAATAGCTTTGCGGAGTTTCACCCCGCACGATCCGTAAGAGGATACTGAAAGCTTGTCCGGTGAGGGGTGGACACTGAACGCTGAGCAGTTTCACCCCGCACGATCCGTAAGAGGATACTGAAAGAGTAAATTTCAAATAATTATTGACATCTGATTTCAAGTTTCACCCCGCACGATCCGTAAGAGGATACTGAAAGAATTATGTCACCTTCATGGATTGGTTCTGTTACGGAGTTTCACCCCGCACGATCCGTAAGAGGATACTGAAAGAATGGATGGTTGTGAAGATACACGACCAATATACATGTTTCACCCCGCACGATCCGTAAGAGGATACTGAAAGATATCCGCTCCAAACCCCCAGCAAGACAATCCATAGAGTTTCACCCCGCACGATCCGTAAGAGGATACTGAAAGCCGGTTATTACTCGTCCCAATCTCGATCAACTTCATGTTTCACCCCGCACGATCCGTAAGAGGATACTGAAAGAGAGGGGATTGAGATTCATCATAAACTTTCATTGCATGTTTCACCCCGCACGATCCGTAAGAGGATACTGAAAGCCGCTGTAACTCCCAGATGTATTCGACCCACCCCAAGTTTCACCCCGCACGATCCGTAAGAGGATACTGAAAGAAATATCGTTTATATCTAGACGAGGCTTTTAAGATGTTTCACCCCGCACGATCCGTAAGAGGATACTGAAAGAAAATCAAGTGGACGCCGAAAAGCGTTAATGGCTGTCGTTTCACCCCGCACGATCCGTAAGAGGATACTGAAAGCTCGGAAAAGCAGCTTGAATTCGTGGAGGGAATTTTGGTTTCACCCCGCACGATCCGTAAGAGGATACTGAAAGAACTAAACTGCGAGGGGGAGATAGCATTAGCAGTTTTGTTTCACCCCGCACGATCCGTAAGAGGATACTGAAAGGGGCGAGCTTCCCCGCCCGCATGACGAAGCGGGCGGAGTTTCACCCCGCACGATCCGTAAGAGGATACTGAAAGACAGTACATTTGTATGTAACAAAACCATACATTCCAGTTTCACCCCGCACGATCCGTAAGAGGATACTGAAAGTCAAATTCGCAATCGATGAGGATTGTGGATACATGACGTTTCACCCCGCACGATCCGTAAGAGGATACTGAAAGCACGTGACGTGGCAACCGCACGTGACGTGGCAACCAGTTTCACCCCGCACGATCCGTAAGAGGATACTGAAAGGGGCGATTTTTATCGCCCGGTACGGGCACAGATGCAGTTTCACCCCGCACGATCCGTAAGAGGATACTGAAAGCGACGCCGGCAACGGAGACGTCAGAGATGACGACGTGTTTCACCCCGCACGATCCGTAAGAGGATACTGAAAGCTTAGCTCGATAACGATGTCCCCCTTTGAGAGGGGGGTTTCACCCCGCACGATCCGTAAGAGGATACTGAAAGCTTAAATGCTTTAAAAATGGCAAAAGTATTCTCCCAAGTTTCACCCCGCACGATCCGTAAGAGGATACTGAAAGACGACCCGGCGGGCAATGCACCATGTTTCAGGGTTGTGTTTCACCCCGCACGATCCGTAAGAGGATACTGAAAGGGGGAACCCAACCAGGAACAGCAAAAACAGGGCTATCGTTTCACCCCGCACGATCCGTAAGAGGATACTGAAAGTGTAAAGATCTGGATTTACCGCTGGACGTATAGCGCAGTTTCACCCCGCACGATCCGTAAGAGGATACTGAAAGACCGCAGAGGGGCTGGACACGTACTTTATTTTCGACAGTTTCACCCCGCACGATCCGTAAGAGGATACTGAAAGAGAAACTTTGTCCAAATTACGTCTTTTTCGGATACGTTTCACCCCGCACGATCCGTAAGAGGATACTGAAAGTAGCGCCTCGTCCGTCAGAACCCTGACGGACTTGGGGGTTTCACCCCGCACGATCCGTAAGAGGATACTGAAAGCTCTCTGGATGGAAGGAGAAGCCACGTCTTGAGCAAGTTTCACCCCGCACGATCCGTAAGAGGATACTGAAAGAAAATTTGAGTAATTAACCAAATCAGTACTGTACTACCAGTTTCACCCCGCACGATCCGTAAGAGGATACTGAAAGTGCGGTGGTAGCGTCCACCATGCGGTGGTGGTCATCGTTTCACCCCGCACGATCCGTAAGAGGATACTGAAAGGTTGGATATTCCTTAGATAAATTGGAATCTCCAACCAGTTTCACCCCGCACGATCCGTAAGAGGATACTGAAAGCAATAATATATCTCCAAAGGTCAGCTTCGTTCATCAAGTTTCACCCCGCACGATCCGTAAGAGGATACTGAAAGATTATTACGCCGAGGCATCGAGTTATGCTTATTATGGTTTCACCCCGCACGATCCGTAAGAGGATACTGAAAGTCTCATCGAAGGGATTTTCGATGAGAGGGTGCAAGGTTTCACCCCGCACGATCCGTAAGAGGATACTGAAAGTTTACTAAAAGGGGGGTAAAAAAATAATACGTAAGGAGTTTCACCCCGCACGATCCGTAAGAGGATACTGAAAGGTTATAGTTATATTTTGGGTGAGGATGTTATTGGGCGGTTTCACCCCGCACGATCCGTAAGAGGATACTGAAAGATGATAACAGAAACTAGTACTCCGACTGCGACTATGGGTTTCACCCCGCACGATCCGTAAGAGGATACTGAAAGAACTAGAAGGAGGGGTACAATGAGAGTTAATCCCGGTTTCACCCCGCACGATCCGTAAGAGGATACTGAAAGTGTTTCACGAAAAGCGTCGGAAGGACGCTAGTTGTTGTTTCACCCCGCACGATCCGTAAGAGGATACTGAAAGGGAAAATTGGCACGATTGTTCTGGAGGGCAAAATTCCGTTTCACCCCGCACGATCCGTAAGAGGATACTGAAAGCTCGCGAGCGGGACTATGTCAAGGCGGCGTACTACGTTTCACCCCGCACGATCCGTAAGAGGATACTGAAAGGAAAATCGATGTTAGCACCCTGGAGGGCAAAATTGTTTCACCCCGCACGATCCGTAAGAGGATACTGAAAGTGCCATACGCTGGCAGGAATGGTATCAAGACTGATATGTTTCACCCCGCACGATCCGTAAGAGGATACTGAAAGTGCCATACGCTGGCAGGGATAATGTCAAGGCTAATATGTTTCACCCCGCACGATCCGTAAGAGGATACTGAAAGAGGTCAATGGGGCGCCGGAAAGCACAGACGATTGTCGTTTCACCCCGCACGATCCGTAAGAGGATACTGAAAGTCAGGTATATCTATCGAGCCAGGCTAGCTCCCGCCTTATGTTTCACCCCGCACGATCCGTAAGAGGATACTGAAAGCGTTACGGTACACCATGCCGTGACGTGGTAACGCTAGTTTCACCCCGCACGATCCGTAAGAGGATACTGAAAGTTCCACATCTTGACCAGAACGCTAATTAATTTTCTAGTTTCACCCCGCACGATCCGTAAGAGGATACTGAAAGACCTGGCGAGTGGGGGATGTATCTTTATCTATCTCTGGTTTCACCCCGCACGATCCGTAAGAGGATACTGAAAGGGTGGGCAGTGGATACTGGGCAGTGTCCACCGGGGCGGTTTCACCCCGCACGATCCGTAAGAGGATACTGAAAGTGGAAAATCTGGTATTAGTGGAATATATGGTTTTGTTGTTTCACCCCGCACGATCCGTAAGAGGATACTGAAAGAAAATAAAATCCAACTTTGAATCCGTGATATGAATGTTTCACCCCGCACGATCCGTAAGAGGATACTGAAAGATTTCGGTAAGATAGCCAAGGAACTTGTCCCACACGGTTTCACCCCGCACGATCCGTAAGAGGATACTGAAAGTGAGTAAAATGTTAAAATTTGCGCCTCTCTCAATTTCGTTTCACCCCGCACGATCCGTAAGAGGATACTGAAAGTGCCACGCTCCGATGCTACGTAGCGTGGTTACGCCGTTTCACCCCGCACGATCCGTAAGAGGATACTGAAAGCTCCCGTGGTTATCAAAATGTCGACATCGACATTTTGGTTTCACCCCGCACGATCCGTAAGAGGATACTGAAAGCCTTTATCCGAATGCACAAGAAGAGCACATTCGGTATGTTTCACCCCGCACGATCCGTAAGAGGATACTGAAAGTCAATGAGTGCTGGTTATCGGTTTTGCATGTTACTTTGTTTCACCCCGCACGATCCGTAAGAGGATACTGAAAGGGACTTTCCCTTTATAATCGCCAAAATCTCCCCCGAGTTTCACCCCGCACGATCCGTAAGAGGATACTGAAAGACCCTCAACGCTCCGTGCTATTGCCCCGTCCACGGAGGTTTCACCCCGCACGATCCGTAAGAGGATACTGAAAGCGTGTATGTTTTCAAATTTAATACGGGGTAAGATTTTGTTTCACCCCGCACGATCCGTAAGAGGATACTGAAAGCCCAGACGGAGAAGGGTACATCGTTTATGCTAATGTGTTTCACCCCGCACGATCCGTAAGAGGATACTGAAAGGCCGGCGCGTAGCGGGGAGAGGTTTCGGGGAGGGGGGTTTCACCCCGCACGATCCGTAAGAGGATACTGAAAGTTAAGCTTTAAGGGTGGAATTTTTGGTGCCGCTGAAAGTTTCACCCCGCACGATCCGTAAGAGGATACTGAAAGGCCGCTCACGGCGATTAATAAGGTTTTTGAAACTCTGGTTTCACCCCGCACGATCCGTAAGAGGATACTGAAAGAAGCTTGAGACAAGTACGCGTAGTTCGCCGGCGCCATCGTTTCACCCCGCACGATCCGTAAGAGGATACTGAAAGTCATATCTACAGATAATTGATAGACGAAAGGCTATCATGTTTCACCCCGCACGATCCGTAAGAGGATACTGAAAGATATATTCTCTCTCTGACTCAACTTTTCTTCGACTACGTTTCACCCCGCACGATCCGTAAGAGGATACTGAAAGCAATTAGAAAGGAGTGTAAAATGAAGGTTATCGTTGAGTTTCACCCCGCACGATCCGTAAGAGGATACTGAAAGGTGAATTCCGATTACGGGATTGTCCGGATTTGCTGGGTTTCACCCCGCACGATCCGTAAGAGGATACTGAAAGGCCGGCGCGAGGCGGGGAGTGGGGAGTGGGGATTAGTTTCACCCCGCACGATCCGTAAGAGGATACTGAAAGTGAATTAGGAGAATGGTTAAGAATTTGGCAGGAGAAAGTTTCACCCCGCACGATCCGTAAGAGGATACTGAAAGGAATTTTGCTAAGATGCGCGTACAGAGTCCAAAATCGTTTCACCCCGCACGATCCGTAAGAGGATACTGAAAGCTAAAGCAAAGAGCTTTTCAACGAGGTAGGACACTAGTTTCACCCCGCACGATCCGTAAGAGGATACTGAAAGGTCGGTAGTCTCCAGGCTGGTCAAAACTACACTGTTGTTTCACCCCGCACGATCCGTAAGAGGATACTGAAAGCACGTGACGTGGTCATGCGTGACGTGGCAACCACACGTTTCACCCCGCACGATCCGTAAGAGGATACTGAAAGACCCTCCAGGTTGGACGCTTACCGTTCCTTCCGTTCGTTTCACCCCGCACGATCCGTAAGAGGATACTGAAAGATCCTTGCTAATAGAGTACTTTCCAGGATTTAGACTGTTTCACCCCGCACGATCCGTAAGAGGATACTGAAAGCAGGTAATCTAAGTATTTTGACCAGACCAAGTTGTTTGTTTCACCCCGCACGATCCGTAAGAGGATACTGAAAGTTTATAATCGGGAATATTTCATCGAGTTCTCCCGGGGTTTCACCCCGCACGATCCGTAAGAGGATACTGAAAGATCTATCTTGGCGGAAATTTCGAGAGTTAGTTGAAGGTGTTTCACCCCGCACGATCCGTAAGAGGATACTGAAAGAAACACCCGAGGTGTTCCAGGTCAACAATATCAGAGTTTCACCCCGCACGATCCGTAAGAGGATACTGAAAGATACTTGGGCTAGCTACATTTTATATTGGGATTATGGTTTCACCCCGCACGATCCGTAAGAGGATACTGAAAGTTTCGGGGAGGGGGTATTAGAATGTAAATTTGGAGGTTTCACCCCGCACGATCCGTAAGAGGATACTGAAAGGCTGAATAACGCATAGTAATTCGTTGTAGTCAGCAAAGTTTCACCCCGCACGATCCGTAAGAGGATACTGAAAGCTCCCCCTTTTCGATGGAGGGAGGTTGGGTGCTAAATGGTTTCACCCCGCACGATCCGTAAGAGGATACTGAAAGTTCGAGAAGCTCCTCAAAGCTTTTCTCGTCTGCTTCGTTTCACCCCGCACGATCCGTAAGAGGATACTGAAAGTTTTTTTGTGTCTCCTTTCTGTGAGAGATTTTTGAAAGTTTCACCCCGCACGATCCGTAAGAGGATACTGAAAGGCTTTAAAATCCATTCGCGAACGCGTTGCAACGACATGTTTCACCCCGCACGATCCGTAAGAGGATACTGAAAGCTTTGTAGGAAGCGGTACTACAGCCGTTGCTGCAAAGTTTCACCCCGCACGATCCGTAAGAGGATACTGAAAGATATTTCAGTTATTTTGGATAAGGACTTTTTTGAGGCGTTTCACCCCGCACGATCCGTAAGAGGATACTGAAAGCGCTACGATGCCACGTCACGACCACGACCACGCTACGAGTTTCACCCCGCACGATCCGTAAGAGGATACTGAAAGCATTTAGTATATATTTTTTATTTTTTGCTGAGACTAAGTTTCACCCCGCACGATCCGTAAGAGGATACTGAAAGCTTGGGGAATGTCCCCGCAATATCTCCCCTCGTAATCACCGTTTCACCCCGCACGATCCGTAAGAGGATACTGAAAGATTTGTAGTTGTATATTGCGATTCCGTCCCCGCTTTGTTTCACCCCGCACGATCCGTAAGAGGATACTGAAAGTTTTTACGAGGTAGGGTTCAATCTCGTTGATAATTGGTTTCACCCCGCACGATCCGTAAGAGGATACTGAAAGCCGCTCAAATTGAATTGGGAGTAGAGAAAATTTGTTAGTTTCACCCCGCACGATCCGTAAGAGGATACTGAAAGTAGTGATATTAATTTTCTTCATCTTTTTGCTCCTTTGTTTCACCCCGCACGATCCGTAAGAGGATACTGAAAGCGCAACGGCATGGCGTGACGTGGCAAGGCGTTACCAGTTTCACCCCGCACGATCCGTAAGAGGATACTGAAAGAAAATAGAAGAAAGTATAGGACTAATAGCGCTGCGGGTTTCACCCCGCACGATCCGTAAGAGGATACTGAAAGCGCTACGATGGCACGTGTGGTTACGCCTTGCCACGTCGTTTCACCCCGCACGATCCGTAAGAGGATACTGAAAGATTTAGCCAGGACGCTCATAGATGCTCAATAATCTTGTTTCACCCCGCACGATCCGTAAGAGGATACTGAAAGCTGAACAGGGGGAGAATGCTTTGGATAGGCATCGGAGCATGTTTCACCCCGCACGATCCGTAAGAGGATACTGAAAGAAAAATAACATACAAAACCAACAACCAGCACCCCCAAGTTTCACCCCGCACGATCCGTAAGAGGATACTGAAAGAAGAGGAAATCCATAGTCTGACGGAGAAGTACACATGTTTCACCCCGCACGATCCGTAAGAGGATACTGAAAGCGAAGGTCATGCGTGACCTGTGTAAGCCCGAAAACAGGGTTTCACCCCGCACGATCCGTAAGAGGATACTGAAAGACAAAGGGGCAGATGTTGGCTACTATCGAACAAGCCATCGTTTCACCCCGCACGATCCGTAAGAGGATACTGAAAGGATAAAGAAGAGGGCTATTGCCCCGACTGGTTCGATTGTTTCACCCCGCACGATCCGTAAGAGGATACTGAAAGAGAAAGGATGTACACGGATAAAGTGTTAATCTGGTCGGTTTCACCCCGCACGATCCGTAAGAGGATACTGAAAGAGATGGGAGGTGAGCTGTGGACGTTCAACAAGCAGCGTTTCACCCCGCACGATCCGTAAGAGGATACTGAAAGGAAAACAGAGTGTATCTGGAGTCTGCTTACCGGTGGGTTTCACCCCGCACGATCCGTAAGAGGATACTGAAAGCTCGAAGGGGGACAAGGGCTTGTCCCCCATTGCACCGTTTCACCCCGCACGATCCGTAAGAGGATACTGAAAGCTAACGGGGGAAGAACACGAGAAAGGTTACGAACAGTTTCACCCCGCACGATCCGTAAGAGGATACTGAAAGGTGATGCCACCAATTTCCATCCATGTCACGGACAAGTTTCACCCCGCACGATCCGTAAGAGGATACTGAAAGACTTCGGACGATAGCCATTGCGTCCCCAGGTGTCAAGTTTCACCCCGCACGATCCGTAAGAGGATACTGAAAGTAGCCGGCGTCACGGACTTCTTTGTCCGTGACATGGAGTTTCACCCCGCACGATCCGTAAGAGGATACTGAAAGGCTGGGGCGCCCCATCGGTACGGGGCGCCGAAAAGGTTTCACCCCGCACGATCCGTAAGAGGATACTGAAAGGCGTTATGCTTGGGATAAAGGTAACGGTATGAAAGAGTTTCACCCCGCACGATCCGTAAGAGGATACTGAAAGCAATTTTTACAATAGCGGGCATCTTCCATGCATTTTGTTTCACCCCGCACGATCCGTAAGAGGATACTGAAAGGGTTGTTTACCAGGTTGGAGGTTTTTTCCAGAGCAATGTTTCACCCCGCACGATCCGTAAGAGGATACTGAAAGTTAAATTACGTCTCCCATTCACAGGTAAGTTTCCAGTGTTTCACCCCGCACGATCCGTAAGAGGATACTGAAAGATAACCTTCCTAGACTCATTCAAAATCCAACTTACCGTTTCACCCCGCACGATCCGTAAGAGGATACTGAAAGACGGAGACGTTGAAATTAAAGACGTCTCCGTAACCGGTTTCACCCCGCACGATCCGTAAGAGGATACTGAAAGTGCCAGACGCTGGCAGGGATAGTGTCAAGGCTAATAGTTTCACCCCGCACGATCCGTAAGAGGATACTGAAAGGCATCACAAAGCGGGCGGAGAATTTGGAGGTAGTGGGTTTCACCCCGCACGATCCGTAAGAGGATACTGAAAGCTCAAAGTTGCAATTGCAAGAGAATTTTACCTGTATGGTTTCACCCCGCACGATCCGTAAGAGGATACTGAAAGACCCTCAACGCCCCGTGCTATTGCCCCCAGCACGGAGGTTTCACCCCGCACGATCCGTAAGAGGATACTGAAAGCCAGGTATCGACCTGGGGGCCGAAGGGGACGCGAACCGTTTCACCCCGCACGATCCGTAAGAGGATACTGAAAGAATTCTGCGATTGGTGTTGCATCTAATTTTGCAAAGTTTCACCCCGCACGATCCGTAAGAGGATACTGAAAGGGAAACACAATTCGAAAACTGCAGTGGAGATCTAGGAAGTTTCACCCCGCACGATCCGTAAGAGGATACTGAAAGGCGGAGGAGCTTCTAGATTGTTGGGTAGTTATGGAAGAGTTTCACCCCGCACGATCCGTAAGAGGATACTGAAAGAAGAAAAATATTGTATTTTCCCCCGGTCTAGATGAGTTTCACCCCGCACGATCCGTAAGAGGATACTGAAAGGGATATACGGATACCCTGAATTGCCCTCTCCAGGGGTTTCACCCCGCACGATCCGTAAGAGGATACTGAAAGTTGGACTTCCAGCTTTTTTCGTGCTGTGTCCAAAAGTTTCACCCCGCACGATCCGTAAGAGGATACTGAAAGCAGAATTCGTTTGAGAATTGAATCTCTTTTGCCTCATGTTTCACCCCGCACGATCCGTAAGAGGATACTGAAAGTGCGGTGGTGGTCATCGATGCGGTAGTGGTCGCCCCATGGTTTCACCCCGCACGATCCGTAAGAGGATACTGAAAGGTAGGATAGCCATTGTGTGGGCACTTGCGGTATCCATGTTTCACCCCGCACGATCCGTAAGAGGATACTGAAAGCGGGTGCCTGGGTCTAAATATCGGAATTGGATACTATGTTTCACCCCGCACGATCCGTAAGAGGATACTGAAAGGGTATTGGAGGAATTTGCTCCAGACCTCGTCATTGATGTTTCACCCCGCACGATCCGTAAGAGGATACTGAAAGCCTGGGATTTTCGAGAATTTTTTTCGTCGCGCCATGGTTTCACCCCGCACGATCCGTAAGAGGATACTGAAAGGTGGAGATCCCTATCTGTGGTACACGAATTTGTCGAGAGTTTCACCCCGCACGATCCGTAAGAGGATACTGAAAGCGGAAGAGGGGGAGAACAGAGTGGATAGGCATCGGGGGTTTCACCCCGCACGATCCGTAAGAGGATACTGAAAGTCATATCTACAGATAATTGATAGACGAAAAGCTATCAGTTTCACCCCGCACGATCCGTAAGAGGATACTGAAAGCATGGCGTCGCGGAC
>Ga0308409_1001308_pt1 | contig 11842 bp, 17 predicted proteins | sample HotsprSampleMSe4_FD_203469 | JGI IMG/M metagenome (GOLD analysis project Ga0308409, IMG submission 203469) | Hot spring phototrophic mat microbial communities from Mushroom Spring, Yellowstone National Park, Wyoming, United States - 20060912_MSe4 ... | reverse complement strand
TGAATACAGTAAGGTGCTCGAAGAGAGTATAGCTCGTGCTTCAGAGACATTTTCAGTTAGAACCCAGGAAATTACCTCTAATGCCCAACAGATTATACGCTCCTTTGAAGAGAGTGGTGTAAAGCTCTCCTTCTTATCTCGGGCTCTTGAGAAGATTACTACAGTTCCTGTAGCAGAAGGATATGAAGGCCTTCAGAATCTCTATACACAGTTAAAATCCCTTGGAGAAACAGTACCACCAATACATGAACTCAGTGAATCCATTAGAAGGATTACTGGTTCAAGGATTACATTGGATACTTCAGGTTTTGTTCGTCAGATAGATGAGCTTAAGAGACTACTTGATGCGATTCCCTCTGAGAAGGTTGTTAGGATAAAGGTGATAAGGGAAAGCGTTGGTGGTTATACAAGGGGGAATCTCAGAGATATGGTGATAGAAAATACTGATGAGTTTGTAAACTCAATCTTCTGAGGTTAGAAGATGGAACACAAAAGAGAGAAGGTAAGGCTTACAAGTGGGAATAACAGTGTGGAGCTTGAAGCCACATCTATATCCTATGGTATTCGACCAATACAGATAGTAGAACGCAATATCAATGGTGATGGAATCGTCATAAGGCTCAGGAATAAAAAAGTCATTAGCATAGAAGATTGGTTCTCTCCTGATGTGTATGATGCTCTCATTCGAGTAATATCTTCACCTACAATATCTGTTGCTTACTACATTATGCCCGAAGGCGAAACATCTTTCACGGTGAAAGATACTTTTACTGCTTATGTGTCGAGTTTTGATTTCTCTCGTCTTGTCTTGCAATACAGTATAAGACTGGAACTTGAAGAACCATGAATGTCTATGTAAGCACTTCGAATTACAATGTAACCTTATTGCCTGTGAAATTCTCCAGCATATCAAGTGCAACATATGCTGGAGCTAAGGTATTTGGGTGGGATGGTAGTAACGAAGTAAGATTCTTTGGTATTGATACCTCTAAGGTTATATCATTACGCTGTAACTATGATGATATTGGTAATATGGACATGGAAATAGAAGCATATACTCAAGCAAACATTGGAGATACCATAACTGTTTATGCTGGTAATACCCGTATTGGTAGTGGTGAAGTAGTCTCTGTAGGGTGTATTAATGATAGACTCTATCGTATAAAGGTGGCTGGTGAGACATAATGCCTGATTTCAGAAGAGTGCAGGGAACTACAGCATACATCCATTATTTCATCACTAAGGACTTTATAGACCTCAGAATTATTCCACAAGGTATCTATGGTATAGAAACATACACCAAACCAGTTTCAATTGATATGTCCTTCAAAGAATTTGCTGACATAGTTTTCAGAGAATTCGGTATAGTTCTTGAAGAGGAGGAAGAATTATCTCCTCCTCAAGAAGAACAGGAAGAAGAAAATCCAGTAGACAGTAACTACATCATTGGAATCGCCGTAAATAACTACAGAGACCTTATTGTACGTAAAGAGATACTGGAAGAGAAACGAGTTACTGTTGAAAGGACAGACTCTGGTATATCAACGAGTACTGGTGGAGAAGCACCAGATATTGGTGTAGTGGTTATATATGAGATTGGCATAAAGAAGATACCAGATGTTAGTGTAAGTCAAAGAACGTGGGTAGAGAGAAGAGACGATATAGAAGCTGATGCAGTGCTGACATTCAGTGAAGAGAGTGTTACCATGGGTGGTTTTCTAAAGCGTAGAGAAGTTACAGGAACATATAAGGGTGAAGTATACAGTCATACCATTGAGTATACCAGCGGTGGTATACCAGATGGTCTATCAGGTTCACTGGAATATGAAGCAAGACAACTTCTTCGTAGTGCCTGTAACATCTCCATATGGTATCCAAATAGAAGTATATACCGTATAGTTGTATCAGCAGAATATTCGAATTTCCAGGATGGAAATGGTAATTCACATAAGCTGCTTACCTCAAGAAGCTTTACTGCAACTTTAACCATCCTTGATGATGAACTTCTGGTTAATGATGAATACAGTGTTACCAGAACAAAGGTGCTATATGATTGGACACAACATGACCACAGTGTAACACCAAAGTATATCGAATACATATCACAGAAGAATGAGTTTCACTGGAATATCTCAAGGTGGGAATCAGAAGGTGGTAGTATTCATGCTATAGGTAAGGGTGTCTATGAATCCTACCGCTATGATAATGTCGGTTACCCTGACCAACCAGTAATAACTCTTGTAGAAACACAGAGACAGATGGTTGATTCTAAACCAAGTCCTAACTTCCCAATTGCTGAGCTCATTTTCTCAAGAAGACTGGTATACTATGGAGACCCTGATAATGCCTATGAGTATAATGCTACATTCATAGAGAATCGCAGTGATGCTCTGACATGTGCAAAGAGAATCTATGAGCAGCTTCTCTATGACTATGTATCAGACCATGGAGATAATTCTGTTGCCACAAGTGGTGATAGTGATTATGGTGGGAATACTGTCATACCAGGATTTACAGAGACAACAACAACCTATACCATTAGAAGGAATACTGTAGAGCTCTGTGGTCTGGTGCCACTTGGAGACAAGAACATCACCTATGTAGCCTCTTCCAATATTAGGAGAACCATTGTTGAATGTGAGGAGAGAGTGACATGAAGAGGAAGAGAAAACTCTGGGAAATAATAGCACCGAATCCTTCTGTGCGTTATGGTATGGCAGAGAAGCTCAATGTAGGACACTGGATGAAAGTAGAAACACCATATGGGAAGAAGCTTCAGGTCTATGAGCATGGTATAGGTAAGGAAGGTGGCACAAGCATCCTCTTAAGACATGGATATACTGGTGGTATGAGGAGTGTATCACATGACCCTGCTGAGTATCTTGTTGAAGTCAGTAATGTTACCGGTACGAAGAAGAGTGAAAGAGTTCTCTTTGCACATACTGATAGGGAGATAGTAACCATCGATGGTAATGGTTCTGTAGGACAATACTCTGTCGAAGAAGTATTTGACAAGATAGGTTTTAGTGGTGAGTGGTGGTATAGAAGGATTGTTACCAATGTTACAAGAAACCTCGGGATTATATTTATATGGGTTAGACCATCTACATCTACATACTGGTATATTGTCGACAAAGATTTTAACGTTATTCTTTCTGGTGTGCTCGATGGGTATGATGTTGTCCTCTATACATACTATAACAACAAGCTCAGGGTTACGATGTCCAACTGGGATGATGATACTTATACATGGGCAGAGTGGACAAAGGATGGGATACGAAGAACAGGACCCATCGACTATAACTTTTTGGATATTGCTGGTAGATATTGCATAACCAGGGACTCTGAGTATATACGATTTATAGATTATGAAACAGGCGATACTGTATCGTATGAGCTTTTGAATAGATGGTGTATCATACGCGTAAAGTCAGTTGGTTACAATCAGTTTAGAGTGTATGTGGTCTACTGGTATATTCCCGCAAGGTTCAGGTTTCGTGACCTTCTTAACAGACTGCCAGGAGTCGGTTCATATTTAAGCTTTGAGGAACTTATGCCAGAATATTTTGAAGGTGCGGTCTACGAATTCTATATCAACGATAGGGATGTAAGATTCGAGGGTAAAGTAAGCGGGGACCAATCTGGAAACATAATATCGAGGAAAGATGCATCAGCCTATGGATTAACGACCTATGATGGTCACTACTGTGGATGGGTATCTCGTGAAAATTTACCACCATATGGTGCCAGTGAGGAAGGAATGGCGCATACATACTTGTATAATGAAGGTACGGTGTTACTGTCCCTTAATAACATAGACTACACCCCTAAATTCACTCTTCCTAAAGATGATGTTGTTATATTCAGAAGATTCTACCCATATCCTGAAGAGCACGAGATAAGGTTAGCAGTGAATAATAGAGAGGTGTGGTTTAGAGGCAGTAGCGCAGATGATGTTATAAGTGGTGCTGTTCCAGTATCATTCAATCCTGATACCGAGGAAGCCTATATCGTGCTTGTGCTGAAGGGCACAAATGAAAAGGTGTACTTTAAAGTAACAAAAGACAGAATAGAGAGGGTAGATGGATTTTCAAGTTATCAGCTGGTATTTGACTCTGTAAGAGAGCCGGCATACCTGGATTTTGTTTCTTCAGGCTATTGTGCGAAATGTCGTCTTACCGATGACTTTAATATAAGTATTTCGGCTCGTGTTGATGATTGTAGAGAAGTTGACCCAGACCTCTTCTCTGAAGCATTAAGTGAAGCATTGTATGTGATGTCATTCTGTGGTGATATAGTTGGTTACCCTTATAACTGTATTTGCGAAGGTCCCTATCCAGGTAGGGTTTTCGTGCGTCTTTCATATTTCAAGAGTGCATATCATCTCCGCTTCGTACGCCCAGGTTCATATACTACAGTGAGTTATAAAGAAAAACTGGTCCCACACTTTACCAGGTATATAAAGGTAGCAGTAGGGAGCACCTACCTTGGAGGCTTTACATGCTACGATAGATTTCGAGAGACTCAGTACAATAATCCACCCCTAAGAGGTATAGATGGAGATTATGAGAGTTCCGACTATAATGTAAAGATAGGAAACTACTGGTATTCAAGATACCTGATTGCAAGAAACTGTCCCACTTTCATCTTCAAGGCCGTAGGTGGTGGCAAACACCTTATATATGGCTTGAGCCACATAGTTCTCCTTAGCAGTAATAATACCTTTAAAAACCTAATATGCAACACCTTTAACTCAACTTCCAATCTAATGCTCAATAAGAAAGCAGTCGTTAAAGCAAATACAATCACAAACGTTGTAGCTTCGGATGGGAAGAATATAAGATGGGTTGGAGAACTCAATGGCATTGAGGGTGAATATCTCAATGACCGGCTGCTCTTTAGGGGCTCAGTTGAGTATATTGGTGGTGGCTGTAACTTCGCTGCTATTAGGAGACGGGAGAACACAGAATGGGTAACCTATATTGCTGATGTAAACACACTAATGGCAGGAGAAAATGGTGTGGTGCTTGATAAGGTACAGTGGGATTTCTACGACTTTGATGCCCAAGATGTCTTTGTCTTTGGCACCAGCGGAATTAAATTAAGAAACGTCAGGTAGGTGAATTCTATGATTAAGATAGAATTTAGGAATACCAATAACCAGTTACTTGAGGATATTGACTTGGGGGATGTTAGTGCAGGAGAAGAGTCAACTCCCATACCCATCAGAGTATACAATGATTATGGAAGGACTGGCACTGAAAGAAACCTTGATAATGTCGTTCTCTTTCTCCTTGATAACTATGGATTAGAAAAAGGAAGAGCTATCCAGGAATGCTGGTTCAGATATTCTATTGGTACCAGTAATGATACAGCTCAACCATTGGTTATCCAGACAGATTGGAAACCCTGTGGTAAGGGATACCCTATTGTACTGGGACCACTTCAGTGGGGTACTTTCCGCACTGTTTTCCTCAAAGTAGCTATTCCCGTTAATGCCATTTCTTCAAATATTTCTATCTCCCTTGTTGCTTCATTTGGAAGTTATTCTACCGTTATAGACCCTATGGAGTATGAATTCTCTGATGATGGTATAGTGAATGAAGAGGATAATCTTGAGCTTGCTTTAAGGAGTGGTTTTGACCCCTCAACAACAAATAACTATGATGTTACCATAGGAGCAGGAGAAGCCTTAGTTCATTCTCTTCCTATGGTCTTTGATGATACAAGCCTTGGTCTTGGTAATACTGATGGCTCTAATAATGTGCTTGGTGCTGGAGAATACTACCTTGCAAGGATATACCTGAATTCTGAAGGGGAATTACAGTATGTAAAGAGTAATAAGGGTGCTACTGAATATCCCAGTCTCACTGAGACTGGGATAGATATATGCTATGTAACAGTGCGTTATGGGGGTAGCGTTGATATTGTTGATATGAGAACCTTTACTGAGTTTGGTGCTATTCTCCGAACGAATACTATCAAGATAGGGAGCGGTAGAGCAGTCTTCTCACACTACTACATTGATATTCCCTATGGTGCTGTCTTTAATCTTCCTACTTCTGGTGCTCTCTCTATAGGCCTAAATACTTCTGGATATATTGTTACCGAACCAGATTTCCTTCTCTATGTCTATGATGCTAATACTCTCTATGACTACCGACACCTTATAGGCAGGGGAACAAATTATAGGGGAGGGAATATCAGGAAATACCAGGCTCTGGTGTATACGACTTCACAGACTGTAGCTCCCTGTTCCTCTACTGACTCACCATATCTCTTTGCAGGAATAGCAGAATGTGATAGTTATTCAGGTTGTGTCTACATTATCAAGAAGGGCTTGTGTATAGCAGATGTGAGTGGCGAAGTAACAGAGGGTGATACACTTACTCTTGGTAATAATGGCACTCTTACTGTAGGTGGGAATCCTGTAGCTATTGCTCTGAAGAAGTGTGGTAGTAGATGGCTTGTGAAGCTTCTTTAGAGGAGAATAGCAATGAATGAAGGACTGTATGAATCTAATATCGAGAGAGATAAGACAATAACCGAGATAAGCAATAATGTGAAGCTCATTCTCACAAACCTTGATTGTATCAACAGGTGCATAAATGACCATGAGGCAAGACTAAGAACTGTAGAGAAAGTGCAGGCACAGCATATGGTATGGCTACAGATACTTGGTGGTATGCTTGCTGGTGCTATTCTTTCTACTACGCTTACACGACTACTAAGATGATTATTCTTATTCTGTTAATTCTCTTCTTCATTCTTGTCTACCTAATACGTAGGAAAAACGTAAAGGATATAGAGGAGCTCATAGCTACAGTTGAAGAATGTCTGACACCAAGAATAGAGGAGGTGAAAGCAGAAGATTTGGTATCTGTAGTCGAAAGTATTCTTGCTACAAGCGGGAGAAAATTGAATTATGAGAACATAAGACGATATTTCAGATTTCCAGACGAAATATCAATCATTATTCAGGGAATAGATAGGTTTATATCCGAGAATAGGAGTACACTTTACAAGTTTCCATTCATAGTAGACGTATTTCCCTTTACTTTTGCCGTAAGACAGCATGAAGCTGGAAGAAAAGGCATTGAATTTGGTATAATGCATCCAGAGGCAATAAACACCAATCTTGGAGTTCAGCTTGAATGGTTTCTCTATACCCTAATGAAGGATAGTATAAGGTGGCATACTAATAAGCTATGGAATGACTGGAAGAAAGAGGATTTTCCAGACTTCATATCCTACTTTGCTAAGAAATACGCTCCACCAGAAGCCTCACAACTGAATAAATACTGGGAACCAAATGTGAGAAAATACTATAACACGTTTAGAAAGGAGTGATTCCTGTGGCTCTCCTTAATGAAGGAGAAGCTCTGGTTCTTGGTTTACTCAAGGAACAGGTGACAATGTATGTTGGGATATGCACTGCACAGCCTGGCGAAGATGATACTTTAACAACAATCACTGAACTTAATGATAGTGGATACTCAAGAAAACCTGTAACGTTTGGAGCAGTAAGTATTGATGCTAACGGCACATATATTAGCAATAGTGCAACGATAGAATTTGGTCCTTTTGCAGGAGAACATACCATACGATACTACTTCATTACCAATGCTGCATCAGGCACAAATGGCTCTCTTATCTTTGGTGGTGCTTTTACTCAATCTAAGCAAGTTGGTGAGAATGATACTTTGGTTATTCCAGTTGGTAATCTTAAGCTCTATGCCTCATGATTTATGGTAGTGCAATCTATGCTACAGATATATACGGCAGAGTAGAAGTAGGAGCAGAACGCTCTACTGGTATCGTCTCTACTCTATTCATCACCGATGTATCATCACCATCAGTTAGCAAGGTTATCAGAGTTTCTACCCCTCTCCTTCTCCAGGATACCGTAGAGGGAAAATGTTCTAAGGTCTTCTCTACGGTATCCACTTTTAATCTCAATGCGTCTCTTGCTCCTACGTCTAACCGTATAGCCTCTTTTCAACCTTCTCTTTCCCTTACTGATTCCGCTACCACTACCGGTATTTACTCACTGTTTCTTCAAGATTCATCATACATTGAGTCTCAATTGAAGTTACGTTACACCCATAAAACATCTCTGGATTCCACTGTATACCTTGATTCATCAGTAAATTCGTTTAGAGGCATTGTTACAAACATTCTAACTCAGTATTCTCTTACCTCACTCTGTAGTGTTTCATGCTTAAGAAACGTTAAGGTTTTAGACCTTGTAACATTAGACGACTGGATTCAATGCTCTGCATCTTATTTCCTTGGTGCTACAGATATCCTATTCTTAGAGGGAGTTAGTTCATATCTAAGAAGGATTCTATCTGGTATACAGTCTGAGATTCTCCTTGATACAGTTGCTTCCTGTTTTCTTTCTGCTATTCCAGAGCTTACTGTTATAGTGGAGAGGTATAGAGTTACTGGGAGTGTGAGAAGAAAATGATTACTGATGCCTTATTAGAGATACCATACGGAGACTATGTTGAGCTTGATATTCTTGTGGTAGATGAAGAAGAAATACCATTTGACATCACACCATACCAGAAAAGGTTTACCATAAAAGCACAGAAAACCGACCCAGATACAAGGGCTCTTATTACGAAAATATCTCCATCCAGTAGTATAATTGATATGGGTAATGGTATTGTCAGAATTATTCTTCATCCAAATGAAACAAGACTATCTCCAGGGTCATACTACTTTGATTTGAAGCTCTACCGTAATGGCATGGTCATAACTCCTGTAGTGGGAAAGATTAAGGTTCTTGAAGTAGTCTGGAAAGGTGAATAGCCATGAAGTTAAACTATAACCCTGACGGTTGGGTTATCCAAGATGAAGAAGTGCGTGTGCCAGAATCTTCTCCATACCGAGTAGAGACTGAACACGACTACATATCAAACGTAGAGATATACACAGAACAGAATAAAGGAGGGACAAGACTTACTGAGGGAACTGATTATACAGTTGACTATAACGGAGAAATTACTTTCAGAAAGAACACAATAACATTATCCTCAAGTTATGCTGGTCAAACTCTCTATGTGTGGTATAAGACGATTGGGGATATTGTAGAAGCGGATGACTTTAACAATTTAGAGAATGCTCTTGAGACTCTTAGCTCTGGTAGCTTGATTTTCCTTTATACCTATTGCAAGGGGGTGTTATAAATGGCTAATACTCCGGTGTTTCCTGCTACACCAAGAATGGGAATTGTTGCACTAACCTCTAATACACTCACAACAGTCCTCTCTGCAGGAAATAGTGGTTCTTATATCGAGAAGTTACGTTATGCCTGTACAGCATCAGAGGCCGTTTCACTATTCATTTATGTATCCGACGGAAGTAACGACTGCTTGATTGCAACAATTCCTTTATCCTCTACCTATGGAAGAATAGACCTTGATTTTGCGATTCCTTCAGGAGCTTCTATCAAGGTGAAATTGTCTGGTACACCAGCTAACACTGTATATGTCTCTGTCTTTGGTGGTGACTACTGATGCAGGGAATGTTTACCAAACCCAAAGGCTACCCAAGAGTTTTTACCGAAATCGAGGTACAGGCATATGAGGATATTCGTGCTGGGGATAGAATTTATATTCTACCGAAAGACATCTCTTACAGGGCTATAGCAACTTCCATAAGTGGGATTGGCTCTTACTGGGCAACAGCTGTATCATGTAACGCCGATGGTTCAATTATTGCCTGTGCCAAGGGCGTGCCATGTGTTTTCCGTCGCTCTGGATATACACTGTCTCCGATTTCGCTGAGTTCAAATCCATCCGGCACAGTATTTTGTGTTGCTGTATCGCCAAGTGGTAGATATCTTGCAATTGGAACAAGCTCGTCACCATTTCTTTTTGCCTATGAGCTTGTTGAGGATACATACCAGCTCCGAAGCCTAAGTGCGAATCCGGCTACAGCAGTTCGAGGAGCATCTTTTATGACAGACGACCTGCTTGGCATTGCTGCGCCAGATACTAGCCCATTTGTGTATGCATACACAACCGGAACAACATTCACGCAATACCCAAGTACTTCACCTCTTAGTTGTGGTACCGTTACGTTATCCGTAACATATATCACGGATACATCCTTTATCGTCTTTCCGTCTGTAGGCTCATATAATTATCCGGTTGGAGTTTATGCTTTCAGTGGCGGTAGTCTTACACGCATTCATACCATCTCCGTAAACATTCCTGGTGGAGTCTGTTCGTATAACCCACTACTTAACGTACATTACTTGAATTTAGGTGACCCCATCGGCCACCATTTTGCCAGGCTCTCCGGTTCTTATGCTATGCATAACCACCGGCATGGTGGTTTAACGGTACATGGCGCTGCACCAACACTCACTGGTTTTCTCCTTGCTTGTTCCAATGGTGTCTATGACCTGAGCTTAACAGGCCCTTATAATGCACCACCAAACACATCTGTAAGAAAATTGCCTTTCACATCATCAGCTTGTTTCGGTTTTGCAGCAACTCAAGACCTAAAAACCCTCTTCACATCAGTCGCTGGGGTTCTAACAATAATCGAGGTCTCTAATATACCAGTTGCAGTGAAAACAAGCGGAGCTCCTATCTTCGACTTCATTACATGCTATGCTCTTGAAGATATCCCTGCTGGTGGAATTGGAACAGTAGTGTTACCTATGAAAGCATAAACTACAGAGCAGAGTGGTGTCTGAATAACACAGGAGGTGAATGATTATGAATATTGACTGGGTTGATATAGCACTCAAAATACTTCTCTTTGCTCTTCCACTCATCATCTCTTACATCTTCGGTAAACTTGGTATTACCAGGGAGAAATATCAGAAATACCAATGGGCAGTGGAAAGAGCTATGGAATTTGTCTTTGCAGCTAAGGATAAATTTCCAGAGAACTCTGGGGTACAGAAACTTGCCTGGGCTACAGAACAACTGAGAAATGCCCTTATTAAAGCTGGATACCATATAACAACTCAAGAATCAGAAGCTATGGTAAGAGCAGCATATCAGAAGATGAGGACGGAAGCATTAGAGGCAACCGTAAAGGGGTCTTAGCCCTTGCTCTCAGTAGTGAACAAACACTCAAACGTATCCTGGATTTACTGAGAAGCAAGGGAGTTTATATAGACCCCGACATTGAGGAGAAGATAAGGATGTGGAAACAGTATAAGGCACAGAAGGAGTTTGAAAAGAAGCTTGAATCTATGAGGTTGGAAACCGTCATAAGCAATGAGTTGAAAAAAACACTTGAGAGACAGAATCAGAGTGAATATGAGGCAATTATGAGAGAGATGGCTAAGTTTGGTGGAGAACCAGAGGGTGATTGGATTGTCTACTGTGATGCCACTGGTATATACTGGAGGTGAATCCATGCGACATATTTTCTTCTGGGTTATAGCTGGTGCTCTTGTAGTCCTTCTTGTATTGCGGGTTACTGGATACATCTAAAGGAGGTGCAATATGAGCGGATTTTATGGTCTGCTGATCTTTCTCGTTGGTATCGGATTAGGATATTGGTTTGGTACCATGAGATGCAGAAGGTGAGGCTTAAGCCTCACCTTCTGTTAGCTTCTGCTAAGGTTCTGGAGTAGTTGTTCAAAATCCCACTCATGTCCTGAATACTCCAAGGAGCGTAATGCATTTTTCCAGTCTACCTGCAGGACAATATACCTATCTTCAAGCCCATAGACCTCAATGTGGTAGCACCTTCCCTGCTTGTCTATTCCTGTATAATTCTTATGAGAAGGTGATATACACCACATATAGTTCTCAAAGTATTCCACGCCATTTTCCATAACCCACTGCTCAAACTTCTCTTTTCCACG
>Ga0308409_1001284_pt1 | contig 11938 bp, 6 predicted proteins | sample HotsprSampleMSe4_FD_203469 | JGI IMG/M metagenome (GOLD analysis project Ga0308409, IMG submission 203469) | Hot spring phototrophic mat microbial communities from Mushroom Spring, Yellowstone National Park, Wyoming, United States - 20060912_MSe4 ... | reverse complement strand
ACTCTTCATGGTATCGTACCAATTACCACCAGCTGGGACATCCCAGTAGAACCCCTGCATCATCACACCAGCGAAGAGAGGAGCCCCAATAAAAAGGCTTACCACCATCAGAAACCAGAGTTTTTTCATACTCAACCTCCTTTAGGTTTTCTCTAAAAATATAGCAAAATGTATGCCAAACCTTCCCATTTTTACCAAAACAAAAAGTTACATACTTATCTTTCATTTCATAAACAAATTACATCGTTAAACACAAACTTTTATGAAACCGATTTCACAAAAGTTTTTGCACAATTCTGCACTTACAATATGCAAAAAAGTACATTTTTACCAATTGCCTTTTTCCTCTTTTTCTTTTGAAAAATAAATTTCTGTCCGATATAATAATAACAAAAACTCAAGGGGTTTAGTTATGAAACAATGGCACTTCTTTTTTTTGATTACTTTGCTTCCCTTCTCCCTTTTTTCTCTTGACATTCCTGAGGGGAGTGAGGGGATATATAGCGGTTATACTGTCAGCGGTGTTCTTGCTGGCTATACAGAAATAAGCGATGATCCCCTCTCCATTCATGCCAACCCTGCCTTCTGCTCGCTCAACCGCTGGCAAACAGGAGTGGCTCTCTCTGGCATAGGTTCATCTTCCTCTTTTCTGCTCTTCGGGGGCTTGCCCACCCCTCTTGGTAGCATTGGTGCTGGGTTTTCTTTTTTCTTGGGAGAACCATCCATCAATCAGTTCACCATCCTCTGGTCACGCGCTATCTCTCGTTGGTTCTCAGTGGGAGTTCAAGCCACAGGCGGACTGGTAAACAACCAGTTCTTTGGGAGTCTTGATATCGGAATGCTCCAACGAGGAGACAAAAACACAGGAATAGGTTTCAATAACTGGAACTACGGTATTGTTCTCAAGAATATCGGTACTGCCGCTTCGCTACCGACAGGAACACCGTGGAAACCCTTTGGCATAGGACTTGGAGGCGGCTTTTCTCCCGTCGTCCTTCCCCCCTACGAAATGCACCTCCAAAGTGATCTCACTATGAGTCTTGCCCCATTTTCTCTCATGTGGGGAGTAGGAATGAAGCATACCCTCTTTGATGCCATCTCAGTAGTTGGAGGATACCAAATCCCCTTTGGTTCTTTTGGTGTTCCAGCTGGCAACACCCTCTCCCTTGGCACAGGGAGTCGGTTTGGTTTTGCTATCGACAGAAAGAATCAAAATTTTCTTCTCCGTTTTGGGAAATCCCCGTCAACAGAATACAGCGAAATCGAACTTTGGTATGGTATGCAGTTTGGATCTCACCTCTCCCACCATATCATGCTCATTGTCAACTGGGGACATTACGACGACAAACCCCCCGTTATTCAACCGCTGCCTCCTCTCGCCTTCTCTCCCAATGTGGACGGATCAAAAGACGAAGCCATTATTCCTCTGCCTGTCTTTGACAACGACAAGCTCTCCCGATGGGAAGTTGAAATTGTTGACGAAAAAAATCAAGTCGTTCGCCGTTTCGAAAGCTGGATTCCCCTCGAAAGCCGCACACTCTCTCCCCAGCTTATCTTCCAACGCATCACCTCCCCCGACAAGGGAGTAGATGTCCCTGAGTCCATCTCATGGGATGGCAAAAACGAACAGGGAAAACTCCTCCCCGATGGTGTGTATCGCTACCGAATACGAGCCCGCGACCTTAACAACAACGAAACAACCTCTCCATGGCAAACCATCACCCTGGACACATACAAACGAGCTATTGCTCTTCCCAAACCTCTTTTCATCTTTTCCCCAAATGGAGATGGAAGAAACGATACGCTTATTCTTCCCCTCTCCAATATTCAAACACTCCCCCAAGACAGAATTATTCTCACCATTTCCGATAGCAAAAACACCATTATCTATCAAAGTATCATCACCAACACGGGAGAAGCTCCCTCCACGCTCACATGGGATGGCAGCACCAACTCCACCCCCATCCCAGAAGGAAATTACACCATCACGCTTACTATCGAAAGCGACAGTGGTAATACCGCCCAAACCCAGTCTTCCCTTCGATTGGTGCGCTCCACAGAAACGCTCTCCCTCTCACCCCAACGAGAGTCTTTTTCAGCCATTCGTGGAGACGCCCTCACCATCACCACCGCTGTTTCTAGTCAAGAATTTCTCACCAACTGGAAGCTCTCCTTTTGGGACAGCAATCAGCGCCTTGTTCGCGTCATTCAGGGAACCAATACCCTTCCCCCTACTCTCACCTGGGATGGAAAAGACAATAACGGTACCATGGTTCCTGACGGCACCTACACCTACCAGCTCACCCTCTTCTACGAAAGCGGCAACCAACCCCAGTCCGAACCAAAAACCGTTCGCATTGACAACACCCCACCCCGTGCTGTGGCAAAACTTCCCTACACCATCTTCTCCCCCCTTCCCGACTCACGACAAAAAACACTTCCTCTCTTCCTGGAGAGCATAAACGCACAAACCAACGACACCCTCACCATTACCATTGCCGAAGAGAACGGAAACATAATCCTCTTTGACCAGCGTCCCCTCTTCGAATGGAACTTCCCCTTTGAGTGGACGGGATTGGATTCTCGTCTCAACCCTCTCCCCGAAGGAAGGTATCGTATCTCCCTTCGGCTTGAAGACGAAACAGGAAATTTTTATGAAACCAACATCTCGCCTATCACCCTCCGCACAGGAAGAGAACGTATAAGTGTAACCACACCACAAGCGTATGTTTCCCCCACTCTTACTCCTCTTGTCCCTTTCCAGATTGAAGGCAATCCCAGCGGCATCAAAAACCTCGAATTCACTATCCGCGACAGTAATAACAACATCATTTACCAACTCACAACCAACCAATGGATAGCCACCGTTCAATGGGATATCACCAAAACTAAAGACGGTTCCTACACCTATCAAGCAAAAGCCCTCTATGAAGACGGACAAAACCCTGCCAGTACACCCCGTCGCATAGAAAGAGACGCTGTTGCTCCATCCCTCTTGCTCACCCTTGACAGTCAAGCCTTCTCCCCCAATAATGACGGGAGAAAAGACACCCTCACTGGCAAGATTTCCACAACAGGAGAACCTCTCGACAGCTTCCAGATAGCCATCATAAGCAAAAACGGAGAAACCATCCGCACCTGGGACTGGAAAGGCGTAAGCCTCTCCAACTTCCTCTGGAACGGAAAAAATAATCGCGGACAGGATGTTCCCGAAGGAGAGTATGCTATCAAGCTCTTTGCCATTGACCCCGCTTCCAATACCACGGTACGCTGGATATCAAACATCTTCCTCGCGAGAAGCTATCCAACTCTTGAATTTGAAGTAAACGACACCGTTGTCACCCCAAACAGTCCCCTCATTGTAAAGGGAAGCATTTCAGAAACCAACCGCATCGAATCCAACGAACTTGCTTTCCTCAACCAACAGGGAGACATCATACACCGTTTCTCTGCGCCTTTCTGGACCAACCTCTGGGTATGGAAAGGAGAAAGCGGCCAAACCAATGCTCTAGACGGCTATTATACCCTCCAGTGGACGGTTGCTTACAGTGATGGAAACCTTATCCAAGCAGAATTAGAAGATATCATCCTCGATACCACCCCTCCCAAAGTGAATCTCTTCTTCTCCCCAACCGTATTTACTCCCGACAATGATGGGGAAAACGACACCATGGATATCCGATTGAACCTCTGGGATCTTGCTGGAATAGCTTCTTACTCCATTGAGATTTACAAGATTCGAGAAAATAAAGACCCACTCCTCATCAAAAAATGGCAAAAAACCTTGAGCAATACACCCAGCGCTCTCGACGAAATCATCTCCTGGGACGGTAGAGGAGAAGATAATGAACTGGTAGAATCCATCCAAGACTACCGACTCATCATAACAGCTACCGACAATGTTGGACATACCACATCCTACCCGACCAATTTCACAACAGGTATTCTGGTAGAAAAAACCCCAGATGGACTCCGTATTCGTATGAGTAGCATTCGATTCGCTCTCAACTCCGCTTCACTCATAGGACCAAGCAAAAGCTATCTCGATCAGGTTGTCAAAATCTTCCAACGACTCATGAGTAACCCTAAGCGATACGGTTTAGACCAGAACTTTGTCATTGAAGTCTCTGGTCACACCGACGACCTTCCCGGTCCAACCCCGGACTTCAACCAAAAACTCTCCGAAAAACGAGCCTTGGCGGTGTATCAGTACCTCATCTCTCGAGGTATTCCCGCAGAAAAACTCTCTTGGACGGGATACGGTTCTACTCGTCCCTACAAGATCATTACCCCCACAATGACACGAGAAGAAAAAGACGAATACCGCTCTCGAAATCGACGTGTTGAATTCTTCATACGAAAATCTCGTTAAAAACAAAAAAAGAAAAGGGCTGTCTTCGCGACAGCCCTTTTTTGTTTCCCATCTTATTTCCAAGGATTCTTCCTTGCAAACACTTCCATCGGCAACCCAAAGAGTTTAATAAAGCCCCGAGCATCCTTTTGATCGTAGTTACTCCCCGCCTCAAAAGTAGAAAGATTGGTATCATAGAGCGAATTCGCAGACTCTCGCGAAACAACCAGACAATTACCCCGATAGAGCTTCATCCTCACCGTTCCAGAAACAACCTCCTGTGTGCTGTCAATAAAACGCTGCAAAGCCACACGAAGCGGGTGATACCACTGCCCATAGTAAATCATTTCAGCAAACTTGAGTTCCACCATCTGTTTGTAGTGCATGGTATCCCTTTCAAGCGTAATGCTCTCCAGAGACTTGTGGGCTTCTATCAACAATGTCCCTCCCGGAGTTTCATATACTCCACGGGACTTCATCCCAACGAGACGATTCTCCACAATATCAACAACACCAACACCATGCCGCCCAGCAATGGCATTTGCCTCCTGAATGAGCTGCACCGGATCCATTTTTTTCCCGTTGAGCGCAACAGGAACACCACTCTCAAAGGTAACATCCACCTCCTCCGGCTGATCCTGCACCTCAAAAGGATCCTTTCCCATGAGAAACATCGAGCTATCATAGGTATGGGAAATATCCTCAAGCACGCCCCCTTCATACGAAATGTGGTAGAGATTAGGATCCATACTATAAGGCTTTGACTTTGTTACGAGAATCGGGATATTATGCTTCTCGGCAAAATCAATGAGTTCACTGCGCGACTTGAAAAAGTTATCCTCCTTCCAAGGAGCAATGATCTTCAAATGGGGAGCGAGGGCACGGTAGGTGAGTTCAAAACGAACCTGGTCATTTCCCTTTCCTGTAGCACCATGAGCCACAGCATCAGCATTTTCCTTGAGGGCAATCTCCACCTGACGCCGTGCAATAATAGGTCGAGCGAGTGAAGTCCCCAGCAAATACTTGTACTCATAGGTCGCATTCGCCTTAATCGCAGGAAAAATAGCCTCTTCAACAAAAGTCTTTTTTAGATCTTCAATATACACCTTACTCGCACCCGTTCGGATAGCCTTCTGACGAATAGCCTCCCAGTCCTCTTGCTGACCAACATCAGCCACATAGGCAATCACCTCAGCATTATACACCTCTTTCAGCCAAGCAAGAATCACCGAAGTATCCAAACCACCTGAATACGCCAAAACAATCTTCATACCCATCCTCAGTACTGATATTCAACAAAAGTCAATTCTGCATTATCAATAATGCGCTTCACCACATCCTTAGGAGAACGAATATAAAGCTTGTGCCCATGAGCATCATTGTACTTCCCTGTCATAATCAAAAGACTAATGGCAGCAGAATCAATATAATGCACATCGCTAAAGTCAAAAACAAAGTGACTAATCTTGCCCGCAGAGACATCTTTTTCAATATCGCCTTTGATATTATTCAAAAAGAAAATCGTGAAATCTCCATGAACGCTGTATACCGCTGCATTGTTTTCTATCTTGCGTTCATACTGCATACTTTTACCTCCCACAAACTTTTCGTGTATAGTATACGACAAAATTTTTTTTTAGCAATATTTTTAGGAAGAAATTTTTGTAATTCGCTCAACTCCACCCAAATAGGGGCGTAACACTTCAGGAATAATCACACTCCCATCTTCCTGCTGATAATTCTCCAGAATCGCCACAACCGTTCTTCCTACAGCAAGCCCCGAGCCATTCAAAGTATGAACATACTCTGTCTTTCCCGTTGCCTCTCTGCGAAAACGGATCTGAGCCCTTCTTGCCTGAAAGTCTCGACAATTAGAAACCGACGAGATTTCACGATAGCGATTCTGACCTGGCAACCAAACCTCAACATCATAACACTTTGCCGCAGAAAATCCCATATCTCCCTGCGAAAGCACCACAACACGATGAACAAGCCCAAGCTTCATCAACACCTTCTGTGCCTGCTCTACCATCTGCTGATGCTCCTTTTCCGAGTCCTCAGGGCGTGTAATCTTCACCAGTTCAACCTTGTTAAACTGATGCTGACGAATAATTCCCTTGGTGTCCTTTCCATAGCTTCCTGCTTCCTTTCGAAAACTCGGAGCATAGGCTGTAATCCAGCGTGGGAGATCCTTCTCCGTAAGAATCTCGTTCTGATAAATGTTGGTCAATGGAACCTCTGCAGTAGGATTAAGATAGAGATCCTCTCCCTCAATATGGTAGAGATCTTCTTTAAATTTAGGAAGCTGTCCTGTTCCTTCAAGACTACTCCCCTTAATCAAAAAAGGGACAAAGTATTCTTCGTAACCCGCCTCCCGATGAAGATCGAGCATAAAATTAATCAAAGCCCGTTCCAATCGAGCTCCAATACCACGATAGAGAGTAAAACCACTCCCCGCAATCTTAGCCCCTCGCTCAAAATCCAGAATCCCCAACTCTTCCGCAATCACATCGTGAGTCTTGGGAGTAAAGCTAAACTCAGGAATCGTTCCCCAGCGTCGAATCTCCTGATTTGCCTCTTCATCGGCGCCAACAGGAACATCATCCATGGGAAAATTGGGAATCATCATCAGCTTGGCTGCAAGAGCTTCTCCTATCTCACGTTCCTGTCTCTCAATATCAGCAAGCCTCTCTCCGAGACGATTCACCTCAGCAAGAACAGCAGTGACATCTCCCCCCTTTGCCTTAATCGCTCCGATCTCCCTAGAACGCTGATTCTTCTCATTTCGAAGGGTATCCCCTTCCTTTTGAAGCGAACGACGCTTCCCATCAAGGGCGATCACCTCATCAAGCAAACCCATGTCCTTCAACCGATAGCGAAGTCTTTCCCTCACCAGCTGTTCGTTTTCCACAATGAACCGAATATCAAGCATGCCCTATCTCCTATTTCTCGTATCTTTCAAGAATGAGTTCTACATAACTCGAAGAGAGTTTGAGCGTAGAGGCAATCTCATCTACACCCCATCCTTCCTTACGAAGACGAAGCACTGCCTTGACGGTATCCTGATCAGCCTGTTGCTTTGCGGATGAAGCAGACGAAGCCCCACGAGACGAACGGAGACCATCCTCCTGAGAAGCACGAATACGCTCCAATTGATTTTGCAACTCAGCAACCCAAGAACGCATCTTTTGCAATCGTTTTTCCTCTTCCTCCACCTGAATAAGCATGTTCTCAAGATTCTCAATCTTGTCCGTAGCAGCAAAAATCTTGTCCTGATCACCAAGAACCTGCATAATTTTGTTCTGATATTCCTTGAGGTCTTCTTCGAGTTTTCTAGAAAGTTTGTTAAGCAAGGATATCTTCTGATCGGCATCATTCAACTTTGCCTGGAAGGAACCAAAAGACTCCTTGGTTTCTTCAAGCTCACTGAGAATCTTGACCACGATATCCCGTTTCTTTTCAAGATCTGCAAACTTCACCTGCAAGTCGTTATAAAGCTTTAAGACATCTTCCAAGAGCCGCTTCATCTCCTCTGCCTTTTTATTCTGCTGTTCGGCAAAGGCAAGAAGAGCCTGTGTCTCTTTAGCCTTTTCCATTGCCCTTTCAACGGTTTCCTTCATCTGGAGAGATTCCTTCTTGTGGAGAAGGATATTATTCAGCATGTCATCTAATTCTCTGCGTTCCTTATGAACAGACTCAAGCGTACGAAGGGCATCATTCAGGGCACGCCGTTTTTCCTCTATCTCCTGAAAACTCTCCCGAATGGCATTGAGGGTTTCTTCGGACTTTTCTGCTACCACTTCGGCACGGTTCAAAAGCTGGGTTTTCTTCATAAAATTTTCATATCGGGTTTCCAGCTCTTTGAGTTTTTTTAACTGATCCTTAAACTCATTCTGAACCTGTTCTTTGTATTGTTCCCGAAGAGCCTTCAGTTCCTCAACCAAACGACTGATATCATTCCGTGCCAGAGAAAGGGTTGTCTCGATATTCTCTTTTGACTTCTGCAAAAGATTTTCAACATTGCCAGAGAGAATACTCATCTTGCGGTTCATGCTACTTTCAACATCAGCCATATCTTTTTGATACTTCTGAAGTGCTTCCGATTCCATAGAGAGGAGAAGATTCTTCAAATCTTCTGCTCGGCGGGTATACCCTGTCATGTCTTTTTCAACCTGGGCAAAGTAAGAGGAAATCTTGCTCTCAAGTTCCCGACGATAGTTTTCAACCGCCTTTGTGGTTGTGTCAGTAAGTTCAGAGAAAAGAGCATTCATTTTTTGTTCGACCATCTGAGGTATTTCTCCAACACGACTCTGCTGGGCTCGAAGTTGTTTCTCCAGATCAGTAAAAACAGCACTCTGATCGGAAAGTCGTTTCTCAAGACTGTCAAAGGCTGCAAGATACTCGTTCTGCCGTCTGATGAAATCCTGCGAAGCCTTCTCAAGATAGGATTTCAGCGTCGTCTCCAGTTCAGTTTGAAACTTTTTCAGCTTCTCTGCAACATCATTGCCCACAACAGCGGCAGCCTCATCACTTTTCTTGCGAAGGGTTTCCAATTTTTCTTCAATATTAGCAACAGCTGCCTGAAATTCTTTTTCCTCTTGTGCAAAAGCCCCCTTCATCTGCTGGACAATAGCCTTCTGTTGGTTGGCAAGCTCCTGTTTAAACTCTCGAATAGTGTCCTCAAGTTCGATGATCTCTGATTTATTCTTATCCAAAAGCTCCTGATAGTCATCAAGATAGGTCTGTCGTACCTTATCAAGATAGCTGTCAATCTCTCGAGTACGTTTGTTGAAAATCTCTCGCAGCATGGTTTCAATCTGGTTGCTTTGATTGTTCAGGGAAGAAAGACGGGATTCCATTGCTGCAATATCCTCTTTGAGGGCTTTGTTGGTTGTATCCATTGCCGTTTGGATCTGTTGCTGGTAGGCTTTCACATTCTCTTCAAGGGTATGAAGATACTGACTCACCTTACCAGAGGCTGTTTCTGTAACGGAAAGCATTTCTTTTTCTTTGGTTTCTATCTTTGCTATAAGCTGGGAAAGAAGGTTCTCAGCGGTCTGATGAATCTTCTGTTCACTCGAGGCAGTAAAACTCTCCAACTGGCTTCGGGTGAGTTCGAGCTGATGATGAAGATCTTTGAGTTTGGCTGCGAAATCTTCAGAAGACTTTTTCCAGTTCACTCGCCACTCTTCTGCCACCTTGTCAATGGAACGCTCCACATCGTGGCGTGTCGTTGTGATTCGTGTTTGGAGATCCTGCGAAATCGCCTCAAGTTTCTCTAGCCATTCGTCCTTTTTATCCTGAAGATCACGCATAACATCCTGACTGATATTTTCTATGAACGCCTGCATTTTTTCTACTTCACTCTGGAGAGCAACAAGCTCCTCTTTGCCCTTGTTCAACGCATCCTCATACTGCTCGGTAAGCCTCTCGCTAAACGCTTCAAGATACTCGTCAACCTGCGCTGTCTTCGTATCAAGTCCTGATTTGTACTCATTAACCCTCTGGTTGAGCTGGGCAAGCAAGGTATCCGCTGTTTGATGAATTTTTTTCTCTGTTTGAGAAACAAAACTCTCTATATGCGTTCTCGTCTCCTCAACCTGCTTTTGCAAGCCCTGAATCTTATTATGAATATCTTCAGATGATTTGTGCCACTTTTTCTGCCAATCATCACTGATTGTATTCAAATGAGACTCCAACTCGCGTTTCTTTGAAACAATATTTTGCTGAAGCATATCATCCATAGACTTAAGATTTTCCAACCACTCATTGTACTTCTTCGTTACCTCATCTTTAACTGTTGTATCTGTTTTCTCCACAAAAGCCTTTATTCTTTCTACTTCACTCTGGAGAGCAACAAGCTTCTCCTTGCCCTTATTCAACGCATCCTCATACTGCTCGGTAAGCCTCTCGCTAAACGCTTCAAGATACTCGTCAACCTGCGCCGTCTTCGTATCAAGTCCTGATTTGTACTCAGCAGTAAGCTGCTGGAGATAGTCTTTTTGTTGCTGGATAGTTTGATTCAGTGCCTGAATTTCGAGAGAAAGGTTCTGTTTTAACTCCTGGAATTCCTTTACGGCTTTCTCTCGCTGATCCTTGATCGTCTGATCGCTCTCTGCCAAGCGTTGATTCAGTGTCTTTACTGAGACATTAAACTGCTGTTCAAGACGTTTCATACCTTCAACAAGTTGATTTTCAAGAGAGCGTGCCTTCTCAAGAAGCTGTGCCTCTGCCGTCTGTCGGAAGTTTTCAAACTGCTTGGCAAGAAGAGCTTTGTTATGGGCGAGAAGTTTCTCGGCCTCTTTCTGAGAGGCTTGTTCTTGCTCTCGCAAGAGAGCCTCCTGCTGACTGAGATACTGTTGAAGTTGGGCTGTCTTTTGCTGGATTTCGTTCTGAATATTCTGAAAGGTTTTCTCAAGCTGAAAGGATTGGATCTTTTCCATCACCTGTTTGCGAAGCGACTCGATGCTAGCTTCAGTGTTTTTCATAATCTCTTTGACATTGTCCTGTGCCCATACACGAGACTGATCAATATCCGAACGAAGGAGAGCACTGTGTTTTTTTGCCTCCTCAATCTCCTGCTTGATCTCTGCCATCTCCCGTTCAAGAGCAACGAGTTGACTCATTCGAGCTTCGATAGAGGTAAGCTCCTTTTCATAGCTTTGGGCTGCTTTCAGTTGGACTTCAAGATTCTTCTCAAGTTGTTTGGTTTTATCCATAAAGTCCTTGAATTCGGCAAGCTTCTGATTAATAAAAACCGTAGCCTTGTCCAGTTTCTGAAGCGAAACATCAAGCCCAATAGTCTTGTCATAAAGCTCTTTCTGTCGCGTCTGAAAAAGACGCTCCATTTCCTGCATAGAGTGTTGCACAAAATTTTTGAGAGTCTGCAATTGCACATTTTTTTTATCAATTTTACGAAAGTAGAGTATAAGAAAAACTGAGACCGCAGTAGGAAAAAGAAAACTTAATAGGGTGCCCATCCCACTCCTCCTTATTCAGGGTTTTTTCACTGAAAATACTTCTTATGATTATAGAGACAAGAAAGAAAATTGTCAAAAAGCCGAACTAATTTGAGTTTAGGGTATTTTTAGACTTTCAATATTTTTGCTAGTCTTTTTCTCCCACACCCTTGTGAAGAATGGAATTTCCTCTTGTTTTGTGCTATAATAAGGGCGTCTCTAAACGGAGGAAGTATGAAAAAGCATTCTTTACTCGTTGGAATACTTTTCTTGGCAACAAGCTTGTATGCTCAGACGGTGGATCAGATTCTTTCTGAAAAAGAATTTCGCATTGGAATGCTTCGCTTCTACAATCGAGAGTATCAGGCTGCCATCCAAATCTTCCAAAAATCGCTTGATCTCGACCCTATGAACTACCGAGCTCGCTACTATCTTGGAGAAGCCTACCTCCACGCTGGTTATACACGACAAGCTATCGAAGAATGGGAAAACCTCGTCCAGATCGGTGGTGCCACCTATCAGGTAAAACAGAGACTCAACGATCTCTACTACCAGATGTCGATGGACAAAAGCTATACTCTCTATGAAAACTACATTCTCAGTCGGATCTACGATGGTTTGACCGAGG
>Ga0308409_1001265_pt1 | contig 12046 bp, 8 predicted proteins | sample HotsprSampleMSe4_FD_203469 | JGI IMG/M metagenome (GOLD analysis project Ga0308409, IMG submission 203469) | Hot spring phototrophic mat microbial communities from Mushroom Spring, Yellowstone National Park, Wyoming, United States - 20060912_MSe4 ... | reverse complement strand
CTTGGTCGCGGGAGACACCAATGCCGGTCACACGCACCCGCACACCCGCGTCGCTGAGCATTGCGGCTGCGCGCAGGCCGCCGCGCACGCCGCCAGCGTTGTCCTCGATAATGATCACTTGCCTCCCGTTGAGCATCCGTACTGGCTCATGATCTCCCGCGGTGGCGAAGGCGTGGGCAGCCAGTGCTGCGTCTGGTAGCGGCGCCCCGATCGCGCATAACATCGCTGTGATCGCCTGGACCGGGGCCGGCTTGGCATAATCCCAGGTATTCCCGCCTTTGACGTCGGCCAGCCACTTCATCGCGCCCAGCCCTACCAACGGCAGCTCGCTCATCTCTAGTTGCGCCAGCGCGATCTCAGCTTCAGGCGTCTGATACAGGCCAGGCCGGCTGTCATCCGGCGGCAGACTGGGCCGCGAGGTGTAAGCGCTCGCTGGGTGCGCGCGGATAATCTGCCTGGTCTGCGCGTCCGGGATGGGCACATCCATCGTTTCCAACAAGGACGGGCTTTCCAGCTCGGCCTCTAGGCCAAAGTGTTCCTCGAAACGCCGAGAGCCGAGGACGAACAAATAGAGCAGCCGGGTTGTGGGACTCACGCGCGGATCGCTCACGTTGTCGAGTAGGCGGTGAATGTCAGCATGCAGATGGGGTGGTGATTCGCTCAGCAGCAGGGCGCGCGCGCGCTCATGCGGGCGGCCTGGGAATGCTGTGGTTCGCCTGGCCCAGGCTGCGAAATCTGGCCGGTTGCGATTGCCGCGCGCTGCTTCCACGAGATTGATACCGACGTTAAAAGCTGTTGAGTCCCACTCGTTGGAATAGCCGCAGGCGTGAAGCACGTTGATTTCCTGTTCATCCGGTGTATAGGTGGGCAAGCCCCACGAGATGCACACGTGGCGGGCGGCCTCCACCTGAGCCTGACGATAGCCGCGATCGTCAATCAGCGTGCCATCTATGTCCAGCAGCAGGACTGGCGCGGACATGCCATCAGGGCGTTGGCGCTAGTGGGTCGATCAAATCAGCTTGTTTCAGTGCCTGCCAGAGCTCGGCTGGTGGCTGCTGCTCGAGCGCGCGCACGTTGGCTTCGATCTCTTCTGACTTTTGCGCGCCGACGACAACACTAGTGACCGCGGGGTGAGCCAGCGCGAAATGCAGCGCTGCCACGCGCAGCGGGACGCCATAGCGTGCGCAGACAGCGTCAATGCGACGCACTTTCTCCAGAATGTGCGCAGGTGCCGCGGCGTAGTTATAGCTGGCGCCCTCGCGCGCACCAGTGACCAGGATGCCGCTGTTGAACACACCGCCCAAGAACACAGCGATGTTACGCTGATAACAATAATCCAAAAAGGCCAGCGCAGTTTGCTCCAAGAGGGTATAGCGGCCGGCCAGTAGGAAACAATCTACGTCCACGCGCTTGGCGAACTCCCATTCCATTTGCCACTGGTTCATGCCAGCGCCTACAGCGTTGATCACGCCTTGCGCGCGCAGTTCCAGCAATGCGGGAAAGGCTCCCTCCAGAGCGTCGTGGAAGTATGCGTCGTCCAGCCCTGTGCCCTCGCCGCGGTTGAACTTGTCGCCATCGGCGTCGTGCACCAACACGCTATCCAGTCGGTCAACCCCCAGCAGCTTCATGCTGCGCTCAACGCTGCGCAAGATCGCATCGCGCGAGTAGTCGAAATACGATCCTCCTTCTGGCTGCGGGTAGCGGCCTGCTTTGGTCTGGATAACGAAGCGTTCGCGCGCCACGCCTTGCAACGCTTGACCGATGACGCGCTCGGCTTCGCCGCGCGAATAGAGCGCAGCGGTGTCTATAAAGTTGATCCCTAGATCGAGGGCAGCTCGGACGGTGGCAATGGCAGGACCGGCCTCGCCTACGCGGTCGAGGCCCAGCAGGAACGCCGTGCCTAGCCCTAGGCGCGTCACCTCGAGGCCTGTGCGGCCAACCTTCCGGCGCAGGAGTGCTTGAGAAGTCATCCGCAAGTTCCTTGGGAGAGATTATCGCTGATCACCAGCGACTTTTTGTTCGCGGCTGCGTCGCACGCGCTGGCTAATGCCGGCCAGGGCGGCCAGCACAAAGAGGATCAGGGCTGTGCTGAAGACGCTGAGCACATACGCGCCTGCCCCGCAAGCCATCCCGATCGCTGCGACAGCCCAGATGCCAGCAGCGGTGGTTAAGCCGTGTGGCACGTTATGCTCGCGGCGCTGAATGATACTGCCGGCGCCCAAGAAGCCTACACCAGCGACGACCTGAGCAGCCACCCTGCCAGGATCGCCCTCCGGGAAGGCGAAGAGCGAGAGCACTGTGAAGAGCGCGGCGCCCAGCCCGACCAGCATGTGCGTGCGCAACCCAGCAGAATGCCCCTGCCATTCGCGTTCCAACCCTATCAACGAGGAGAGCAACGCCGAAATAGCCACTCGAAGGCAAAGTTCAAGCTGAAGCTCTATTGCCATTGCGCTGATCTTTGAGCAGGTCAAACGCCATGAGCGCTGCTCCGATCACGCCAGCTTGGTCGCCCAGCTTTGCTGTGACGATCTTCACCTGGTTGAGATTAACTTTATTGATGGCATGTTGTCTGGCTACCTCACAGATCTGTGGCAGTAGCCAGTCGCCTAGCGCCTCGATCACGCCGCCGCCGTAGATCAGCATCTCTGGGTCAAAGGCATTGATCAGCGCGGAGGCGTGTAGGCCCAGGTAGTAGGCAGCGCGGCGCAGCACCTCGATCGTCAGCGGGTCGTTCCGGCTGACTGCTTTGGCCAGGATCCCGCTAGTGATCGTGTCCGAGTTTTTTTCTTTTAGCAGCTCAGGCAGGATACTCCTCCGACCAGCGGCCAAGCCGGCCCGCAGCTCGCGCTCGATGGCGCTGCGGCTGGCCAGCGCCTCGATGCTGCCGCGGATGCCACTGCCAACGGCATATGGGCCGTCAGCGAGCACGATCATGTGTCCGACCTCGCCAGCGCTGGCGCGCCAGCCCGTCCACAACCGATCATTCAGGATGACGCCGCCTCCGATGCCGGTGCCGACGAACACTGCGACCATGCTATGGACGCCTTGGCCGGCGCCGACGCGATGTTCGCCCACTGCCGCTACACGAACATCGTTCGATACCACCACCGGCACAGCTCGCCACTCCTGTAGCACCCTAGCGAGTGGCACGTTGTGCCATCCTGGCAGGTTGGTGAGCTGCACAACAATGCCCCTGTTGCTGTCTACAACCCCAGGTGCGCCAACGCCGATCGCTTCGACATGGTCTTTTTGGACGCCGGCTGCTTCTACTGCCTCGTTCATCGCCTTCTCGATGCGCTTGATCACGGCAGTGGGGCCTTTCTCTGCATGGGTGGATTTCTTCGCCTGGCCGATGACTTTACCCTGCGCATCCACGACAGCGCTCAGGATCTTCGTCCCGCCCAGGTCAACGCCTATCGCATATTTGGGTGCCAACGCGCTTCTCCTCTGATGGCTTTATGCTATACCAGATCGCGCCAGCGCTGTGGACGAATCCAGCAGGGTGCGTTCACCAATAGGGGCATCTTCCACAAGCGATGCTGCCAGCGAAGGCAAATTTACAGAGGGTGGGGGACGGCACTGCCGTCGTCCACCCAAGGTCTTGCCCCTGGCTGTGAATGCACCCATCCAGCGCAGGTTGCCCGCTACCGAATGCTAGAATCAGCGCGCCTGTTTACGCCATGCGAGTACCGATCTCCTGGTTGAAAGAATACGTCGAGATCACCCTTCCAATCGAGCAACTGGCGGAGAAGTTGACCCTGGCCGGCCTGGAGGTCGAGCAGATCGCGTATGTTGGCCTACCTGGCAGCGAACTTCCCTGGGATCGTGACAAGATCTTCATCGGCCAAATTGTAGAAGTGATGCGGCACCCAAACGCCGATCGGCTGTTGCTGGCCACGGTGGACTACGGGGCAGGGCAGCCGATCACCGTGGTTACCGGTGCGCCGAATATCAAACCAGGCGATCGAGGTCAAAAGGTGGCCTTGGCGCTGCGAGGAGCGCGCCTTTACGACGGGCACAAACCCGGCAAGGAGATCATGGTGCTCAAAGAAGCGACGCTGCGCGGCATCAAGAACGATTCAATGGTGTGCAGCGAGAAGGAGCTGGGATTGAGCGATGACCACGAAGGCATCTTGATCCTGCCGGACGACGCGCCGGTCGGCACCCCGCTGGCCGACTACCTCGGTGATGTGGTGTTGGAAATAGCCATATTGCCCAGCATGGCGCGCGCAGCCTCGATCTTGGGCGTGGCCCGTGAGGTGGCAGCGCTCACCGGCCAGGCTGTGCGTTATCCAGCCATGGATTTCGTGGCTGAGGGCGATCCTATTGAAGGGCAGCTCCGCATTGAAATACGCAATCCGAAGCACAACCCGCGCTTTACTGCCAGCATTATCCGCGGCGTGACCCTCGGCCCGTCGCCCTTCTGGATGCAACGCCGGCTGGCTTTATGTGGCATGCGGCCGATTAACAATGTGGTGGACATCTCCAACTACGTGATGCTGGAGCTTGGTCAGCCAACACACGCCTTTGACCTGGACGCAGTGCGCGTAGGCCCAAGCGGCATGCGCACCATCATCACCCGCCTGGCCGAGCCAGGCGAAACGCTGCAGACCCTGGATGGCCAGGTGCGGACCTTGCAAGCCAGCGACATCTTGGTATGCGACGAACTTGGTCCGCTCAGCCTGGCTGGCGTTATGGGCGGCGCAGATAGCGAGGTGAAGGCGACCACGCGCAATGTGCTATTCGAGGTGGCGACGTGGGACAACATCAGCATTCGCAAAACCGCGCGCTATCACAACTTGACCAGCGAAGCGGCTTATCGCTTTGCGCGCGGCGTGCATCCCTCGCTGGCGATGTTGGCTCAGCTGCGCGCCTTGCACCTACTCCAGCGGTATGCAGGCGGGGAGATCGCGCGTGGCATCTTGGATGCTTATCCATCGCCTGCGCAAAAGGTCACAGTGACGTTGAGCCCAGAGCGGGTGAACCGCTTACTGGGCGCAGATATCCCGGCCGAGGAGATGAGTCGCATCCTCCGCGCCCTGGAATTCGACGTCCAGCCGCTCCGCGACGCTGGACCCGTCGTGATGCAGGTAACGGCCCCAGAGCATCGCCTGGACATTGAAGGCGAACACGACCTGATAGAGGAGATCGCGCGCATCCACGGCTACGACCGCCTACCGGAGACTTTGATGCGTGACGAATTGCCTGCGGCGCAAGGCGACCCTGCGCTTGAGTTCGAGGAACAAGTGCGTGATCTCTTAGTGAGCGCTGGCCTACAAGAAGTTGTGTGCTATCGCCTGACCACGCCAGAAGGGGAAGCACGCTTGTTGGCTGCGGACGCGCCAGAGTTAGATCAAGCCTACGTGACCCTGGCCAACCCTATCAATCCTGAGCGAACGGTGATGCGGCACACGCTGCTGGCAGGCATGCTAGAGGTCCTGGCAAACAATCTGCGCCACGGCAGCCCGCGCATTGCGTTGTTTGAAGTCGGTCCAGTCTACCTGCCGCAAGCGAACGCGCTGCTGCCCGACGAGCAGCCCCGCCTGGCCATCGCAATGACAGGTGCGCGCTCGCAGCCAACCTGGCGCGCCAGAGATGGCCAGATGGACTTCTATGACTTGAAAGGCGTCGTCGAGTTCCTGCTCAATGGTCTGCATGTGGGCGACGTGTCCTACGAGCCGGCTGCTCACCCGACCTACCATCCGGGCCGCTCGGCAGTTGTGCGCGCTTGTCATCCGCCGCACGTCGTCCTGGGCGTGTTCGGCGAGTTGCATCCGATCGTGCGCGAGCGCTGGGCGCTGCCGGCTGATTGCGCGGTGCTGGTGGCCGACTTCGACCTGCGCGCGCTGCGCGAGGCCGTAGCGCGCGACCGGATGATCCGCGACCTACCGCGCTTTCCTGCCGTGATTGAGGACTTGGCCATCGTCGTCCCAGAGGAGATGAATGCAGCGGAGGTTGTTCAGACGATTCGTCGTGCAGGCGGCCCGCTGTTGCGCGAGGTACGGCTGTTCGATGTCTATCGCGGCGAGCAGGTGGGAGCTGGCAAAAAGAGCCTGGCCTATTCGCTGACCTATCAAGCTGACGATCGCACGCTAACGGACAAAGACGTGGAGAAGATGCGCGACCAGATCATCCGCGCGCTGGAAGGGCAACTCGGAGCGAGCGTGCGGCGTTGAGGCCATCCCTTCGTCGTCGCTGTTCTGGCCGACAATCATGCGCCGCGGTTGCCTGACGATGCTCGCCCTTCTGGGGGCGCCGCTCGTCTGTGCTTGTGTCTGTTGTGTCACGAGCGCAGCCAGCGTAGTTCTGCTCTTGGGCGCGAGTGCATCGCTTCTGCGAGACATTGGTGTGTATAGCGCGCGGACGCCTGCGGAAGTACCGACCCCCGAAGCCGTCCTTCGTCCGACTGCCCTGCCGCCAGATGCGCTAATGGATGATCCCATCGCGCGCATCACTGAGTTGACGTTGCCCCGCGAAGACCTGGCTGAGCTAGCGATTCGCTTCAAGGGCGTGTCTCCCCAGGCTGCTCAAATCAGTTGCCCATCCCTCGCGCCTGGTTACGAGATCGGCGCCACCCGCACGTTTACCCTGAGCAACTCTGATACAGACAAGATGTTCGCCATAGAGGCGCGCTTGGAACATAAGGGCGCGCATATATACATGTGGGTGCAAAGCGCGCCGGAGCGCGTCAGCCTGGACCAATCCAAGCTGCGCCGCGCAGCACAGATCTTTGACCAGGAAATCTACCCGCGCACGCGCGAGTTCTTCGGCAGCGAGGCGCAACCGGGCGTGGACTGCGACCTGCGCATTCACGTGGTACACGCCCGGGGGCTGGGGCGTAGCATCGGCGGCTATTTCTCCTCGCCCGACGCCTATCCGCGCGCCGTGCGCAGTGATTCGAACGAGGGTGAAGTCTTCGTCATGCACGCCGAACCTGGTTACAACGGCGCCGACCCTGGCAGTGAGACCTACCTGAGCACCCTGGCGCACGAGTTCCAGCACATGATCAGCTTTCACCAAACCCACGCCCTGGCGCTGTGGTTGGAGGAAGGCGCAGCTCAGTTCGCTGAGCGCCTGAACGGGTATGGCGATGCTGTGAAAACGATCTATGACTTCGCCGAAGCTCCGCACACTCAGTTGAACATCTGGCAGGAAGGCAGCGCTGGCGAGAATAGCGCGCACTACGGGGCCGGTTACCTGTTCTGGTGCTACATCTACGACCGCTTTGGTGAGGAGATCACGCGCCAGTTTGCCCGCTCGCCGGAGCGCAGCGTGCGCGCCTTAATGCACGTGCTGGCTGCCAACGGCATCGTCAATCCTGACACAGGCAGCCGGCTGAGCTTCGAGGACCTGTTCGCGGACTTCGTCATTGCCAATTACATGGGTGCAGAGGCCATCGAGTCCAGTAATCGCTTTCACTACACCAGTATTCGCGTGCCGCCGATGGCGACGCGCGCCGCGCTGTCCGCGCGCGACTACCCGTTCTTCACTCGCCAGAGCCTGGCCCAGTTTGGCACGCACTACTACGAGCTGGAGGGTGATTCGCTGGCCACGTTGGTCTTCACCGGCTCAACGGCAGTTGCGCTCCTGCCCACTGACCAGGCAGAGGGGATGTTTTGGTGGTCAAATCGTGCCGACGCTAGCAACCCGCGCCTGACGCGCGCTGTGGACCTCACCGGCGTATCGAGCGCCAGGCTGACCTATCGCGCCTGGTATCGCCTGGAGCGCAACTACGACTACGCTTACGTCACGGCTAGCGAGGACAGTGGCCGCACTTGGACGATCCTAACGCCCACTTCTTGCACGCGAGATAACCCCCAGAATGCCAACCTAGGATGTGGCTACAACGGGGCCTCTGGCGGGGACGACGATGCGCCGCGCTGGCTAAACGAGCAGGTGAGCTTGGATGCATTTGCCGGTAAGCAGATCTTGCTGCGCTTTGAGATGGTGACTGATGCGGCAGTTCATCGTGAGGGGTTGGCTGTGGACGACATCGCCATCCCGGAGATCGGCTTCTTTGATGATGGCAGCGCGGAGACGGGATGGCAATCGGAGGGATGGGTGCGCGTTGGCAACGTGCTCCCCCAGCGCTGGCAGGTTCAGGCCATCGTCACCGATCGCGATGGCCAGCGCCGGCTACAGCGCATCCCGCTAACGGACGGGAGCGGACAGGCGACGTTCGACTTCGGCGCACAAGTGCGCAGCGTTGTGCTCGCTGTTTCGCCCGTCACGCAGGTCACGACCGAGCGGGCCTCGTATGAACTGCACGTGCTGAGCGACGGACGATAGAAAAGACTTACACTTGAATTGGTATGAAGCTGGTCACATTTGAAGCGAATGGGAAGGCCGGCAGCGGCGCGTTGCATCCTGCCGGTGGCGTGGTTGACCTCACCGATCTAGGTAGTGTGCTGGAGATCATCACAAACGTAGAGGCGCGCGCCGCAGCCGAGCGCCGGCTAGCTGACCCGACAATCAACCGATTTATGCCAATGCCGCGCTTGCGCGCACCGCTCGTGCCGCGTGCGCTTATTTGCATCGGGCTGAACTACATGGACCACGTGAAGGAGAGCGGTGCCCGCGTCCCGGCGCGACCAGTAGTGTTTGCCAAGCTCCCCAATGCCTTGGCCGGCCCAGAGGATGTCATTACCTGGTATGCTGATGTCACGCGCCAGGTGGACTGGGAGGCTGAGCTTGGCGTAGTGATCGGCCGGCCGTGCTATCGCGTGGCCAAAGAGGAGGCCCTGGCCTACGTCGGTGGCTATACCTGCGTCAACGATCTGAGCGCGCGCGATATTCAGCTCACCGATAGCGCCGGTCAGTACACGTTGGGCAAGACCCTAAATGGGTTCTGCCCGATTGGCCCTTGCTTGGTCACTGCCGATGAAATCCCCAACCCTCAGAACTTGACTATTCGCTGTCTGGTGAATGGTGAGGTGAGGCAACACTCCAACACGCGCGAGATGATCTTTGGAGTGGCCGATCTTGTGGCCCACCTGAGCCAGTTCATGACGTTGATGCCCGGCGATCTGATCGCTACCGGCACGCCACCCGGTGTAGGCATGGGCATGAAGCCCCCTATCTGGCTACAGGATGGCGATCAGGTGACCGTGGAGATCGATGGCATAGGGGCGCTCGTGAACACCTGCCGTGTGCAATGAGAAACGGCGCGTTATAATCACAGGCTAAGTTTCGGCCTCTCCGCTCCCTCGTCGGCGCAGCGCTCCGATTCAGTACTTGAAAAAGGCTATAGAGGTGGTTCGAATGTCGGCAGATCCTCATGGGAGGGCGATCGCAATTCGCGGTCATCAGCGAGCTCGCTACAGTCTGGTTGCCATCTGCCTGATTGCGGCGTCGGCGTTAGTCGGCTGCAGCAGCGGCTTGTTCAACCGGCGGGCGACGCCAGCTGCGCCTGTGGACGTGTCGCCGAAAGTGGCTGCGCAATTGCGCGACTTCGATTTCGCAGTGCAAAGCCTGCGCGAGTCTTATCTGCGGGCAGATGCGTTCAATGAGAACTGGCGCGCAGCAGTGGAGACTGCGCGCGCGCGCATCACCTACGGCGATGGGAGGGATCAACTGTTGATCGAAAGCCTACAGTCCATCCTCGAGGGATTGAACGACGAGGAGATTCTGCTCTTGCCGCCAGCGACGCCGCAAGCAATGTCAACGCCCTCCCCAGCATACGCTGGCATCGGCGTGCTGGTCGATTTGCCACAGGAAGGCAAGGATCGCTTGCTGATCTTGAGCGTGTATCCGGACTCGCCGGCAGATCGCGCTGGCCTCAAGCCGCATGACGCAATTGTCGCCATCGAAGGCGAGCGGGTGACCTACGCGCTGCGCGATGAGCTGATCCCCAAGCTGCGTGGGCAGGCTGGCAGTCGCGTGACAATCACCGTGCGCACGCCGGGCCAGACGACGCGCGACGTGACCCTGACCCGTCAGCCGATCGTCCCGCGGGGTTCGATGAGTTATAAGCGCGTGCTCGGCACGAATATCGCCTACGTCGCGCCAGATGCGTCCCAGCCCAGCACGATGCGGACGGACATGGCCAACGCCCTGCGCGATCTCACGGCGGAACGAGACCTGAGTGGGCTGGTGCTTGACTTGCGAATCATTCGCGGCAACGACTTCCCGCTGGAGGGAATGCTCAGCCTGTTCGTCAACGGCCAGGTGGGCATTGTGACGACTCGCGACAAAAAGAAGATAATCGAGGTAGCTGGCAAGAGCATCGGCGGTTCGCAGGATCTGCCGATGGTCGTGCTCGTCAGCGAGATGACCAGCGGCCAGGCTGAGGCGTTTGCCGGCCTATTACAGGACCTTGGTCGCGCGCAGATCGTCGGCAACCGCACGCGAGGACTCCTAGCTGAGTTCACCACGGCCACGCTGCCGGCTTCGCGCCTGCGCCTGCAGATCCCTAGCGGGGATTACCAAAGCGTGAAGGGCACGTCTTGGCGCGGCAAGGGTGTCATGCCTGACGTGTTGTCGGAGGTGGCTTGGGAAGACTTCACTGCTGAGAACGACGCGCACCTCAAGCAGGCCGTTGAGCTTCTCACATCGCCCTAGACAAAGCAGTTTCTGACCATCCTAAGGCGCCGCCTGCGCGCCCGCTCGATGCGCTCTTCGCCGGGTTGATCAACGTCCGGCACATGGCGTTCTCGCAACTTGGGCAGCGCAGCTTGTATTGTGAGGAGTGTAGCTGTTCGGCGCGCAGGTGTTCAGCAGCGATCAGCGCCAGTGCGCGGATGAAGCACGGATCATCGTTTAAGGCCGGCGCCCGCTTGAAGTTGGTGATGCCCAACTCATGGGCCAGCTCCGCGAACTCAATGTCAATTTCATGCAGCGTCTCGATATGATCGCTGGTGAACGCGATGGGGACGATCAGCACATTGCGGCGGCGCTGCGCGCCCAGCGCGCGAATGACCTGCTCCGTGCTTGGCCTTAGCCATTTGAATGGCTTGATGTCAGATTGATAAGCCAGCAGAAACTCGTGGGAGAAGCCCAGGCGCTCCATCACCGCTTGCACGGTGGCCGCGACCTCTTGAGGATAGGCATCGCCTCGCTCAATCACGCTGAGTGGGAGCGAGTGTGCGCTGAAGAGCAGCAGTACGTTGCCTCGCTCAGCCGGCGGGAAGTAGGTCAAGCCCTCGCAGATCTTATTGGCCACGGCCTCAATGAACGCTGGGTGCGTGGGCCAACGGTCAATGACGCTCCAGGTGAAGGCATCACGCAGCCCCAGACGCAGCAGCTCGCGCCACAGCTCGTTCAAGCTCGCGCCGGTGGTGCTACAGCTCCACTGCGGGTATTGAGTGAATGCCACAGCGCGTTGGATGCCGTCCGCTTGCATTTGCTGCAGTGCGTCGGCGGTTAGAGGGTTGGCGTAGCGAAAGGCGATATAAAAGCGATGCGGCGCTGTCTCCGGTGAGAGCTGATCTAGCAATTTCACCATCGCTTGGCCTTGGCGCTGCGTCCATTGATAGATCGGCGATCCGCCGCCGATTTGTGCATACTTCCGCTGAATTTTGGGCGTGCGCCGGCGCGCGATGAACCTGCCTAGTTGCTCCTGGAAGGGGAGTGGAATCAGCTCGCGATCGAGGAACATGCGCTCTAGATATGGCCCAACGTCGTCTATAGTCTGCGGGCCACCTAGGTTCAACATCACAATGGCGGTTGGTCCAGCGTGCTGGCAGCCATTAGGTAATGGCGCAGCGGTCGGGTTAGGCGCATACATCTTTGACCCGCATTATGCACGGGAGGATAAATGACGGGTGAGGAAGTGACAAACATGGCAGATGCGCCCTCAGGCATCTGCGTAGTCGGCGCAGTCCTCGAATCGTAGACCGTGGCCGCGCACGGTGACGATGTATTCGTGGTGAGGGTCGTAGTCTGCGATGCGCTCGCGCAGGCGGCGAACCAGCGCATCGAGCGCCTGCTCGCTGGCGATGTAGTCCGTGCCACCCCAGATCCGCTGGACGAGCTGAGTTCGGGAGACCAGTCCGCCCTGTGCATCAACCAGCGCCTCCAACAAGCGATACTGTTGGAGCGAGAGCGG
>Ga0308409_1001246_pt1 | contig 12153 bp, 10 predicted proteins | sample HotsprSampleMSe4_FD_203469 | JGI IMG/M metagenome (GOLD analysis project Ga0308409, IMG submission 203469) | Hot spring phototrophic mat microbial communities from Mushroom Spring, Yellowstone National Park, Wyoming, United States - 20060912_MSe4 ... | reverse complement strand
GCACAAACGCCTCTTTCATCGCGCGGGCCATAATCACCGCGTTGCCCCCTTGGCAAGGATGGTTCATCGCCTGCCTTTGGATCGCGCCTCGCTGTCGCCATATTTCTGCGCTATCCGCGCCCAGACGCGGCAACTCGAACCAGCGCCGGAGACCGGCATACGTTGCGATGTACCCAACTTGTGTACCGTCCAACCTCGTTCCGCGCTGGCGGAACGGGGCCTCGGCGCTGTCGGCAAACCAGCGCGATAGCGTCGGGTACACTGCTTTGAAGTCGCGGAAAAACTGCTCGGCTTCCGCGACGGGAATATGCAGTTTGCGCGCCAAACCGACATAGGTACCGCCGTAAAAATAGAGGAACGCAACCATCTTGGCCACCTGGCGCGTTGACTTTTTGTACTTTTTGCTGATGGTATCGGCCAGCCCGCTCTCCAATACAAACCGCACCGTTCGCTGCGCATCCCAGCCCGCCGGTATGATATACCCCTCTTCCGGCTGGTTTTGGAACATCAACGTCGCCGGTTGCGGCTCTGCAACGTCGCCGCGCTTGATGTGGAACATCAGTGCTGCGGTGACGCTGTGATTGTCGCCACCGGCGCGGAACAGCGAGAGCAGCGCGGGGTCTTCTGATAAATCTGCTGCAATTCGCTGCTCCATCGCCGCGTAGTCGGCATTCACGAAAACGTAACCTTCCGGCGCAACGAACGCGCTACGAAAGTCAAGATCGTCGCCTTCGCCGCGCGGGATGTTGAGCAGATTCGGATCGCTACAGGCGAACCGGCCCGTATCCGTTCCGGCGATCTTTAAGCGCGGGTGTACTCTGCCGGTGAGCGGGTGAATGTGAATGAGAAAGTCGCGCCCGTATGTCGTAACCCGCTTCTGCCAGTGCGACCACCGGTCGTACAATTCAAAGAACTTTCCGCGCTCATCCCCCTCGTACCCGCGCCGCACCTCGTCGCGCTCAATTCGATCAAGCGTATCAAGCTTGATCCCCAGCGCATTCGCGGCTTCGAGCACAACAGCGCGCTTCGTTAGATCATCTGGATTGATCTTCAGCAATCCGGCCAGCTCCTCGGCGGCCTGGCGCTCGCGCCGTTCGGCCTCGCTGGCCAGCTCTAACCAGCGGTTAGTATCGATCTTAAACCCGCAATACTCGATTGCCGCCGTCGGATTCGTTAGACTAACGAACAGTTCGACGGCTTCGAGCTGGTTTGTAGAGATTGCGTACTGACGCTGGCGCTCGTAGATTGGAAAGAGAACATCAACATCAGTGCAGGCATAGCGAACTTGCTGGTTTGTGGCCTCAGACTGAAACGGTTGCAGAAACGTCTCGCGAACGGTTTTGTTCAGCTTTTCTTTGATCCAACGTTCCGCGACATCCGTGAGATGATGATCGATGTTGAAGCCGAGCGTCATCACGCGATCGGCTACGATAACGTCCCACGCGATGCGCGGGAAAAGTCGCAAATTATGCAGGAGAAACTGCACATCAAACGTCAAATTCGCGCCGATCAACGGAACGGTTTCAAAGATCGGGCGTAGGACATCCAGTCCGACGCACACAACGTTAAAGCAGTAATTCATCCGATCCTTCGTTCCGAACTGCACCAAAAACACCCGCGAACATCGCGGATCGAGGCCGGGCCGGACGGGGTCATCAGCAAATCGCTCTTCTTTGATGATTCGAGCGATGTGCGGTAGCACCCAGTCCGGCGCAGTCTCGTCACTCATCGCCGCAAGCGTGTCTTCAAGCTCCGCGATCCGTCGCGCTTGTGCTTTCGTTGAGCGCGAGAACAGCACCGCGTTACGCTCTGCTTCGAGCTGTTTGAACAATCTGCAGCGCTCTTCTGGTGGAGCTGGCGGGGGAAGAGGATCAGTGATCTCGTCAAGTGAGGGATTGTTCGACAATCCCCACCTGTTACGTTTTAAGTATGTAAAATGTTCGAGATACTCTTTCTTTGTGCGCTTCAGTCGCGGGTACCGAAAAGCCGGTTGCGTCTCGATGTCAAACGCAAGTATCTCTTCCTTCAGCAATTGATTGACTACTGCTTCCGCTTCCGGCTTGTAGTTGATGTACCGATATAACATCTTCGTTCCTTTCTAGTTTCGCACATAACACCTCCCTGACGGGATACGCCCGATGCGCCCGCTGCCGACCGGCGCGGTCGCGTAGATAGCAGATACGCGACGGAGTGCGGAGCACATCAAAGACGTATAGTCCGTCTACGAACAGAATAGCAGCAAATGTCGGCACTGTCAAGCGCGACAATTCCAGCGCGGCGACGTAGACAGAGAGCGGCAAAATTGTCGTATCGTATGCTGTTGATCGCACCGAACGCCGCTTAACCTCCAACGCCGCGACAGGTTTTTGTTGGTCAAGTAAGAAAAAATCAATCACCGAATGAGTGGGAAGGCGAAACAGTTCCAGATCGGGGCGATCTGGGTACAGCAGCAGCGCGGCAGTCTGTGCGATCAAGCGTTCATACGGCAAGCCGTAAGCGGCTTGTTCATCGAAGGTTTTCATAGGCCGGCCTGCACCAAAATCGCGCTGTAGATCGTATTCCGTCGCAGTTCGTCAAGTGACTTCGCTCGCCACCAGCGGTAGATTGTCCAGTAGCCTACCGTCTGAATCCACTCCTCTTCGTAGACGATAATCCCTCCACCTTCCTCTTCGTAAAACGCGATCATTCCACCAGTCGCGACGGTATCGTCAGCCCACTCGACCGGTATTCCCAGCAACCGCGCCCGCACCACCGTCACCTCACAGCGCGCGCCGCCCGACGCGCCACTTCGTAACACCACTTCGCGATATTCTGACATCTATTACCTCCTTTCTCTACTTAACAGCCGTCACAACACTCGCTTTTCTTTTATTTATACGCGGTGTTGTGACGCTTTGTGAAACAAAGTACAAGTTTAGCGCTTGTGCGGCTTTGTGCTCTTCAAACCGCTTGCGAATCCCCGTCGCCCGCGCCCGCGCGCGATCAACGTTAACGAGATGATAGATGCGTATTCGCTGTCCATCTTGCCGCAATTGCTGACCTTTGACCCCGATACCGAGCCGACGCAGCAGCGCCGCGACAAAAAGCATCGGCTTCTGCCGGAAGTCGGCGCGGACTTTAACACCTAACGCGGCTTGTAGGACAAGTGCGTTGCGCTCGACGAGATCAAGGAACTCATCAGTGATTGTGATCACTGCGCCTTCTTCGAGTTTCAGCTTGAGCGCCGCCAGCAGTGTTGTGATCCAGAACGCAAACAACGAAAAGTAGTTGCGATCCGCGCTGAAGCGCCGCGCTTGCTCAATCTCATCGAGATGTTGCGCAAGCGCGCCGTCTTCAACAGACGCAAAGCACTGCGCTTCTTTGTACGCGCCTTTCTCGTCGTCCAGCACTAGTTGCGCATCAACCTCAATCCCGTAGCGCTCCGCCAGCTCAGCCTTCCGCTCTGCCGCGCGTCGCTCTTCTTCTGTTTGCGCCGCGTCCGGCTCCGGCGCGCTCGCGATGCGCTCAGCCCGCTCGCGCTCGCGAATTGCGCGTAGTTCTTTGAGTGTTTTCGCGAGTGCTGCGCGTTCTGGTGGTGGAAGGATGGGGGTGTCTCGCTCATCGTACAATTCAACGCCTTCTGCTAGTAGCGCACCGATGAGATTGTCAAAAAAGCGATTCTTTTGCGCTGCTGTTTTTGCTTTTACAACGCTATATAAGTCAAGATATAATTGATCCCAAGTTGTCGCCGGTTCTGATACTCCGCTGGCCCGCGAAACGCGAAAATCCGACTCTAATTTTCGCAACAGCGCGAGGTCGCGGTACGTTTCTGGTGAAACCGGTTCGTTCATCTGTTTTTGTTCAACAAAAAGATGTACTTCGCGGTCAAGTGGATTGCGGAATCGACCAAGCTGCTGACGAAAATCATCAACGTCGCCAACACCCGGCCCGTTGCGCGCAATTCCGAACAGCATAAACCCTTCAATATCGATAGAAACGCCGGTGCCGACAGAGGGTGAATAGATGAAAACGTCAATGTCGGCCAGGCGCTCGTTGATATTTTCGAGGATTTCGTTATTATCTTCGTTACTTTCGGCAGTAATTTTGAGTATTTTGTGCTCTGGAACGAACGCTTTGAAGTACTCTTCAGCTTTGTCAGCATCAGCGCGGGTATTGCAAGCTATCGCAATCTTTGTCTTATAATCGTAAAACTCTTTCGCGACGGCTAAAACGTCTTCTGCTGTCGGATGTAGTACGGCGTAGTCAATCAGACGTAATTTGTACTCATTCTCAATGTATGAAACGTTGCAGTGTGTAAAGTAGTTGTTCAGCACTGTAAGTGTCGCTTCTCCAACATCTGCATCCGCGAGCAACACCAACTTCGCGCGCAGCATATGCTCAAGCAGCGCGCCGACGGCGCGAACTTTACGATGCTTCAAATTCGCGTCGTTGACAATTGCTTTGAGTACTTGTTCAACTTCGTCAACAATCACAACATCGTATGTTGATTCTGGCTCAAGCTTGTCAAGACTGTGTATCGTTGTTGCAACGCGTTGTGCGTTGGTAATCCACTTGCCGTTCTCGTAGTACGGTTGCAATCCCAACCGTTTCGCGGTTTGCAGTACCAGCGAAACGCGGTGTCCGACTGACAGAACGCGCTGATAGCGCGCTACAATGCGCCGAATCCACTCTGTCTTTCCCGTTCCCTTCGCGGAACGCAGCACCACAATGCGCGGATGCGGGCCGGTCTCGGCAGTGGGAGGGTCAATATCGATAAAGCGCTGGTTGATCGTTGTCGCGTTGGGCAGTTCTGGCAGCGTCACAAACCCCCCGCGCAGGCCGGGGATGTCGCCATCAAAGCCGTACTCGCGGGCTAGATTGATGAGAACGCCGATGTTGCCCTCGACCTCCTCCGGCTTTTGATGTTTTTGCCAGTCATACGTCCAAGCATCCAACACCTCAGCCGCCTCGTCCTCGCTGAGCGCAGATTGGATTGCCCAGACCGTTGCCAACCAGCGGTTGTATTCCAACCCGTCCCCAGGTATGTATTTCAATAACATCTCAATCGTCTCCCGCGTCACGGTGCTTCCAGCGCGGCGCGGCGCGACGAGCGGTCGGCGCGCAAACTCGGCGAGGTCTTCTAAACTGTAATACTGGTCGCTTCGCCGGATGACAGCAACCGGCTTCTTGACCGGTCGCTGCTTCCAGTTGTAGCTCCCGACAATCCGAATCGAGCGCGCCGCGTCGCCGGTCTTATCCAGCGACCAGCCGAAGCGCGCAGCCGCGAGGCGCAACGCGCTCTCCACCCCGGTCTGCACCGGCATCACTTTCGCGACCGGCGCCGGTTCGCGCAGAACCCAGACTGGCATTAGGCCGTTGCCGGTGTGCACAATCAACGTCGGCTCCGGCAAGCCGCTCTCGTTCAACAGCTTCAACGCTTCATCTTTCGAGCGCGGCAGCGTCTGCGCTTTGTGCGCGTCAGATTGAATGTCAATATCAGCAGTAATCACGCGCTGATGCAGCGCGAGGTCGGCGCGGCCAGACGAACCGCGTTCCGGTTTTCGGCGCTGCGAGGCGCGTTTAATATAAAGATCGTAGTTTAGGTGGTTTTGGATGAATTGAATAATCGCAGTGCGGTCGGCGAGAGGAAACGAATAGTTGAAAAAGCGACCGGACGGGTGTTTGATACTAATCGTTGTGAACCCGTCGCTGCTGTCGGCGTACAGCAGTTCTAAAACTTCCGCGTAGTTCATACAGCCCTCCTCGTTGTGAGCGGACTTCTGCTCTTCATCTATCATAGCACATCACACAAATGTTTGTCAAATAGATTTTTAATTTGGGGTATTGACAATCTCGGTCAGGCGCGGTATACTACAGACGTAGTCGGTTTTGATAAAAGGAGGTTAATGATGAAGACAGTGTATTACACTCGTGATGTTTGGATGAATCGTATCTCAATTCGTATTGAGCCAGTTGTCGGTACCGGCTTTGCCCGCGTTCGGACGCGGAGTAACGAATTACCCGATACCGACGCGGATTGGATTCGGCCAGCAGACGTTCGTCTGTTGGAGGGAACGCACTTACCAGGAGAGCACCAAACCGCGACGGCGGTCGCGTTGGTTTGGTTACTGGATGAGTGGGATGTCGTAGATGTCACCATCTCCGACACCCGCGACGGGTGGCGGGCCGACCTCAACCTCATCATAAACGATGAGGCATATTCCGGTCGCGGCCACGCGGCTTCGCCCGCCGACGCGGTGCGGGCGGCTAAGCTTGATGCGTTCAACAAAGCTGCCCGCTGACCGTCTTTTCGCAACAGGGTGCGTTTTACTGTTTTCGTTGGTTCCGGTGTCGCTCATTTAACCGCGAGGAGATATATGAGCAAACACTCAATTAAAATTGAGTTAATCAAGGGAACATCGTTAGTGCGCGTCTGGGTTCGCTATACTGAAAACTGTGAGAACGACGATTGTTTTGTTGTTGATTTGCGCGCGCATAACTTTCTCGCATCAACGCCCATACCGGACGTCCATCACAAAAACACGCAGAGCGCGATTTGCGATCTCATAACAAATCGCAGTTGCGACGGTGTTGTTATTTACGATAAAGATGACGGGTGGGGTGTCGGTATCTCACTTTCCTCCGAACTCGACGTTTTTGTGTATGGATTTGGCGCAACCCCCGCAGACGCGATTCGTAACAGCAAACCGAACCCGCCGCTTTTATCGAAGTCTCGTAGACGCCGTTTAAAACAGTAATTCGTTACCTTCCTCTCAGCGCCCCGACTCGCGTCGGGGCGCGTTTTGTTTGCGCTGCTTTCGGTATTGCTCGATGCGCTTTGTAGCTAACACCGCCGCACACGCGAACGCAACTTGTACAGCGCTCGGATACGCAAGTGCGATCGCAAGCATTGATGCAGTAGCTAAAATAACAAATTCTACTTTCATTGCTTCTCCCTCCCGAACCGTTCCATCAGTTTATCGAGAAAGAACGGTAATATTGCCGGTGCAATAATTCCAGCCGCGAATGGAACAAAGCCGGAATATCCAACAATAATACCCGCCCCCGCGCCAACCAACACCCGCCCCAACGCGCCCAGCTCGACGCTGTGCTGCTCTGCGTCGTAGCGCGGTAAAAATACTTCACCCTCGTTTGCCGCGATGTACGCTGTCAGCGCGCCAATCGCGCCAGCCAGTGCGTTGTAGAAATAATCGATTATTGTAAGTTGCTGATGACCAGCAGCGAGAAGTTGAAGAATGTCTATAATTTCCATCCTTTATCCTCCATCGCTTGCCACATTTTAACAAGTCGTAACACTGTATCCGCGTAGGTACGCGGGTTATTTCCGTCTGATGATGGGGCGTAGCGTTGTAAAATTTCGCGTAATGTGCACAGCTTCAATCGTTGGCAGTACACAACACTGAGTAGATCGCACCAATCTTCGACACTTGTTGCCCAATTCGCGTATATCGCGAATTTACTCTTTGTTTGTCCGATCATCCGCTTTCCCCAACGCAAATTACCCCAGTTCTTTGTTTCCACTGCAACGCCAGCGCGCCCGAAGCTGCTCTCGTAAGCGAAAAACGCAAGCGCAATACCGCGATCAGCGCGCCAACGCTCTAAAATTGACAAAATTGTATCCACTTCCGCGTATGCCGGACTTTTTGCGCGTTCTAAAACAATGCGGAATGTCTCTTTTGAGATACTATCTCCCTCCCCAAACAGCGTTGGATTGTCATTTAAGATGCGTCGCTTGTGTTCGTTTGATGATGGTATTTGCTTTTCGCTCATTTGCCACGAGCGAATTAATGTTAACATCTCGTTCGCGAGTCGGTTTGGATTATTTCCGTCGCTTGAAGGCGCGTAGCGATTCAATATTTCGCGTAGTGTACACAGTTGTAATTGCTGACAATAGCGGACGCTCAACAGTTCACACCAGTCTTCAACGCCCGCAGCCCAGTTCGCGTAGATCGCGAACGGATGTTTGGTTTGTCCGGTCATCCGCTTTCCGCGCCGTAAAAACCCCCAATTTTTCGTTTCCGCTGCGATACCGGTTCGTCCGTAACCGCCGATAACCGCGAAAAACGCAAGCGCGATTCCTCGATCTGCGTTCCAACGTTCCAGAATTGACAAAATCGCGTCTGCTTCCGCAAGCGCGGGGCTGTTTGTTTGTTGTAAGACGTTGCGAAACGTCTCTTTTGAGATACTATCCCCCGCGCCAAACAGCGTTGAATTATCGTTTAGAATACGCATTTATTCCTCCTTTTCACAAAGCGGGCTAAACCAAATGCATTCGCGTCGTTGTTGTGGCAGCCAACCCGCTTGTTTCCACAAATACCGTTCCCAACTTTGTGGAAAAATCGCGTCAGCTTCTTCAGTAAAATACCCACAAATCGCGATGCGCAAATGTTGTTTTTCACCATTCGCGACCGCCCAGCGCGCTGCGCGGTTCCAGACATCCGCGCTTTCGGTAAAATACGTAATATCGCGTTTCATCGAAGTGTACGGTGGATCAAGTAAAATACCAATTTTGCCGTTACGTGGGTGTGTAACAAAACTGTTCAGAATCGCTTCAAAGTCATTCCACAAAATCGTAACATTCTTCAACCGCGCCGCCAGCGCGTTCAGATATTCTGATACGTTTCCTTCTTTTACTAACCGCGCTAAAAACGAGCCAGGAAAGTTTGTACCGTACCGTTTGATGCCGTCTTTTACACCAAACGTCAATTTTCCGTCAACAACCCCCCACGCGCCAGGCTCCGGCGCGGCGAGCGTTATTTTGTGCGCCATCAAGTACGCCCAACGCGCCGCTGTCTTTGCGTCGTAATAGTCTGGATTAGCGCCTAACCGCGCTGATAATTCAGACAGATTGTGTTTTTGAAAAATTCCCGTCGCCATAATTTCTAATTCTGCGAGCGGAAAGTCTAAATATCGCGCTACTTCGTCCGGCGCTTCGCGAATTGCGCGTAAATAGTTTACAACGTAACCATCCGCATCGTTGACAACTTCGTATTTGACGGGTTCTGATGCTAAAATCCAGGCCGACGAGCCGGTGAATGCATCAACTCTTACATCTATATCACTGAATCGCTGATTGATCACCGGCACCACGCGCCGTTTTCCACCCGGGTAACGAAAAATTTGTTTTAACGACATTTTATAACCTCCTGAACAGCGCCAGTGCGTCGCTTGGTGCGTTTTCGACAGTATACGTAGTGCGCTCTTTTGTGATAGCGCGAGAAACAATTGGTAATTTTGCAAAGCTGTAGAGCGAACTTGCTAAATCACCAACATCTGCTGCCCAATTCGGTACAAACGCGCCGGTTGCGGTGCGAAGTTCGTATTTACTGTTATCGAGATCAATAGAAAACGCAACTTCTTTCTTTTTGTAAATTACTTCTAGTTTGTCTAAGAAAAAATCTGCAATTTCTCTGTTTGAAAACTCCCCTTCTTCTTTGAACCGCGTCGCGAGCATTCGTCTACTTTCAACAATCGCGTTTTGTCGTATTGTTGTTGTGTGTGAGATTCGCGTACCTGTATACGTTGCGAAAAATCGACCAGGTGTTTGTGAAAAATCATCAACTTTTCTACTCGTTGAAAGTAGCCAAACCGTTGGTTCGTTATCAAAAAAGTGAATTATTGGTTTATTATTGTCGCGGATAAACCGCTTTCGCAAGTACATTTCAGGACGTAACGCGAAAAGCTCTGGTAAAGCAACGTTTGGTTTTGTGTTAATTACAGAAAGTGTCGTAGAGCTTGTAATTTTACACACTCCCCCGCGCGCGTTAAAAGCGTTTGTAAGTTTTGCGACATCAAGCGTCGCTAGATTAATATCCGCGAAAAACGAAACACTTGTTGTCCCTGCCGTCGTCTCGTTCCCCGTCGCCGCGATGCCGATCACCCACCCGAAACAATTTCCCGCTGTCTGAACGTTTGGAAGTCCTCCGTCGTACAGCACAAATGTTCCGCATTGAAGCGCGGTGGTGTTGGGCTGCGGAGGGCTGGTGATCGGGGCAACCCAGACACCGGAAGAGAGACCGGTGAAAGTAAAGTTGAAAAAATCAATTGTTTGGTTGCCTGTTCCGATCCAAAAATACCGCTCTGGCTGTTCAAAAATACGGGCGATAAAAAACAGCCGAGAGTTGTTTATAGTAAATGTTGTTTTTGTTTTTATCTGGATTAACCCGTTAATATTCCGAAAGTCCCACAAATCCGGTCTTGATGAAAAGCCGGTTCCGGGCAAGTCATTTACTTCTAATACTTGCCAATTTTTTGGAAAAATATCATTCACCACCGCCGAAATCCGCGCTTCGCGCTGAAGCGCGCCGAATCCTAACGCTTCGATAATCAATTCCCCGTCTTTTGTTTCCTCAATCCGCTCAATTTGTCCGCGCCAGATGGTTTTTGACAGTTTTGTACAATAAATACTCAAATCGTCACCAACTTGAAAAAGAACTGCTTGTTTCGCTAAAATCGGTGAAAGCACAATCCTTCCCTCTTCATCTCCGTCAAGAGAAGTAGAAAAAGTAAAGCTTTTCGCATATGATAGCGGAATTGCTATTGTTGAATGCGGGCGAGAAAGAGCGATTAACATACAATCCTCACTACATATACGATGCAGGTTCAATATGTCGCGTAAAAAGTGCAACAGTAGCATTAAGATTTTCGATGGTCGGTGTCATCATTCCTGTAAAAATCGTCAAAAACTTTCCTGTAACAAACCCAGGTAAACCACGCAATTCACCAATCTGCGCCGCAGATATGTCGCTTGCGAATAGCGGTAGTGATGATTCTGTCGCTGGATAGAGTGCAGAAATTATTCCTAAATCGTTTGCTTTCGCGTTGTATGTAAAAACACCGTCAACAGGAACGAAAACAAGTGGCGAAATGTACGTATTCACGGGCGCGTTGTTGATTTGAATAGTTACATTTGCATAGACACCTGGTCTTGAATATATTCCAGCGTTAATAAAACTTTGCGAAAAATCGACAACACCCGTTATTGGTGGTTGACCAGTCCAGTTGATTGTATAAAACACATCTGAGGACGGTACAGAAGGTAAATACACTTCAAAAAAGAGATTAAATGTATCACGCGGTAACTCATTATCGCCTATCGTGTATGTAATTGATCCGTTTCCTGCTGTTGTGAATCGCGCTCGTTGTAGTGTTGTTGAACCACCAGCATTGAAACTTTCTAAAACAAGATTACTTGAAACAGAAGAAGGGTTTTTACGGTAAATTCTGCTCGATGCTGTTCCACTTTCTTGCGTCTCGAATATAAAAAACGCATTGCGAAGACTTGCATTACCACCAATTTCAGCAAAAAAACTACAAATTGCGAGTTTTGTTGAATCGACATTTGCAAGAGTCATTCCCCGAACTTCGTATGCTCGTAATGAAGAAAACGTTTGTGATGCTACTGTTGTGGACGCAAACGGCCCGACTAACGTGCCTGTCAAACGGACGCGCGCAATGACACCTCTGCTACTGTTTTCGATTGCTATTAATGTAATTGCTGCATTTGTTAACAATGATTGTAACGTTGCATTTCCATCTCTATCATCGATAAGAACAACTGCACCACCTACCTGATTCGGTGTTGTACGTCGCCGCGATCTGATATACACATCACGTGCAAGAATATCGAGAGCGCGAAGCGCAAGATCGCGAGTCGGTTGAATAAACGCAATTTCCGCAGAGAATGGTTGCGGACTGTCAATGTCAACAACGCGAAAACCTCCTCCAACCGCGTCAAGCGCGGTTGTGTCAACAACAACATTAGCATTATTACCGAAAACAATAGAACCAATTTGTCGAACGCGCATCTACACCCTCCCCAACCGCGCTAAGCGCGTTAAACTATTGATCTCATCTCGTACTAATTGCGCGACCCGCCGCTCGTCCATCCCCGCTGCTGCGTTGACCGAAATCCCTCCGACGTTGATCGTCGTTGAGCTGCCCGCCTGCTGTACTGCGTCTCGCGTCAACAGTGGAAGTGGTGTGAGGCCCTTTGTCAAACCGGCCAGAATCCCTTGGCCGAGCGGAACGCCGACCTCCTCCGCAGCGACGCGCGAAGGTGATTGAATGCCCAGCGCAGACTTTGCTGCGTTGAGTGCCGACCAAGCCGCGTCTGCTGCCGCCCGCGCCAGCCTGCTTGCTGCTTGTTGTATC
>Ga0308409_1001240_pt1 | contig 12179 bp, 10 predicted proteins | sample HotsprSampleMSe4_FD_203469 | JGI IMG/M metagenome (GOLD analysis project Ga0308409, IMG submission 203469) | Hot spring phototrophic mat microbial communities from Mushroom Spring, Yellowstone National Park, Wyoming, United States - 20060912_MSe4 ... | reverse complement strand
CGCATTGACGCCTTCAACTCCTAATTGCGCCTCGAGGTTCAACAGATAGCGCAGTGGCTTCTGATAGGGATGATTTTCGTCAAGCATCCGTGCCGCCGCTTTATGACTCCCAAGCTGCAAGAGATGGCGATAGGCGACCCACTCAGCATGCCCCTCACGGAGAAAATCATTCCGCAACAGCGGACAATGCTCGGCCTGCCATGCGTGTGCATACTCATGGGCTGCCGTGATACGGAAAACGAGCAGCGGCAACCCGTAGAGCAAATAAATGACCCGCACATGATTCTGCCGTCGGTACAACCCAAGTGTATCCTGACCAGGAGCAACCAGGCCACGTAACCGGGCCATCGTTGGCGCATCAACCATACGAAAGGCCACCCCTACCCGAAGCTGTAACCCCATCCCCGTAGCCAGCAGGCCCGCTGTCTGCTGAAACAGGTCTTGTGCTCGCCTCGGATCGTAGATTGCCACGGCATGGCAGGCATCACACTGCTGTCGCCCATCATGCAACTGCCAGAAGTGATTGCCGAGCGGCGCACCGCACGTACTACAGCGGGGCCGGGTGGCAATACATTGTGGGCAAAACCGCTCTGGGCGATCAACTAATACGTAATAACTACCGGCCAACGGTTGCCCACAACTGGCACAGCGCGAACCATGAGTGGTCATACCTCACCTGCACGAAAAAAGCCCCCTATCATCAGGCAGTATGCGGCGGCGGCCCATCGAGTTGCTCGGCCAGCCAGTGCTGCATCAGGCTCAAACCGTTTGGATGCAGGCTGTGCCCAACCGGATCCTCGTGATACCGATGACGAGGCGCGTAGCGCGCCAGTGTATCACGAGTACTCCGGGCATGCTCGACCGGAATCACCTCATCGTAGGTTCCGTGCAGTTGCAGAATAGGAAGGCGCTCGATACCGGCAGCCGGTGGCTGCGTAGTGAAAGCCGGATCAAGATACCCATTGGCCGCAATAACACCGGCCAGGCGTTCCGGAATCCGCCAGGCCAAAGCCAGGCTCAAGATCGCCCCCTGGCTGAAGCCAAACAAATAAGTACGCTGGGGATCGGTTCCGATCCGACCCGGCAATTCACTGATGAACCTAATCAATAATTCAACCGCCTTTGATCGCCCAACTGGATCGGGAATTAACCGGCCCGGAGCGCCACTCAGCTCGTACCATGCAAATCCTCCCCAGGGGAGTGCAATTGGTGCACGGGCACTCACAATATGGACCCGGTCATCGATCATATCAGCCAGTTCAAAAAGATCACGTTCATTGCTACCGAAACCGTGCAACATGACTAAGAGTGGGGCCGGCCCACGCTCAATGAATGGTCGGCGTTCAATCGTGCGAATCGTTGTCATGGGATCACCAGTTCCTGCCCGACTTGCAGGTTGTCACCCTGTGCCGGAGTAAGATTATTAGCCTGTAGAATTGCTTCAATTGTAACCCCAAACCGTTCGGCAATGACACGCAATGTATCCCCGGCCTGCACAGTATAGCGTCGTGGTCCAGCGGCTGTTGGGGTAGCAGGAGGTTCCGGAGTCGCACTTGGTTCGGCAGTGGGTGTTGGTTCAACGGTGGGAGTTGGTTCGGCAGTGAGTGTTGGTTCAGGCGTTCTCGTCGCCGTTACCGTCAGCGTTGGTCGGGGTGTCATTGTTGGTACGACCGGCACTGTTGGCATAACCGGTAACAGCTCTTGATCGAGCGCATCGGGGACTGGCGGTACCCAGGCCGGTAACAACGTCAAATCACTGATCCGCAGGGGTGGCAATGGATTCCGACTGATTGTAAAGATAGCCGCTGCCACTCCGATCAGGATGACAGTCATCCCGATTGCGATACCGATAGCGCCAATGAAACGCTGACTCATACGCAATATCAGCGCACCGATCGGCGGCGCCAAAAAAATAAAGATCAGTAGAAACCAGAGTGTCGTTTCTGTCAACATATCATTTCATTCGCCGGCATCACGCTGAACCAGGAATCACCGCATTACGGTACCAATGCCCAGCGTGGTTCGTAATCCAACCCAACGACCAGCACAATATCTGCGCCCAAGGGTTGGGGCGGTGCATCAGCCGGTGGTGTCGCAAAAACCTGACTCGGTGGCAGACCCAGATGCGCAGCCAGCCGGGCCAGTGTTGCCGGTTTCCCGGTATAATCGATCAGCATAGTCTTCTCTCGCCGTTCGGTGTTACTGGCGGGCAGCGTCTGAAAATTTGCCTGGGCCAACGCACGACTGATTCGCCCCGCCAGACCGTTCACCGGCGTACCGTTCAAGACTTGCACTTTCGCCAGTTCGCTATCGATCTGGGGCCCGGCCCGGAATCGTTCGACCAACATTGCCAGATCGCGCCGGTTCCAGTAAATGTCTGATCCAATCTCGGCAACCACGGCCACATCACGCGGATTAATACCGAACGTTGCGATCCGGCTGCTATCAATCGCTTGGGCCAGCATCAACAGGTCCCGCAAGACAGCCGGGTCGTCAATTGGCAGCGTCGTCTTGATACTGCGCCGCACCTCTTCAAGCAACGTTGCGAGCACTCCTGCCTGATCGATCAGGCCCCGACGCTGGATCGTCGCAACCACTGCCCGCAACAACATCTGTTGCCGCTGGGCACGGTCGAAATCACTCGAACCGTGACGGGATCGTGCGTACTTCAACGCAGTCTTCCCATCGAGTATCTGTAGACCGGCAGGAATGAAGATACGTTCGTACCCATAATCATCGGTAGGAAAACTACTGTCGAGGAGTGGGGCAGGAACGTCGATCAAAACGCCGCCTATCGTATCGATTAACCGTTCAAAGCCACTAAAATCGATTTGAGCAACATAATCAACCGGCATATTCAGCAACATCGCAACGGTTTCGGCAACCAGCGCCCCACCGGCAGCAGCCGGATCAGTACCAGGCCCATACAGACTGGCTGCATGCTGATAACCATAGTTATAAGCAGCATTGATCTTCTGCTCGCCAAGACCGGGGATCACGGCCACCGTATCACGTGGGATCGAGAGTAAACTCACCCACTGTTCGGTCGGATGGATATACGCCAGAATCAATGTATCACTGCGCACACCTTCGCCGCCATCAGCACGCTGATCAACACCGAGCAGCAATACCGTAAATGGTTGCCGAAACATTGTACTGGTCGGCGTTGCCGTCCTGGTCAGCGGGCGCAGCTCATTCTGGCGTATACTGGTCAGAGTGTTCCATACCCAACCTACACCGCTGAATGCGAGCAGCAGCACACAAACGACTCCACCAATGAGAACCAGCCATCGCCAACGCTGCCGACGCCGGGCACGGAGCAGAGCAACTCGTTCCCGTGCACTGCCCTGCGGTAACGTAGGTGATCGTTGCCGTCGGTTGCCACGTTGTCGATCCATTGCCATCCGGTGCCCTAATCATCTATCACTTCCGGCTCATCAGGTGGTTCGTACAGGCTGGTTGCCACAATCGGCGCACTCATCGTCAAGCGACGCAATCCGGGAATACCGTTCGTCGGCAAAATGGCCAGCACCACAATACTTATATCATCAGATGGTTGTCCATCATCAAGCTCAAGTGCGTACTGGAGAATGCTATCAACTAGCGTCTGCGGATCACGACCCTCGTGGGCCGGCCACGCCGCTAGATAATTGGGCAATCCCAAATCCTCACCTCGTCGCTCTCCTGCTCGCAACAAGCCATCGGTAAACAAGACGATATAGGTATAGGGAGCAACCGGTATTTCACTGATATGAGGACGAATTAATGGCTGCAAGCCAATCGGACTGGAGGGCGCGTTAAAACTGCGCATTTCCTGTGGTGTAATAACGAAAAACGGTGCCGGATTATTACGGGTAACCAGAATTTTCGGCCCGGCAAAATCAACCGATAGAATATTCAGCGTTGCCGCCACCTGTCCCATTCGATAAGTATACAGATAGTCATGCACAGCCCGCGCCACTGCCCCATCGCGTGCCCCATCTTTCAGCAACGTAATCGCTCGCGTCGCTACCAGATGCGACAACGTTTTGGCACTGCGGCCACTGCCCTGCCCATCAACCAGAACAAACGAAAATCCACCACCCGGACGCTCAATCGTCTCGAGCGTATCACCGCTCTCCAGCTCACCATAACGAGGAACTTTGGCAACTGCTACGCGCATTTCCAGATCGGCCATCACATGCATCCCCTCGTCTTGCTCGTTAATCTGTAACAGCATACCACAACTTACACCATGCTATAATCACACTGTTACCGGAATAGGGCCATTCTTTAGACGATTGAGGAGGACGACGATGTCCGAAGGACGTGTATTCCACAACTTGATCGGCGGCGAATTCGTTCCCGCTCAGAGCGGAAAAACCTTTGAGCGGCGTAATCCCGCCGATACTCGCGATCTGGTAGGTGTATTTGCCGACAGCGACGAGCGCGATGTCTATGCCGCCGTTGAAGCGGCCAAAGCCGCCTTCCCCCACTGGAGCAAAGTACCGGCGCCAAAGCGTGGCGAGATTTTGCTGCGCGCTGCTGAACTGCTGCGGTCCCGTAAAGAGCAGTACAGTCGCGATCTGACTCGCGAGATGGGCAAACCGCTCTTCGAGGCCGGTGGTGATATTGTCGAAGCGATCGGCATGGCCCAGTACGCCGGTAGTGAAGGGCGGCGAATGTTTGGGGTGACAACCCCTTCCGAATTGCCCAACAAGTTTCAGATGAGTATTCGGCAGCCAATCGGTGTAGTTGGCCTGATCACGCCGTGGAACTTTCCAATGGCTATTGCATCCTGGAAGATGCTGCCCGCTATCGTCTGTGGCAACACGGTTGTGATTAAACCGGGTGAAGATGCCTCGGCCAGTACGTATAATCTGGTGCAGTGCCTGATGGAAGCCGGGTTACCTCCCGGTGTGGTCAACATCGTCACTGGCTATGGGCCAAAGGCCGGTCAACCGCTGGTCGAACATCCCGATGTACCGGTCATTTCCTTCACCGGCAGCACCGAAACCGGTCGGCTGGTATACGAACTGGGTGCTCGCCGGATCAAACGGGTCAGCCTGGAAATGGGCGGCAAGAACCCATTAATTGTGATGCCCGACGCCGATCTCGACCTGGCGCTCGATGGCGTCTTGTGGGCAGCCTTTGGCACCACTGGCCAACGCTGTACTGCCACCAGCCGCCTAATTGTCCACCGCGCCGTTGCCCGCGAATTGGTCGATCGGATTGTGGCGCGTGCTCAGTCACTGCGCGTAGGCAATGGTCTCGACCCCGCTACCGAAATGGGGCCACTGGTCAATGAAAAGCAGTTGCAGCGAGTGCTAAACTACATCGAAATCGGCAAACAAGAGGGTGCCACGCTGCTGTGCGGTGGTTACCGACTTACCGGCGGCGACTACGATTATGGCTACTTTATTGCGCCTACCGTCTTTACCAATGTTACGCCTCAAATGCGGATCGCTCGTGAAGAGATTTTCGGGCCTGTTCTCAGTGTGATCGAAGTCGATAGCCTTGATGAAGCGATCACCATTGCCAACGACGTTGCTTACGGCCTCAGCTCTGCAATCTACACGCGCGACATCAACGCTGCTTTCCGGGCTATGCACGCGCTTCAGGCCGGTATCGTGTACATCAACGCCCCCACTATCGGCGCCGAAATCCATCTGCCCTTCGGTGGCGTTAAAGCAACCGGTAACGGTCATCGCGAAGCCGGCCCAACCATGCTCGATGTCTTTTCCGAATGGAAGAGCGTTTATATTGATTACAGTGGGACGTTACAGCGGGCACAGATTGACAACGCTGATTAACTCAGGCTCGGGCTTACGATTCACCGGTCAGGGCGGGTTGTAAACCCGCCCGTATTGCGAGAGGAGTCAACACCTTCCCACAACAGCACACCGCAGAAGAGAAGCGAATGAAGATCGGAGAAGAGTGAGCGTTACACCGCCTCATCTCACCGCTCACTGCTCTCCACTCACTCCTCACCAGGGGACGGTAAGATGTGGGATTACCCCCTCGCCAGCGGGGATAACAGGTAGCAGATTGTCGGATAGAGACGGTCAACCGTCACCTGGAACCGATGAGCAGTGAGCAGCACTCCACACGCCCTCATGTCGGTGTCAACGGAAGGAACATTCACTGCGCAGCGCACACATCAGCACGAACATGAGCGAGCAAGCAACAGTTGATAATCATTCAGTGGTATGCTGAACAGAAGCACCGGCTTTACCGGAGAACATCAGTGCGACTTTTTCCGGCAATGCTGGTGATCCTGTTGGTGGGTGTTCGATAGAGTATCGTTCGTCATCAATCACATCAAAACTGGTTATCATTCATTCCTAATGTACGTAATATCAGGATCGATTTCTACGACCTGATATATCAATCGTGTATCAATGGGGTATTACCGGCTTACCGGTACGTACCGATCTGGTTGACAAACCGATTACAAGACGGGCTGATCGCTGGGAAACAGCACTTACGGACAAGATTGTGCTCTGGCCCGATTCCTCTCGATACGATAAGCATCCTGCTGAAATCGCAAGGATTTTCAATCAAATCTTATGCAACAGGCAATTACCCATGAGCGTGCTCCTAGACCGGCCTGCCGGCAACGATGATTGAAGAAGGAGAAGCTAAACACACTATTGACCAACACGCTGTGCACACCAACGAGGTCGTCTGTGCAAGTCTTACAACATTGGCAACAATCGATTAAAACCAGTTTACGGGCTAAATTATTGCTCTTTCTAAGTCTGAGCATGCTATCAATATTGTTGATAGCGGCTTACGGTGTTTTCCGATATATTGAAACGGTTGAACAAGAGGGATGGGCTGGTCGCCAACGCGAAGCAGCTCAGTATGCAGTGCGCACAATCGATGACTTTCTGCTGCGGGTTGAAGATACGCTCAACCTGGTGGGAGCACTATCGGTTCAACAGATTCGGCAATCACCTGAATTACTCCCTGAAATTCTTAACCGCATACCCGCCTGGATCGAGATTGTCCGTGTCGATGCAACCGGTCGTGTCATCGCGTCGACCAGCCGTGATCAACCGCTTCTAACAAATCCGGCAAGCATTCTGCTCGCAAACTGGTTCCAACAGGCGCGCAAGGGAAACAATTACCTTAGCCCGCTGTTCATTACCACTAATAGTGAACCGTACATTATTCTGTCGATGCCTGCGAGTGATGGCGGAGTCGTCGCCGGTCGGTTACGGATGAATTTGTTGTGGGAAACTGTAGCGACAATCCGGTTTGGCCGTACCGGGCATGCCTATATTGTCGATGATCTTGGTACTATTATTGCCCATCCCGATCCACAAATTGTGCTGGCCAACACCACCATTGGCGAACGTCCAGAATTTCGCACCTTTCCTCCCGATGGGAACCAGCGTTTCTACATCAATCGCTTTCAGCAAGAGACTCTCGGCGTTGCACTGAATATTCCCGGTACACCCTGGCGATTACTGGCCGAAATACCTGAAGATGAAGCCACTGAACTGTCGACACGGGCCGGAATTGTTGTCACCATCAGTCTGTTCCTTTTTGGTGCGCTCATCCTGCTGAGCATAAATTATCTGCTCGATCGCTTCATCTTCCGCGTTCTAAATGAACTCCGACAAGGTGCCGAACGAGTCGGGACAGGTGACCTCACCCAACCGCTGGTCGTACCACCTGAGCATGAACTGGCTCAGGTCGCCAGTGCATTCAACACGATGATGCACCAGTTGCATGCCCGTAATCTTGAAATTACCCGCCAGACAGAAAGCCTGAAAACCGAGATTCAGCAACGTCGCCGGATCGAGCAAGAGCTGATAAGGGCACGCGATGCTGCTGAAGCAGCTTCACGAGCGAAAAGTACCTTTCTTGCCACAATGAGCCACGAGTTGCGTACTCCCTTGACCGCAATTATCGGCTACAGCCAGCTCCTAGAACAGTTAATCGGTCAGGGTATCTATGATACGGTTGCACACGATGTCGGACGTATTCGTGCTGCCGGTACGCATCTCCTTGCCCTTATTAACGATATTCTTGATATTTCCCGAATCGAAGCTGGTCGAATGACGGTCAGCATCGAATATGCCGATGTAGCAGATTTGGTGCGCTCTGCCGTAAATACGGTTCTGCCCCAAATCGAGAAGAATCGGAATCGCCTCCAGATCAATTGTCCACCAGATATTGGTATTCTAAACAGTGATGCGACCAAGGTGCGTCAGGCATTGATAAATCTGTTAAGTAATGCCGCAAAATTTACTGAAAATGGTGAGATAACCCTAACCGTTAGTCACTATTATGAGAATGCGCAGAAGTGGTTCCGCTTTACCGTTTCTGATACCGGTATTGGCATCCCTGCTGATAAACTAGATAAGCTGTTCAAAGCGTTTTCGCAGGTTGATGATACACCCACCCGAAAATACGGTGGCACCGGCCTGGGTCTGGCCTTGAGTCAGCGTTTATGTGCGCTTATCGGTGGCAGAATTACGGTCGAAAGCACTGTTGGATTCGGATCAACATTTACAATCGAAGTCCCTGCCGAACTTAATGCAATCTCTTCGACATCAGACCTGGACGCGCCCAGTCTTTCTGCAATCCCAGCACCAATCACGACTGACAGGACCGCCTCGACAGTAACGGCCAAAAATGCTGTTTTACTGATTATCGACGATGATCCAACAATGAGCGATATGTTGCGTCGACTCATACCGGCTACTGAAGCGACTATCGTTACTGCTGAGACCGGTACTGAAGGTCTGCAACTGGCTGCCGCTCTCATCCCTGAGGTGATCGTCCTCGATCTAAAATTACCCGATTTGCACGGCCTCGAAGTGTTGGCGCGGCTGCGTGAAAACCCAGAGCTATCTCATATCCCAATCGTTGTGCTAACGATTGATGACCAGGCTCAGCACGGTCTGACCCTCTCAGTCGACGAATATTTGGTCAAGCCTGTCGAGCCGAACAGATTGATCAGCATTGTTAGACGTTTCTACCAACCCAAAGCCGAAGTTTCAACACCACATATTTTGCTGGTTGAAGATGATACGGCACTCGCCGAATTGTTCGCCCAAACCCTGCGAACCGTCGGCTGGTCGGTAGAGGTCGCCTCCGATGGCGAAACCGGTCTTACTGCTGCGCTAAGCCGACCACCGGCCCTGATATTGCTTGATTATATGTTGCCCGGTATGGATGGACTACAATTGCTTGAACAGTTACGAAGCCATCCTCACGGGAAGAAAATTCCGGTGATCTTGATGACGGCCCATGAGCTAACCGCTGATGAACGACAACAACTGGCAGTCAGTGTGAGCATGATTCAACGCAAAGCAGAATTAAACCTGGAGCAAATGATCGATCATTTGCGACGGCTACTGTCCCAAAACAAGTCTCTACTCATAGAACAGTAACAAGGCAGGGTAAACAATGGCAAAAATTCTTATCGTAGAAGATGATGCTAATAATCGCGATCTGATCGCACGATTAGTAGAATTGATGGGGCACGAACCAATTCTGGCAGCCGATGGCGCTCAGGGTGTCGCCCTCGCCCGTAGCGCGCAGCCTGATCTGATTGTAATGGATATGGGATTACCCGTGCTCAACGGATGGCAGGCCACCCACCGTATCAAATCGCAACCGGCTACCAGGCATATTCCGATCCTGGCATTGACTGCTTACGCCCTCACCGAAGATCGGACACGCTCACTGGATGCTGGTTGTGATGACTTTGAGACTAAACCGATTGACTTTAACCGATTCCGAGAAAAAGTTGAAGCACTCCTTCGTCAGCGCGGAAAAGAACCCACAGCTCCGTAGCTGCGTAGAAGCTCGTGATGACACTATTGAAGCGTCAAGACATCGAATGGAACCCGAAGCTGAGAACACAGAAAAGCACTAACCGGTGCAGATCATACTTGCACAGCGTTACACAATGTGGTAATATCGCAACCGCAAGGGCAGGTCGCATAGTTGGTCTAGTGCGCGGCACTGGAAATGCCGTACAGCGGAAACGCTGTCGTGGGTTCGAATCCCACCCTGCCCGCCAGTTGGTCTCTTCCACCACTTGCTATCCCAACAATCGCTGAGGAACTGACAAGAGGCGTGCATAAAGATACGTTTCCTGGCATTGTGACGCGCAATTTGCTATTTTGCATCACCCTATACCCCACTGGTTAGCGCGTTCCTACCCAACTCACCCGGCTTACCGCCGCACACTCTCTTCATTACATCAATACATGCGGGTTGAAAACCTCCCACATCAGGATCAGCATCCCGATATATCCGTTACCAGACCAATAGTGTAACTGCCAGATACAAGAGAATCCCGCCAATATGCAAACTTACAATACCCCAAAAATATCTGGCATACGAAGACTTACTAATTTTATGTCGAAAAATCTGCTGCGCAAGCAGCGCACCAGGCCATCCCCCTAACAGCTCCCATGCATGCAGAGTCTGTTCGCGGATACGCCAAACTCCAAATTGTGCTCGCCGCTTATCTTCCCGGTATAACATCAGCGTCACTGCACTACACGCCAGATACCACCCAATAACCCATGATGGCATTACCATTGCGAATACTGTAAGCCCCAGCAAGATTACAAATGCGCCAACGACCAACAAGGCCAACACCGTATCAAACCGAGAAACCGATCCAGCGATCTGTGGCGCTGCCCACTGTGTTCGTACATTGACTGCCCGTAATCGCCCCTGAGCATCGAGCTGAACAGTAAATTTGACCGTTTCACCTGGCTGAGGCTGCCAGTTGCAGTCGAAGGTATCGCGAATATGAAAAAAGATGTCACCTTGATGACTTGGTGAAGTGATAAAGCCGTATCCTTCTTTCTGCTTCCAACTGGCAACTCTGCCGAAGTAACTTTGATCGTTCATAGGAACTTGCCAACGTAATCAACAACGAATATGACTTGTTTAGTATACTATATCACACATATTACCAGTTTCCTGAAGACCAACACCATTTACAAAACATCAAACCCTCCTTTCCTCAGCGACGCTGTCACGCAGGGCTTCACATAGCATGTATGGAAGCCCCACAGAGACAATAGGTTTCCCGACAATAAGACTGTTGCTGTTTCATTCTTCTAAACCCTGCAAGCGCCGCAGCTCGACTTCAAGCTGGCGCAGACGGGCTTCAAGCTCGGCTCGCGCCGCTGCTTCCCGTTGCGCCTGTTCTTCCGCTGCTCGCGCTCGCGCTTCGGCTTCCGCCCGCGCTGCTGCTTCGCGTCGAGCCTGTTCTTCTGCCTCGGCCCGCGCTGCCGCTTCGCGTCGGGCCTGTTCTTCCGCCTCGGCGCGAGCTTCTGCTTCACGTCGGGCCTGTTCTTCCGCCTCGGCCCGTGCTGCCGCTTCCTGTCGCGCTCGTGCCTCGGCTTCTGCCGCCTGCTGCACCACCGTCGCGTAGTCACCAAACGCCGTGCCGTCGTCGGTGTAGCAAACCACGTGGTCGCCCTCCACCCCTAGCCACAGCCCGGCAACCTCCAGATACACCCATCCCCGCGCATCGGGCGGCTGGAGCCGGTAGGTGTCCCCCACCAGCCGGTAATCGAGCAACCGGAGCTGCCGCTCCCCCCGCCGCCCGAGGTTGTCCACAATCACGCACTGCGCTACCCCCGCCCGTGCGTAGTGCGCCACCTTCCGCACCACGTCGTTCTCCCGCGTCTCCGGCGACGTAATTTCAATAATCAACGCCGGTCGTACCCCCTCCTCCGCCACGTCAAACGTGCTCCAGTCGCGCCGCTCGCGCAGCCCTGGAATGACCATCACGTCCGGCCCGTGCGGCCGCAGGTCGGGCACGTCCCACGCCACCCGCACATCACTCAGCACGATAGCTCGCCCGTGCGCTTCGAGCCGAGCGCGCAACACCGCGGTGAGGTACATCCGGTCGGTTTCGTGGCGGTCACTGTGCACGATGAAGTCTCCCACTTCGGGATGCAACACGTCCTCGAGGGTGAGCGGCACCGGTTCGAGGTGGTCGGGGTCGTCGGGGGTAGGCCGACGGACGTAGCGCCAGCCGTAGCGGAAGGGGTCTTCTTCGGGGAGCGGTGCAGGTGCGGTGGCAGTAGGATGGGTCATCGCAGTTCCTCCTTGCTGTGGTAGGTGGGTCTGCCGGTATTGTAGCACAGCGCTGGGCAGGATGCAGGGGCAAGGGCGGCAGCGCACACGGCAGCGGGTGGTGGTGTTTT
>Ga0308409_1001239_pt1 | contig 12197 bp, 13 predicted proteins | sample HotsprSampleMSe4_FD_203469 | JGI IMG/M metagenome (GOLD analysis project Ga0308409, IMG submission 203469) | Hot spring phototrophic mat microbial communities from Mushroom Spring, Yellowstone National Park, Wyoming, United States - 20060912_MSe4 ... | reverse complement strand
ACAAGTTCGCTAATCGGATACGGTCTCACCTTTCCAATGCGACATACCACCCATCATATTCACGACTTGCATAAATCCTAACTGAATCAGCAAGCCAGTCGCGCTTTGACTGCGAATGCCATGTTCACACAACACGATGATTTCTTTTTCAGCGTCCAATTCGCGATGTCGTTGCAAGAGTTCATCAAGCGGAATGTTGATGGCTTGCGCAATTCGGCGGCGTGCGTATTCGCCTCGTGTGCGAACATCAAGAAAAATCACGTCGGGTTGGTTTAATTTCTTTTCTGCTTGTTCAGGATAGATGTGCGTCATGGTTGATTTGAAGTTTTGTGATTCGCGCACGAATTTATTTCCCAATTCCCAAAAAGCATTATCTTTGCGCGCATCATTTAACCGCCTTCGCATCACACCGTTTGAAGACCCACTTTTGCTGTTAATCAATTTGAATCAAAAAAACATGTCTATTTCTGAAAAAACGATTCGCGCTGTCGATAAGTCGCAAATGAACTTGCGCATACTCAATCTCTATGAACAATTTGAGACGCAATTTTCAATACTCAACGAGAAGTCAAAAATTTCCAAGAGCAAGGTCAAGAGCATTGTTGTTACAGGGCTTGGCGGCTCGGCAATCGGTGGCGACTTGGTTCGCGCTTATCTTTCGGGCGAATGTTCCGTTCCGATACTTGTCAATCGCAATTACACGTTGCCTGCCTTTGTTGATGCCTCAACGCTTGTGATTGTCTCGTCGTATTCGGGCAACACCGAAGAAACGCTTTCGGCTTATCAAGATGCGATTCAGCGCAAGGCACAAATTTTCTGCATTACTTCGGGCGGCACGGTTGAAGCCCTTGCTATGAAGCATAAACACTACACAGTCAAAATTCCTGCGGGCGCACCACCGAGAACGGCTATCGGTTACTCCCTTGTGCCTATGCTCAACACGCTTGCAAAATTTGGCTTCATCGGCGATAAGGGAAAAGACATCGCCGAAACCGCTCGCTACTTGAAAGAAAAATCTCTCGCGTATTCGAATTTCAAAGACAAGCAAAACCTTGCGGTCTCGATTGCTAAAAAGTGCTTTGGAAAACTGCCTCTCATCTACACAAGCGATGATTTCACAAGCGCGGTCGGCGTGCGATGGAAAGGGCAAATTTGCGAGAACGCTAAAATGCTGGCTTACTCGAATGTCTTTCCTGAACTCAATCACAATGAACTTGTGGGTTGGAATCAGTATCGTGATTTGCTGAAACAAACAGCGGTCATCATGCTTCACGACAAGAGCGACCACCCGCGCACGGCGTTCAGAATGAGCATTACGAAATCCCTCATCAAGAAATACACATCGGCGATTATTGACGTTGAAAGCGAAGGCAACTCACTTTTAACGCGCCTTTTCTCGTTGATTTTACTTGGGGATTGGGTGAGTTATTACCTTTCCATTTTGAACGGCGTTGATGCCACGCCCGTCAAGGCGATTGACTTTTTGAAAGAATCACTTTCTCAATTCAACGGATAACTTCTGTGAAAGAACTTTACTTAATTCGGCACGCGAAATCAAGTTGGGACTTCCCTGACCTGACGGATTTTGAGCGACCGCTCAACAAGCGCGGCTTACGTGATGCGCCGTTTATGGGCATGATTTTGCGCGAAAAGCAAATTGCGCCTGCACTGTTTCTTTCAAGTCCTGCCAAACGCGCTTTAACAACGGCACAACTTTTCGCAAACGCAATGAATTATCCTGTTGAGCGAATTGTTACCGAGCCTCGCATTTATGAAGCCTCACGCCAAACGCTTTTGGGAATCATTCAATCGTTGCCTGATGAATTAGAGAGTGTTGCTGTTTTCTGCCACAATCCTGCGGTTACAGAATTAGCCAACTTTCTTGCGGATAAGCGTGTCGATAATGTGCCGACTTGTGGGGTTTTTTCTGTTAGCCTTTCTTCTCCCTCGTGGCGAACGCTTGACAAAGACAAGTGCATCTTCAACTTTTTTCTCTATCCGAAAAAGTTTTTGAAGCAAGTCTAAGAAATGGTGAGCGATGGGTCGATTCGCTCTTCTTTTTGTCGCAGTGGCAAGGTGATAATGAACTCTGTTCCTTCGCCGACTTTGCTTTTTACATCAATCTTTCCCTCGTGTCGTTCAATGATTTTATAGACGATAGATAGCCCCAGTCCTGTTCCCTGTCCTACGGGCTTTGTGGTAAAGAAGGGTTCAAAAATTTTTTTCAGATTGGCTTCGGGAATACCGATGCCTGTATCAGCGATTGAAATTTTTGCCGAACTGTTTTCCGACCAGGTTTTAATTGTGATTTTTCCGAACTCGGGAATGGCTTGCGCCGCATTGGTAATGATGTTGAGAAAGACTTGATTGAGTTGAGCAGGATAACATTCAACGGAAAGGTCTTCTTCATAATGCGTCTCGACTTCGGCTTTATGCTTGATGAGATTATGCGCAATAACTAACGCTGATTCAATGCTTTCGCTCAATTTGACTTTTTTCTTGTCGGCTTCGTCGAGGCGCGAGAAGTTTTTGAGGTTGATAATTAACTCTCTAATGCGTTCAAGTCCGATCGTTGTTTCCTTGATGCGATTGCTTGTTTTTTCAAGCAGATTCAAGTCGAAGAGCCGTTGGAGCGCGAATTTTATGTCTTCGAGTTTTTGCATGGCTTCGTTGAGGTCGCCGTTTTCAAGCAGTGAAACAAGTTCGTTAGTTTGCATGATTGCGCTGTTGAACAATCCAACGTTGCGCTCAATGACACCGACATTGGTCATCACAAAGCCGAGTGGCGTGTTGATTTCGTGCGCGATTCCAGCAACCATTTGTCCGAGCGATGCCATTTTTTCGGATTGAATCAGTTGTGCTTGCGTGTTCGTGAGGTCAATGAGAAGTTGCTCGACAGTTTCTTTTTCGCGGGCGATTTCATCGCGTTGTGCCAAGAGTTCGCGATTACGCATCTCAATAATGCGGTCGCTTCGGCTCAAAGAAATGGTGAGGCGAATTGCCATTCCGATAAACATCACCACACAAATTAGCAGTGCGCCCACTTGTACGAGTTGCGCTTGCTCTAATCTGCGGCTTGAATTTTGAGAAAGGTTGATGATGAGCAGTGAGAGCACATCTAAAATTTCATCATCTTTTCTAATCGCATATTCCATACATCGGTCGAGCAAGGCGGTGCTAATCATTCTCGGATTCATTTCCGAAAGCGTTAAAAAATCCGTTCTCATTTCAGCCCATAGTGCATTGAGCCGCTCCAAAATTTTCTTTGTCTCCTCGTCTGTGATAGGCACGACTTGGATTGTTTCGCCATCGCTCTTGATTGTCCCGCCGAGCTCAAGGGCAGTTAGCAGTGAATCAAAGCGTTTGATATTTTCTTTGTATACGCTAAATGCTTTGAGCAAGGAATCATCTTGTCCGTAAAAACCGATGTTGAAAGTGGTCAGGCTTTTGGCAGCGCGTTGCCAAGCACGTTCGGTGCGATTGGCGCAAAAGGTTTGTGCGGCATCATCGCTACTTTTGGTTGAAAGGAAATAATTAAGAAGAAACATCGCCGCCACAAGCATAATGAAAATCACACCGAAAACAATTAACTCTGTGTATCGGCTCTTGACCTGAATAGAAAACGATTGTTTTCGCTTGCTTTGTTTTATAGCCATGCTTCTTAAAATCGTTGTGCTGAACTTCAACTTCGAACTCTAAAATACATATTCATAAACATAACTGCCATGAAACCCAATCGCATCATACTCATCAGGCACGGCGAATCGGAAGGGAATGTCAATCGGCGCGTCTATGGCGAAAAGCCTGACTACACGCTCTTGCTTACCGAAAAAGGCATTGAGCAAGCACGCGCCGTTGGTGTTGAACTCAAAAATCTGCTTCAAAACGAACGGGCTTTCTTTTATGTCTCTCCGCTTTGGCGCACGCGCATGACCTTTGAAGAAATCATCAAATCTTTTCCGCCTTCTCAATTTCAATTCAATGAAGAACCGCGCCTACGCGAACAAGAATGGGGACATTTAAGAAATCTCGAAGATTGCGAAAGAACCGACCGCGAGCGCGATGCCTTTGGCTCATTTTACTATCGCATCGAAGACGGCGAATCTGGTGCCGATGTCTATGACCGCGTCAGCGATTTTCTCTCCACACTCTACCGCGATTTTGAAAAACCCGACTACCCCGAAAACAGCGTCTTGATTACGCACGGCATGACCATTCGCATTTTTCTTATGCGTTGGTTTCATTGGACTGTTGAAGAATTTGAGACTTACTCCAATCCCCAAAATTGCCAAATCGTAACGCTTGAAAAACAAAGTGATGGTCGCTATCGCTTAATGACAGAACTCCGTCGCAAAGCCCCGTCACACCCGCATCAACGCCCAATTCGCTTACCCGATTAAGTTTTTGCTTCGGACTTATCAGGCAAAATCAAATGCTTGAAACGTTGATAGAGATACGACACCAAGAGCAACAGCACGCCCAACCCAATGAACGAGAAAATGCGATAGAGTGTCGCAAGAAATGAAAGGTCGTAGATGAAAATTTTGAGCGTTACCACTCCAAACAAGGCGATTGCCGTGAGCCGAATTGCTTGCCGAGACCGCCAAATACCGTAAAGCATCAGCACAATGGAATAGAGCATCAGCGAAGCCGAAATGGAAAGTTGTTTTTGATTTTCGTATTGCCTGACAAGGTCGCTTGCTGTGACTTCTGCGTGTTCACCAAAAGAAAGCATATTGATTTTCTGTTCAAAAAAATCGTTTGATTCTGCTACAAGCAACACTACACCAAGCAGAGCCGATGCAATTCCAAACATTACCGAAAGCCGCTCAAAGCCGTTTCGCCCTGAAAGCCAAATCGCAATCAACGCAATACTTGCCATCACAACGAGATAAACAGCCACCCGAAAGTTTGTAACCACAACAAAGTTTTCAATCGGATTAAACGAAAATCCGCCAAAGACTAACACCATCACCGAAAACGCAAACACTAATACACCCGCATAAAATAAGGGCTTCACAGACTTTTCAACTCCGAAATAAATCATTGGCGTTGCGTAAAGTGTCCAAAGAAGCACAAGCGTTAAAGCACGATAAAAACTTTCATCGGAATTACTCTTCAAACTTGACCATCTGAAATAATCGATTGCTTCCGCTGTGATAAGCAAGAACAACATGAGCGCGAAGGCGTAGCGCAAGAGTTCTGCCGTTCTGCTCCTCCCTTCACTTGTTTGTTCGAGTAAGGAAATCGTCGCTAAAATTCCAACAATCACAAAGAGAAACGAAAGCGCGCGAAGGTTTAATATCGGAAGGAAAATTTCTATCGGCTCAAATCGCAGACCGAATACGATGTTCCACAGCACGCCGAGCGCAAGCACGAAAAGCCCTGTATTGACAAGGCTTTTGAGCGACCGCTTCGCACCGAGCCACAACAGCACGACTGCATAAAAAAGCCAAATCATTCCAAAACTCATGCTTCGTGTTGAGCGTGAAAAATCAATCGTTTCGTTCAGGAGTGCTTCGCGTTTCAAGAAGAAATCATTGACTTCAACCGTCAAGAGCGTAAATGCGATGAACGCCCAAGCGTAGTTCAGGAGCGTTGCCGTCGTTTGATTTGATTTTTCAATCCACATTGCACTCACAAAGAGCGAGAGCGCAAGCGCAAGAAACGCCACTGCGCGAAGATTGAGAATCGGTGTAAAGTCTGAAATTGCTTGATACGAGAGCGTATTAGGCGAGATGAAGAGCCGAAACACTGTAACCGCAAGCAAAATTATCGCAACACGTTCCAAGTGTTTTTGTGAAGTTCGTTGCGCAATCCACAACACGCCTACTGCTTCTGCCGACCACAGCGCAACTGTCAGGAAATCAGCGAACTGCACTTCAATCGCCGCCACCACAAACGCAATTACGCCAATGCTGTAAATCGCCGTGAGTTCGTTTGTTGCCGACGCATTGCGTTGTTGCATCACCCGATACAGCACGAAATACACGCCCGCAATGAGCAAGGTTACAATGCTGAACCACCACACAGGCATTACGGACGCATACAAAGCGGCGAAGTAAAACACTCCGTTCATCACGCTACTGGCGATGCGCAAGCGAATTTTCTCGGTTTGATTGCTCAATGTGCTATAGGCTTCGCTTGCCAAAAACAAAAGCCAAAAGAGCGTGAGGAAAAATGCCTTTGTCAGCGTTCCTGTTTTTTCGCCATGCTCTGAAAACCACGCCGCATAAACAAGGTAAGTCGCAATCAGCGAGAGCAGTTCAACCACAATCCACTCGCTTTTGAGAAAGACAACGGCAATCATTCCCAAGTTGAGCAAGGCGAGATAGACAAACAGCCCGATGGCATTTGGCTCTGCGCTTGCAAGTAGGAACGGCGTGAGAAATCCGCCTGTCCAGCCCAAGAGCGAAATCGCACGCGAATCGTATTGAACTGCAACGAGAAGCGCAATGGCTGTAACCGCCGACATCAGCACAAAGGCAAGCGGCTGCGGAATCAACTCGTAAAAATTCAGCGCGGCGTAAATCGAAAGATAGAGCGTTGAAATCCCCGCGCCGAATAAGCCTTGTGAAAAAACTTCAAACTTCTTGGCATTTGCGCGAATCCCTCCAACAATTAAACTCACGCCAATCGCAACGCCGATTAAGACGCGCACAAGCGGCGAAATCAAATCGTTATCAAACGCATATTTCAAAAAGAAGCCAATGCCGAAAATCAGCGCAAGCGCCCCAATCCGATTGAGCACATTTCCGCCGATGAGCGTCTCGAATTCTGCCGTGTTTTTAAGCCTTTCAAACGACATGAAACTTGCCGATGGCGTTCCCCTTTGCGGTTCTGCCGTTGATGGTTCGGCTATCAATAGTTTTTCTGTTTCTCTTGGTGGTGCAATTTGTGTTTCTGCTAATGGCGGCTTTGGCTTAATGCTTTCAACGGTCTCGGTGCGTGTCTCTTCGGGCGGAGTTGTTTTCTGTTGGGTTTCCATTTTTGGTTGTGGGGCATCGGCGTGAGTTTGGGCTGTCGCAGTTTCGTCGAGGCGGCGAGTAAGGTCGCGGAGTTTTTGGGCTTGGTCGAGTATCTGGGTTTCTAATCGTGCAAGTCGCGTGGAAAAAGTTGAAAGGCGCACGATTAGCACCACTGCGCCGATAAACAGTAAAAGCAGTAATCCTTCGTCCATTTCTTCTGTTTTTGTTATCAACTAAAATAACACTGAAACACTGATATTTTTGCATTATCTTATCTTTTTATTCTGAACAATTTTGAGTAAAAGGCTTTACACTATGACCAAAGCAAGACCGTTTATCAAGTGGGTCGGTGGGAAAACACTGCATCAGACCCAAACGAGAGATTTACAACACTAATAAGTTTTCAGGTTTTCAGCAAGCTATAACGGCAAAAATGAAACTAAACTTTGGAAAATCAGCATGGAAATACTTAAAAATCCTTGGAAAGATAAACTAATGAATCTTATCGAAGATTCAGAAGAATCAATACGAATTACATCTCCATTTATTAAAGAAGACATTTGTAAGGAAATTCTTAATCATGTGAAACATGATGTTTGTTTTGAACTTATAACTGATTTACCTAACGCTTATACTGGCGCATTAGACTTATCAGGATTAGAATTAATAATTGGTAAAAAAGGACTTGTAAAAAGCGATCCAAAACTGCACTCAAAAATTTATATTTTTGACTCCAAAAAAGCGGTAATTACTTCGGGAAATTTAACTAACGGAGGTTTATTAAAAAATTATGAATATGGAGTTCTTTTAGATGAATTTGAAATTGTTTCTAAAATAAGAAATGACTTTACTGAAATATCAAAAAGTGCAAAGATTGTAAAAAAGGAATGGATTAAAATAGCAAGAGAAGTAAAAAAGTCATTAAAACCTATTCAAAATCAACACGAAGAATCAAATACATATATCATTGAGAATATTAACCACTCAATAGAGTCAGCACTAAAAAAGGATGGAAGCTATCTATGTTTGAAATTATCTCTACATTAAATCAAGAATTTACATTGGAAGATGTTTACAAGTATGAACAAGAACTACGCAGACGTTACCCTGAAAATAGAAATATACGACCTAAAATACGACAACAGCTACAGTTTTTAAGAGATTTAGGGTTAATAGAGTTTCTCTCTAATGATGGTGAATACAGGAGATTATGGAGATAATTTCAAAAACTAAAATCGTCATCAATGTTAAAGAAAATCATTTCAGGGGCAGACGGGCGTCGACCAAGCGGCACTATCCTTGAAGGATTTTCGTTAGTATAGGCAATCTGATTGCTCTTCAAAGCGACTTTACCCAATCATTCAAACCTTAGTAAATCGCCTCTTAAAAGCCCTTCAAATTGCCTTGAACATCGGGTTTCACCCGCAAATTTATGCAAACAAAAAGAGGGCGACCATGCGCCCTCCTTTACACTTCTCTCCTCAAAGAGAATTAGAAGCTCTTTCCCATCGTGGCATTCACCACCAATGCGTTGGAATTACTCACGATGAAGAAGCGAGCATCTGCGCCGAAGGTCAAGTCGCCGCCAAGTGGGAAGAAAAAGGTTGCGCCTGGTGCAAGCATAAATTCAGTTGAACTTCCTGAACTTGACCCACCACCGAATCCGCCACCGCCGAATCCTCCGCCACCGCCGCCTGTGGTTTCAAACTTTGAACTGATATTCGCAATACCCACGTATGCAGATGCGCGTAGTTTGAACGACTGCCCTTCAAGCGGAATGTTGTAACCTACATCGCCGCCAGCATACCACAGGTTTACCGTTGTTTTGCTTGTTCCGCCAAAAAACGGAGTTTCTACTGTTTTTCCCAAGTGATAGGCAAAGACACCGCCGATGTAGACTTGCTTTTGCGATTCAATCAAGCCGTCTTTCCCTGCGCGAACACCAATGCCAATGTTATACCCATCTTTGAAGCCATAGCCTGCCATCGCTTCTCCTTTCAGTTGGGCATTGACTTCTGATGTTATTCTGATGTTACAAACAGAATTGCTACTGCGAACAAAGCCGCGAAAGTGATTTTTTTCTCATCATGACTAAAATAAGTTTAATTGTTGAAGTTGTTAAGGTAAAAAAGTGCAGCAGTGAAAGAACAAAAGCCTCTGTTACTTTTCGTGAGCAAATGGTTGTCGTTGTTTTATGTTTCCACCACCAGAATATCAGGCAGTCGCTGAACATTGAAGTTTCCTGTGATGGTGATTGTCTTTGTCCCAACCTACCGATGTTATTGACTTCTTGGCACTGGCGGCATTCCTGAAATTTTCTGCCTACCTTGCTAAAATCCAATCAGAGAAGGCAGAATTGCTTTTGCTTGCAACTTACAACATCGGCTTTTCTTTTTAGGCGCACAAACATAGGAAATTAGCACTGCGATTTCAAACGCGTTTTTCGCAAATTGTGACAGATCACTCTTTCCTATTATTCATCTCTCCAAAGAGTTTCCTGAATAAATCTTCGGCAAACGTGTAACTTTGCCTGTTTCACATTTTCAATTTTCAATTATGGACAAGCAAAAAGAACTTGAACTCAAACACCTTGCGCTGAAAGTGCGCGAGCACATCATTCGAATGTCGGGCGATGGTGGCTGTTTTATCGGCGCGTCGCTCTCATGTGCTGACCTCATCGTCTATCTCTACAAAGAAGTCTTGGGACTGACGCCCGATAAACTGCATGATGAAAACCGCAACTACCTTCTGCTCTCCAAAGGACACGATGTTCCCGCGCTCTACGGCACGCTTGCCGAACTCGGCTTCATTGAGCGCGAGCGTTTGAAAAATCATCTGCACACCAACGATTCAATTTATTGGCACCCGAATCGCGCCATTCCGGGCATTGAGTTTCATTCAGGCTCGCTGGGGCATTTGCTTTCAGTGGCAATGGGCATTGCCTACGACATCAAACTGCGTGGCGGAAAGAATAAAGTCTATGTGATTTTGGGCGATGGCGAACTCAACGAAGGCTCAATGTGGGAAGGCTTTTTGGTTGCACACGCGCTTAAACTCGATAACCTCATTGCGATTGTCGACCGCAACGAGTTCCAAGCCAATCTGCGCACCGAAGAGTTGATTCCGATTGAGCCACTCGAACCGAAGTTCGAGGCCTTCGGCTGGAATGTCAAACGCATCAATGGACACGATTTTAATGCTCTTGAATCTGCGTTTCAATGGATTCCGCATAATGAATCGCCAAGCATCATCATCGCCGATACCGTGCGCGGAAAGGGACTTCCGAGTATTGAACGACGTGCCGACCGATGGTTCGTCAATTTCAAGCCTGATGAAGTCGAGCAACTCCTGAAAGAACTTCACGGTGAAGCCCAAGCCGAACTGACTTCCGAAACCTTGATGGTGAGGTAAAGCAGAAGCGAGAAGCGAGAAGCAAGAAGTGATGCAATTTTTCAACCAACAAAACTTTTTGGACTATGAACAAAACAACTCGTTTTCAAGACCTTATTGTTTGGCAGAAAGCACATCAGTTTGTCTTGAAGGCGTATCAGATGACAAAACACTTGCCCAAAGAGGCGTTGTTTGGACTTTCTTCTCAACTGCGTCGGGCGGCAGTCTCTATTGCGGCAAACATTGTTGAGGGCTTTCGCAAGCGTGGCAAAAGAGACAAGATGCGATTTCTCAACATCGCACAAGCCTCTGCTGATGAATGTTCATACTTCTTGATTTTGATTCAAGATTTGCACTATGCTCAAACCGAAGCACTCTCGCATAAACTTGACAAAGTTTCTCGGCTATTACAAGGTTACATCAACGCAATTTCCAAATCATAACTTTTTCAAATCAAACTCAACATAGAGCAAGCGTGAGCATCACAATTCACAATATCTGATTCTCACTCCTCGCTCCTCAATTGTAAATTTTAAATTCTCGATTCTCAATTCTTCAAATCAATTCTCAACTTCAAACATCATGACCTACGAAGAAACCTTAAAAGACATTTCCCAAAAAAGCGACAAACTTATCGTAATGACAGCAGAAAATCGTGCCGCAATTCGCAACCTGCCGCCACACTTAGGCAAGCGATTTATTGATGTGGGCATTTGCGAACAAACGATGATTGGCATGGCGGCGGGATTAGCCTTGCGTGGACGCTATCCGATTACACACGCGCTTGCGACTTTTCTTGTTTTTCGCGCCTACGAGTTCATTCGCGATGATGTGGCTATTCCGAACTTGCCTGTGAAAATGGTCGGCGGCGTGCCCGGCTTTCTTTCGGACGCTAACGGCGCAACCCACCAAGCGATTGAAGATGTTGCTCTCATGCGCACCTTGCCGAATATGATGGTCTTTTGTCCCAGCGATGCCGAAGAACTTGCACAGGGAATTAAAGTCTTGGCGGAGTATCCTGCACCGTGCTACATCAGGCACAATCCGCACCCTGCGCCGATTGTTCACACCGCACCGTTTGAAATTGGCAAAGCCGAAACGCTCTCCGATGGCAACGATGTTGCAATTCTTGTCTATGGCTTTTTACTTCGTGAAGCCGTAAAAGCAAAAGCCATTTTAGAAGCGCAAGGCAAATCGGTTCGCCTTGTCAATATCCGAATGCCCAAGCCGATTGATGAAATTGCTATCTTGAATGCGGTCAAAGAATGTCGTTTGGTGGTTACGCTCGAAGACCATTTCTTGACAGGCGGACTTTACAGCATCGTTGCTGAACTGTTGCTCAAACATCGGCTCACGGGCAATGTGCTTCCGATTGCTCTTGAACAGAGGTGGTTTAAGCCTGCCTTGCTGGATAGAGTGCTTGAATACGAAGGCTTTACAGGCAAGCAAATTGCGGATAAGATTTTAAATGCATTAACCTAATGCAGTATGTCGACTGTTGAACAAGATGTTGCAAACCTGAAAACCGACATGGCAGAACTGCGTGCTATTGTGAAAGAGCTTGCGCTCTCTCAACAGCGCACCGAAATCGAACTGCGCAACTTCAAGGAGTTCGTTCTGACCGCACAAGCCAACTGGGAACAACGCTGGGCAAAATTAGAACAGGAGCGTGAGAAAGAACGCCGAGAGATGAACAAGAAGTGGGGCGAGTTAGCAAACAAAATGGGCACGCTTGTGGAAGACATCGTCGCACCCAACATTCGCCGTGTCGCACAAGAACTCTTCGGTATCAATGACATCGTTGAGTTTAGCGTGCGTAGAACCATCTATCACCCAACC
>Ga0308409_1001237_pt1 | contig 12205 bp, 8 predicted proteins | sample HotsprSampleMSe4_FD_203469 | JGI IMG/M metagenome (GOLD analysis project Ga0308409, IMG submission 203469) | Hot spring phototrophic mat microbial communities from Mushroom Spring, Yellowstone National Park, Wyoming, United States - 20060912_MSe4 ... | reverse complement strand
GAGACCGAGCACTCGCCGCTGCGCTAGTGACCAAGGCGGCGATCCGAGGCCGCGCTCAATCGCTCCAGCAGACGCCAGGCGTCCTGGTCATCTGGGTCAGCGAGCACAGCCCGCCGGAAGGCCGCAATGGCCTGCTGGATTTCGCCGCGGTCGCGGTGAATCAGGCCGATGTTGTAGGCCACGCTGCGGGCCAGCGGGTCAAGGCTCAGCGCGCGTTGAAATGCCGCCAGCGCGCGGCGCTGCCGGTCGTCCGTCGCAGTGACTGGGTTGCCCAGATAGGCCGCCCCCAGATTGATCCAGAGCTGGGCGTAGTCTGGGTTATGCTCAACAGCGACTTCTAATACGCTAACCGCCAGCTTGTATTTGCCAGCCATGATGTAGGCGCCGCCCAAATTGAGCGCCGCTTCAGGATGGTCCGGCTTGAGTTTGTGCGCGCGCTCCAAAAAAGGCAGGGCATCTTCTGGCCGGCGTTGGCTGAGCAGTTGTGTGCCCTGGGTCAGGCTATCGCGAAACTGCTCCTCGTGGCGCTCGCGCAGCCAGGCTTCGAGTCGCGCTTGTTCAGGGTCAACAGTGGAATAAAGCATAGTCGTTAGAAACCTTCCAGCTTACTGAGGTCGGCGACGCCGTCGGCCTGCGAGACGATCCGATGAAGCAATGCCAAGCGCGCCGCGCGCAGGGCCAAGTCATCGGCCATCACCAAAACCTCATCAAAGAAACGATTGATCAGCGGCGTGAGCGCGCGCAGGTTAGCGACCAAGCCATGCACATCGCGGGGCACAGGCAAAGCCTCAACCGCCTGGGCGAGGGCACGGCTGGCCGGCTCGGCATCTGCACCCGGCGACGCGCCACCCGCCGGCTGGGACCGCACGATGCGCGCGCAGCGGGCGTAGGCGGCCAACGTCGCCGACCAATCCGCAGCGGCGACGGCCTCGCGCAACTGATTCAAGTGGCGCAGGGCGCGCGCGGGATCGTCGCCGGCCTCGTCCACCACGGCATCCACCACATCATGGCGATACCCCTCATCAAGGAAGTGCTGCCGCTCGCGCTCCAGGATGAAGTGGTGGGCAGCGCGTAAAACGTCCTCGCCGGCGGGGACAGGCAGGCCGCCGATGGCCTTCGCCAGCCCATCTCGCAGCGAGAACGTCCGCCCGCTGGCCAGCAGATTTTGCACGATGCCGATAGCAGCGCGGCGCAGGGCAAAGGGATCAGCGCTTCCTTTCGGCGCCAGGCCAACCGCGAACAAGCCAGCGATGCTATCGAGCTTGTCGGCCAGCGAGACGATCAGGCCGGCTTCGGTCTTTGGCACGGCGTCGTCGGCGAAGCGCGGCAGATAGTGCTCGAAGATCGCCTCGGCGACCGCCTCGCGATCCGGATCTTCGCTGGTGCGCCGGTGATACTCTCGCCCCATCACGCCCTGTAGCGCGGTGATCTCCACCACCATGCTGGTGGCCAGATCAGCCTTGCACAGCCGCGCGGCCTTGCGCGCCACGTCGAGCGCCCGGCCGCTGATGCCGAGCTGCTGCGCGATCGGTTCAACCAGGGCTTCGATCCGCCGCACCTTATCCAGCATCGAGCCGAGCTTGGCCTGGAAAGTGATCGTGGCGAGGCGGGGCAAATAGGCCTCCAGCGGCTTACTGAGGTCTTGGCGGAAGAAATACGCCGCGTCAGCAAAGCGGGCGCGCACCACGTCTTCGTTGCCCTTGCGCACCTCGTCGGCATGCGCGCTGCCGCCATTGCGCACGGTGACAAAGTAAGGCAGCAACGCCTGGCCATCCGGGCGCATGACGGTGAAGTAGCGCTGCTTCTTGCGCATCACCGCAGTGAGCACCTCCGCCGGCAGCGCCAAAAACGCCTCGTCGAATTGGCACAAGATCGCCGTAGGTTGCTCAACCAGGTTGGTCACTTCGTCGAGCAAGGCGTCGTCGGGCGCGACATACCCGCCAACGGCGGAGGCGGCGGCGTTCACCTGGCGCTGAATCTCAGCGCGGCGCGCGCGCATCTCGCCCAGGATGTGATGCGCCTCAAGCTGGGCCAGGTAATCCTCGGCGCTGGCCAGCGTGAAGGCCGGTGAGCCTTCCCCTCGCGGCCCATAGCTCACCCGCCCCGATGGCACGCCGGCAAAGGCAAACGGGATGACGTGCTCGCCCAGCAGCGCAACGATCCAGTTGATCGGCCGGGCAAACGCGACGTTGGTGAGGTTCCAACGCATCGTCTTCTCGAAGGTGATCTTCCCGATCGCCTGCGGCAGGGCGGCGGCGAGCACCTCGAGGGTGGGCCGGCCCGATTCGCGCCTGCGGGCATAGACATAGGCGCCGCCGGCGTCCTCTTTGACGATCAAATCGGTTGGCTCAAGCTGGAAGCGTTTGGCGAAGCCGATCGCAGCCTGGGTGGGGCGGCCCGCGCTGTCGAACGCGGCCTTGGCCGGCGGGCCTTTCACCAGCTCATCCACGTCGCGCTGGCGCGCAGCCACGTCCCTCACCAGCACGGCGGTGCGCCGCGGGGTGCCGATCAACGTCACGTCGCCGTGGTCAACGCGGGCCGCGTCGAGCGCTTCGATCACAAAGCGGCCCAGTTGCTCCTGGCAGACGGGCACGTCGTCCGCCGGCAGTTCCTCGGTGCCCAGCTCGATGAGCAACGTCTGGGGCCGATCGCCGGCGACGAGCAATTCGGGCGACGATGTCTCAGGCGCTTGCGCCGCCGGCGCGCCCCACGGAAATCCGAGCTTCTCGCGCTGTTCCGTGTATCGCGCGGCCACCTCGCGGGCCAGGTCGCGCATGCGCCCGATGAAGCGTTGGCGCTCGGTCACGCCGATCGCCCCGCGCGTGTCCAGCAGGTTGAAGGCGTGAGAGCACTGTAGGATGTAGTCGTAGGCCGGCAGCACCAAGCCGGCCTCCAACGCGCGCCGACTCTCTCGCTCATACGTGTCAAACAGCACCTGGAGCGCGCCGACATCCGCCTGCTCAAAGGCATACGCGCTGCGCTCTTGTTCTTCGATCAACCGCACGTCGCCATACGTGCGGTCCTCGCTCCAGCGCAGGTCAAACACGCTGCGCACGCCCTGCATCGCCATGGCGATGCGTTCCAAGCCATAGGTGATCTCCAAGCACACCGGATCGAGCGTCTGCCCGCCGACCTGCTGGAAGTAGGTGTATTGCGTGATCTCCAGGCCATCCAGCCACACCTCCCAGCCCAGCCCCCACGCACCGATCGTCGGCTGCGCCCAGTTATCCTCGACGAAGCGGATGTCGTGGCGCGCCAGGTCAATGCCCAGCGCGCGCAGGCTATCCAGGTAGATCTCCTGCGACCGCTCCGGCGGCGGCTTGAGGATCACTTGGAACTGGGTATGGGTGTAAAGCCGGTTGGGGTTTTGGCCGAAGCGGCCGTCGTCGGGCCGCACCGAAGGTTCGACATAGGCCACGTTCCATGGCTCTGGGCCGAGCACGCGCAGGAAGGTGGCGGGGTTCATCGTGCCCGCGCCGACGACCTGGTTATAGGGTTGCCATATCAAACACCCCCGCTCAGCCCAAAACGACTGCAAGGTGAGGATGAGGTCTTGGAAGGTGCGCATGCAGCCGCTATTGTATCTTTGGCGGCTTTGGCCAGGCAGGGGGGGTGCATTCATGGTTTGGGGCACGTGTTCTTGACGTGGCCAGTGGTCATCGCATGGGGTCACCGAAGCCCTGCCCCACCCTGTCATTCTGAGCGGCAGCGAAGAATCTAAACACGCGCCGGACTGAAGCGCTGCGGGGTCATCAGTGCCCTGCCCTCACCCTTGTCATTCTGAGCAACAGCGAAGAATCTAAGCTCGTGCCAGACTGAAGCGCTGCCGGGTCACCAATGCCCTGCCTCACCCTTGTCATTCTGAGCGGCAGCGAAGAATCTAAACGCGCGCCAGACTGAAGCGCTGCGGGGGCGCTGAGGCGGGGCGTTTGGTGGCTTCGCAGTGTTTTTGTTGGGCAGGATTTTAGATGCTTCGCTTCGCTCAGCATGACAGCCCCCTTTCTTTCCCCCGCATGCGGGGGAATCAGAAGGGGGCTTCCCCCGCACGCAGGGGAATCAGAAGGGGGCTTCCCCCGCACGCGGGGGAATTAGACAGGGGCTTGGTGGCTTCGCGGAGTTTTGGTTGGGCAGGATTCTAGATGCTTTGCTTCGCTCAGCATGACATGGGATGGGATGCGGCTTTGGTGATGCCGTTGAGCTTTGGTTGGGCAAGCGTTTAGATACTTCGCCGGCGCTCAGCATGACATGGGATAGGGTGTGGCTTTGGTTGGTTGGGCGACGGCAGTGCTTGTCGCCTACCCTAGATTCGCTTTCGCCGGCAGCATTGCTGGGGTAAGATGCCCCTGTTGATGAACGCCCCCTCTGCTACGCAGGCGCAATCTCCAGCAGCACGCGCCAGCCCTCGCCGCCCGACGTAGTGACGCGATAGCCCGTCCCGGCGCGCTCAACGCGGATATCAAAGTACGCATCGCCCACGCGTAACCGCTTGACTTCGGCCCAGGCCCACGCCGTCGGCAGGCGCGGACGGACCACCAGTGTGCGCTCGGCAGCGCGCGGCTGGATGCCCAGAAAGCATTCCACCACCGGCGCAACCAGCCCAACGTTCGACCAGAGCTGGAGGAAGCACCAGGCATCGGGCAATGCCTCGCTCACCGCGCCCGGCGTGCGATAGCTGAACGCGCGGACGAGCTTGGCGATGATGCTCAGCGCGTCATCCACCAGGCCATACCGCGCGGCGCTCAACGCCAGCAGGCCGGTGTTGATGCTCATCACGTCCTGGCGCTCCGGATGCAGATACATGCCCCATGCGTTGCTGAACTCCGCGCTTTGCAAGCGGTCCAGGCTGCGCTTGGCCTGCTCCGGCGTGGCGATGCCCGTCTCAAGTGGACACAGCACCACCCAGTGGCGAAGCAGCCAGGGGAGGTCAACGTCGCGCTGCGCCTCGCGCAACAGGCCAAGGGCGAACAGCCGGCGCGTGGTTTCTACAGCGCGCTGCTGATCCAACGTCAACCAGTCCTGCTCAGCGATATGCCGGTCGAGGTCACCGAGCACGCGCTGCACTTCGCCGATGCTGGCGCGCACGTCGGCGAACAAGCCTTCATCTTCCATCCACCACCCCTGGCGAATCCCCTGGCCCAAAGCAGCCGACTTCTCCGCCAGCGCGTCGGCCAGGGCCGCATCGCCCAGTGCACGGCTCATGTCGGCCAGCCGGCCCAGCGCGTCGCTCATGTAAGCGGCCACGTCAATCGTTTCAAAGCCGGCATGCATCTCCACCGTCTCCACCACGCTGCGACCAGAAGGGCATAGGTCACCATCAGGGTCGTGCTGACCGAGTGCGTAATCCAGCAAGCCGGCCTTGCAGAATGGGTACATCTCGGCCAGGAATGCGTCATCGCCGCTCCACAGCCAATACTGATGCACGGCGCGGGTGAAGATCGGCACCTCAACCATATTGCCCTTGTTGAAGACGACGCCGGTGGTGGTCAGCTCGTGGATTACGCGGCCCGGCTCGGCAGCGTTGTGCCGTTCGCTCTGCGCCCTGAGCAAGCGCAGCGCGTCGCGCACAAGCTCGAACTGGCCGCACTGAAGCATCGGCAACGCGGCGTACCCCACATCTATGCTGAACCACCACGGGTATTCCGGCAGGCCGGCGCCTAAGCCACATCCAATCGCCGGCACGTCGCGCACGAACATCTGGTTGATCAGCTTCGACCATGCGATGGCCTGGTTGAGCTGCTCATCCGGCGTCACGATCTGGCTGACCTCGAGGATGGCCTGACATTGCGCCTGCTTGGCGGCAAATAGAGCCGGATGTTGCTCGAGCAGGCGCGCCGGCGCTCCCGCTGCGTCCGCAAGCGCCGACGCCGAGCCGACGATGGCAAAGCGGATCGTCCACTCAGCGGCGCGCTCATCCAGGCACAAGGCATGGGTGAAGCGGACGGTTGCGCCCCGTCCCTGGGTCGCCGCGATCGCCCATGGCTCATCCGCAGCGATGGTCAGCGGCGCGATGTCCGCGCCGACGGCGCACAGCCAGGGATTCTCCTCGTCGGTGAAGACGCAGCAGCCTCTGGCTGGATCAATGGCAGCGCGGTCGCGGCCATCGCGCAGGCCGGCCTGCTCGCCCAGCCAGGCCGGCCGCAGATCAGAACGAAATAGCGCATGGAAGAAGCCCTCAAAAGGCCAGTCGGCGCGCACGGTCAACGCGACGATCATCCCCTCCGTCGCGTCGGGCACGAAGTCGCGTCGCGTGACGCGAAGCGGCCCAAGGCGATATTCAAACTCCACGTGGGTTGGATGCACACCACAATGCTCGGCGTGGGTCAGCCAGGTCGGTTCTGCCGAGCGCGCATCGCTCACTCCAAACCAGAACCCATCGAGGAGCTTGATCGGGTGCGCCCACACGCCCCACATCTCGCCGGGGACGTGACCGTCGGGTGGATCAGAGAAGAGGCCGTGCTGGGAACAGATCGCGTAAAGCCGGCTGCCGCAGGTAGCCACAGGGTCGTCCAAGCGGTGCGTCTTGAACTGTGGAGAGGCGGTCATCATCGAATCACGGGGACTGCTGCGCGCCGAAGAACTCCATGACGAACGGCAAGCTGCCGTTGCACGCCAGCGCCACGAGGAGTAAACGCAGCGCCTTGCCGGCAGCCGTCGCAGCCCAGAAAGCCAGCGGGGGCATCTTGAGCGCGCCGGCGGTCAAGCCGCCCACATCAAAAATAGGATTGGGGATCAGCGCTAGGGCGAAGATGAAGAGCGGCCCCCAACGGCGCATCAGAAAGCGCAGGCGGCGATATGTCTTGCCCTGCGGCAGCACAGCCGTGCCGCCGTAGCCGGCCATGTAGCCGGTCATCTCGCCCACTGCCGAGCCGATGCCGGCCACCAGGCCGGTTGCGAGCGGGCCATAAATCGGCGCCGCTGCGCAGGCGACCACGAAGGCTGGCGCGGGGATGATCACCGTGGCGTTGCCCAGCGCACTCAAGAAGAACAAGCCCAATAACCCGATCCGCCCCAGGGCCGCGATCTCATCCCGAAAGTAGGTCGTCAGCACAATCACCGCGGCGCTGATCGCGATCGCCAGGAGGAGCGTGAAGATGAGCTTGCGGCGTTCCACTTCCGGCGCGGTCTTCGATGGCTGGCTGGGCTTGGCCGAACCAACCGTGATCTTCTTATTGAGCGTCGCGCGGATTTGTGCCCACATCGCTGTTTATCCGCCGCTCATGGCGGGCACAAAGTGTATCTCGCTGTCTTCGTCCACCGGGTGGCGCAGCCCTTGCCGGCTGTGCTCACCATTTACAACTAGCATCAGATGCGGGCGAAGGCGTTGTTGATCTGGCTCGATCAGCCGGCGCGCCAGCCCAGGATAGCGCTGCTCTAGGTGCGCGATGAGCTCACCCACCGTGGCACCTTCGGCCTGGACCTCGGCTTGACCGTTGGTGTATTGGCGTAGCAGTGCGGGAATCCAGACTTTGGCCATTCTGAAGTTGATGCTACTGCGTTTTGTTTAACGCGCTGTGATTGGGGTGCGTTCACGCGCAATGCTGCTCGCCCAAAAGCGCTTACCCAGGCGGCCCCCTTTCATTACCCTCTCACAGGCTGCGCAGCCTGCGGATTGGTTTGTCCTTTTGCGCATTGCATTGGGCGAGTGAAACCTTATACTTAAGGTTATCCTAACATCTTTCAAGGAGGAAGTATGCATTCCACGAATTATCTGTTCAGTCGAGTATCCATGATCGCCGCCCTGTCCTTGCTGCTGGCTGCTTGCGCGCCGGCGACGCCCGCTGCCCCCGCGGCACCGACGACTGCGCCCGCTGCCGAGCTGCCCACGCCGACCACTGCGCCCTCGGTCGAGGCTACGCAGCCGGCAGAAACGCCGACCACAGCAGCCCCTGCTAAAGCTGAGATGATGAAGAAGATAGAGGCTCCAAACTGTGACTACGGCGGCTCGATGAAAGCGATCGAGGCGCTGGACGAGCGCACGGTGAAGTTCACTCTGTGCACACCCGACCCAGCGTTCCTCTACAAGATCGCGGGAGATTCCTTCGCTATTCTGGATGCCGATTATCTGAATGAGACGGGCGGGGACAGCAACAAGATCAGCGACAATCCCGTCGGCACCGGGCCTTACAGGCTGAAAGAGTGGAAGCGTGGTGAGAGCCTCACGTTTGAGGCATTTAGCGATTACTGGGGTGAGAAAGCCAAGACGCCCACGGCTGTTCTACGCTGGTCCAAAGAGGCCGCTCAGCGCCTGTTGGAACTCCAATCCGGCAACGCCGATGGCATCTCCAACGTTGGACCGGAGGATTTCGAGGTCGTCGAGAAAGATCCAAGCTTAAAGCTGATCGAGGTGCCTGCGGCGAATATCTTCTACATTGGTTTCAACAACACCATCCCTCCCTTTGACGACGACCGTGTGCGGCTGGCCTTCGCCTATGGCATCAACCGCCAGCGCATCGTGGAAGACTACTATCCACGCGGTTCTGTCGTCGCCACCAGCTTCGTGCCCACTATCTTCGCCGTAGGCGCGTCACCGAACGTTCCATGGTACGAGTACGACCCGGAGAAAGCCAAAGCATTGCTTAAAGAGGCCGGCAAGGAGAATCTCGAAGTCACCCTCACCTACCGCGACGTCGTGCGCGGCTATCTCCCCAATCCTGGCGTCGTCGCACAGGAGATTCAGGCCCAGCTCAAAGAAATTGGCGTGAACGTCAAGATCGAAGTCAAAGAATCGGGTGCGTTCCTTGATTCTGTGACTGCAGGTAAAGAGGCGTTCTACCTCCTGGGCTGGGGAGCAGACTATCCGGATGCGACCAACTTCCTGGACTACCACTTTGGCCCGCAGAATCAGCAGTTCGGCAAACCCTACGATGACATCGTCGCACTTCTGCGCGAAGGTGCTTCTACCGTTGACTTAGATAAGCGTCGCGCTGCCTACGACAAAGTGAACGAGTTGCTCAAGAAGTACGTGCCGATGATCCCGGTGGCTCACGGCGGTTCTGCGCTCGCTTATCGCGCTGATGTCGAGGGCGCGCACGCTAACCCGGTCAGCGCGCTGGTCTTCGCTGCGATGAAGCCTTCAAATAAGGATACGTTCGTGTTCGTCCAGAACGCCGAACCGATCAGCCTGAACTGCGCAGACGAGAGCGACGGGGAGACCTTCATGGCCTGTGGCCAGATCTACGAAACGCTGGTGCGCTTCAAGATCGGCACCGCCGAACTTGAGCCGGCCTTGGCCGAGAGCTACGAGGCGAGCAGCGACCTCAAGGAGTGGACGTTCAAGCTGCGCCCGGGCGTTAAGTTCCACAACGGCGCCACTTTAGACGCCAACGACGTCGTTGCCACCATGGCAGCCATGTGGGACGCCAAGAACCCGAATCACAAGGGCCGCACCGGGACGTTTGAATACTGGACGGCCTACTTTGGTCCTTTCCTGAACCAGTAAGCCCCGGCAGTTACATCTTCGCCTGGTCGGCAAGCGCTAATGCGACGTTTGCCGACCAGGCGTTTGATCCTCATCTTGCATGCATGTTCCGCTTCATCGTTCGCCGGCTATTGCTGCTGCTGCCAGTTGTCCTCGGCATCCTCATCGTCACTTTCGTGCTCGTCCGCCTCATCCCCGGCGATCCGTGCAAAGTGATGCTGGGCGAACGCGCGACCGAAGAGAAGTGCCAAGCTTTCCGCGAGCGATTCGGTCTGAATGACGCAATCCCCATCCAGTTCATTCGTTATCTGAGCAGCCTGCTACAAGGCGACTTGGGCACTTCTATTAAAAACGGCCGGCCGGTGGCCGACATCGTCGCTGAGCGACTGCCGATGACGATGGAATTGACCCTCTTCGCAACGCTTTTCGCGGTCAGCTTCGGCATCGCGCTAGGGGTGCTCAGCGCTGCAAAGCACAACACTGCCATAGATGTGGGGGCGATGGTCTTCGCCAACATTGGCGTCTCGATGCCGGTGTTCTGGCTTGGCCTGATGCTGGCCTACATCTTCGCCTTGGCGCTTAAGGACACGCCCTTCCAGTTGCCCCCTTCAGGCCGGCTCGCTGCCGGGACCGACCTGCCATCTCTGCTGAAAGTTTGGGGACTGGAGGATGCGCAAGGGCTACAGCGGTTCGTCCTGCTCTTGCTCTCGAACTCTGTGCTGTTGAATTCGCTCATCCAAGGCAGGTTCGATGTATTCTTCAACGCGCTGCGGCATTTGATCTTGCCCTCGATCGCGGTTGGCACGATCTCGTTGGCCATTATCGCCAGGATGACGCGCGGCGCCATGCTTGACGCGCTTACCCAAGATTACGTGCGCGTAGCACGCGCTAAGGGTCTAATCGAGCGCGCCGTGATCTTTAAACATGCGTTGCGGAATGCGCTCGTCCCCATAGTCACCATTATCGGCTTACAAACCGGTGGTTTGCTCTCCGGCGCTGTCCTCACCGAGACGGTGTTTAGCCTGCCGGGCGTGGGTACGCAGATAGTGGACGCCATCATCGCGCGCGACTATCCAGTAGTCCAGGCTTTCACGCTGCTGATCGCAGTAATATTTGTCCTGGTCAATCTGGTCGTGGACGTGAGCTACGCTTACCTAGACCCGCGCATTCGGGTCAGTTAGGTTAGCTATGCAATCCTCTGCGCACGCTTCTGCGTTCACCGCACAGACAAGGCTGCGCGATCAGTCGCCTTTGGTGCGGACACTGCGCCGGTTGGCAGGCAATCGCTCCGCACAAGTAGGTGCACTGATCATCGGCGCGCTGCTCTTGGTGGCCATCTTCGCAGACGTCATCGCCCCCTACGAATACGATCAGCAAATCCGCCAGCCGGGTCTACGCCGGCGCAGTCCACCGTGCATTCACCTGCTCGGCTGCGACCCTCAAAAGCCGCAAGTGCTGATGGGCCTAGATAGCAACTTCCGCGATTTGTTCTCGCGGGTGGTTTATGGCGCTCGCCTCTCATTACAAATCGGCTTCCTAACCACCGGAGCAGCTATTTTGATCGGCACGTTGCTAGGAGCGATAGCCGGATACGCCGGCGGCTGGCTGGACAACTTCATCATGCGTCTGATGGATGTGCTCTTGGCCTTCCCTAGCCTTCTGCTGGCGATTGCTATCGTGAGCGTGCTCGGTCCAGGGCTGGTCAATACCCTGCTGGCCGTTGCGTTTGTCTCGATCCCTGTTTACGCACGCGTCGTGCGCTCCAGCGTGCTGAGCGTCAAGGAGATGGACTACATCACGGCCTCACGCGCACTGGGTGCATCTTCTGCGCGCATCCTCTTTGTCCGCATCTTGCCGAACGCCTTGACACCTGTCATCGTCGTTGGCACACTGGGGATTGCCACCGCTATCCTCGATGCCGCCGGCCTCTCCTTTCTTGGGCTAGGCGCTCAGCCACCCACTCCCGAATGGGGATTGATGCTCGGTGAAGAGCGCAACAGCGTCTTCAACGCTCCTCACCTGGTCTTCTTCCCCGGCATCGCCATCATGCTCACGGTGCTGGGCTTCAACCTGCTGGGGGATGGCTTGCGTGACGCGCTTGACCCACGCCGTAGAGCATGAGTGTTTGGCCACTTGCTTGGGTGTATGCGCATCAAGGAGCGACACCTCACGGGCTAACCTCTTGCCCAACCCCAGAGAAATCACCTTTGTGTCCTCCGTGGTGGCGGTGCACGCCCAGTGACCGCATCTCTCCACCGCCAGACATACAATATAAACGATAAAGGCCAAGTTGATGGAAAGCCGTTCGCCTGAACCTTCCATGTTCGACGCACCCGAATGGACGGGTGCTCCTACATCCCCGCCTCCCGAACCGCCTCAGCCGCGCCTGGTCGGCGTGCGCTTTCAGCGCGCCGGCAAGATTTACCACTACGATGCGCAGGGCTTCGACAACCTAAAGGTGGGCGATTGGGTAATCGTGGACACTGCGCGCGGCAAGCAGATGGGCCAGGTGGCCACGCTCAAGCCGCCAAAGGAGAAAGGCGGCCCATACAAGCGCATCGAGCGGCGGGCGACCGGCCGCGACATGGCCATGCGCCACTACTACGCAAGCAAGGAGCTGGAGGCCTTGATCGCCTGCCGCGCCGAGAGCGCTGCGCTCAACCTGCCCATCAAGATCGTGCGCGCTGAATATAGCTTCGACGGCCAAACGCTGACGTTTCTGTATTCCACCGACGAAGAAGAGCGCGTCGAGGTAGCTCCGCTGCGCGAGGCGATGAGCCGGCTCTA
>Ga0308409_1001225_pt1 | contig 12301 bp, 10 predicted proteins | sample HotsprSampleMSe4_FD_203469 | JGI IMG/M metagenome (GOLD analysis project Ga0308409, IMG submission 203469) | Hot spring phototrophic mat microbial communities from Mushroom Spring, Yellowstone National Park, Wyoming, United States - 20060912_MSe4 ... | reverse complement strand
AATGAATACGCCCACGACTCATGCCTTGGTAGTAGTGCCAAAATCCTGAATCACCTGCCGCACCACTTCTTCCAGCCTCTTTCCATCCACGCCCCAATGATACCTCTCCTCCACCGCCTTGCGCCCGTTCATACCCATTTTGGCACGCAATGCCGGGTCTCGTAGCTGCAATACCTTCTCCACCAAATCCTCGGCATCCTGCGAGCGAAACACCAGTCCGCAGCGGTGCGTTTCTACCAACCGCTTCATCGGGCGGCAGTCCGATACCAGCACCGGCTTGCGAAACGCCATGTAGTCATACACTTTGTTGGGCATGGTCATATGCATGTGCTCGGACGCATGCATACCTGAAAACCCTACGTGTGCGCGATAGACGAAGCCCATCAATTCGGGGTACGGATGCCATCCAGCAAATCTAACAACATCGGCTACGCCACGAACTGCCGCAAACTGCTCTACTTGCGCTGCAACTTTTCCCGTGCCTACCACCGTCCAGCAGATGTCGCGGTTGCCGCGATTCTTAAGAATTGCCGCAGCATTTATCATGGTATCAAGCCCTCGCCAAAAATGCACATTGCCCCCATAGACCACCTCCAGTGGATGCTCGCGGGGCTGCCATTCGGGCAGGTTCAGATAGCGGGCATACAGCGCGTCCAGCTCCTCCAGTACCGGCGTGTTTTCTATAACTTCAATCCCCTCTGCCGTCCCGCGCAGACGCGCAACCCGCTCGATATGCTCCGGTACCACCACCAGTATCCTGTCCGCCGCGCGGATAGCGGCGCGCTCTACCATCCTTGCTAGGGTGATGTTGCGGGCGAAGAGGTTCACGAATGCCCGCGCTCGTCCCTCCCACTTGCGCCACTCCGCCATCACCGCGGGGTAATTCTCCGCCATGTCGAAGATGACCGGTACGCCGTAGCGTTTTCCCACCGCTGTCGCCGCCAGCATCAGCGGCATATCGCGCACTATCAACAAGCGGCACCCGTCTTTCACCACCAAATCCCGTATCGCCTGCCCCCAGATAGGATTGACATGATACGGGAGGGTCAGTGGGGCGCGCCATTTTTCCGGCGTGTTGTCCAGCACACGGCGCAGATGTAGCCTATGCCGCCACTCTGCCTGCTCCACACTCCGCGAGGCAGCGTAGGGATGCGAAGTGCCGGGTTCAGTCACCCCCTTGATGTTCCGCGCCAGCACGAAGACCTCGAACCCCGCCTTCGCGAGCGTGTCGGTCATCTTTACCACGCGGATGTCCGGATATGTGCCAAAATAGATGAAACCGATGCGTGTGCTCACAACTATGTCTTCCGCTCATTTGTTTGACAACCGGTTTCCTCACCAGAATGCTTTCGTGAGCGTATCACCCGCGCGGGTACACCCACAGCAATGCTCCAGGGGGGAATTGGTTTTGTAACAACCGCACCAGCCCCGATAACGCATTCTTCACCAACGTCCGCCATAATAATCGCGCCCTCACCGATCCAGCTTCCTCGCCCAATACGAACCGGTGTCTTGGTACCGCCCTGTAAAGCAATAGGTATGTCCGTTCTATCAAAGTGATGCACGTGTTGTCCAGATGGAATGCTTACCCGACTCGCTATCAGCACGTAGTCCTCAATTTCCGCCCATCCCAGAATGCAGTAAGCACCGATGTACACGTGATAACCTAAAGATACACGCGGGTCGCTAAACAACGTACCCATTTCGACTCTGACCTGTTCATCGCAACGCCTGGCCATCCACTTTAAAAGCGCCACCCGAAGAATACTGCCCGTGGTGCCCGGTAACCAGGCAATCAAATCAAAACACGAACCAAAAACCTGCGCTTTCTTCCCTGTAATCCACCACCACAAAGCCAGAGGCAAAACCAACAGCTGCGCCGTTCCGATTATCGCTCGCCTGATAAACCGCCTCATATTATGCTCCTTGCTGCAGGTACCACTCGACAGTATACTTCAGCCCCTCTTCGAACTGAGTCTCGACCTTGTAGCTTAGATCACGCTGTGCGGCTTCAATGGACGCCATCGAGTGCTTCACATCGCCAGCGCGCGGCGGCAGATACTGCACCTCCAGATCTTTGCCCAGTATCCCCTGCAAGTGCCGGATTAACTCGTTCAGGGTGTATCTCCCACCGCACGCCACGTTGTACACCTTCCCCACTGCCCGCTCCGATTGCATCGCCAGCAGGTTCGCCTGCACGACGTTCTCGATATAGGTGAAATCGCGCGATTGCTCGCCGTCGCCGTACACGGTGAGCGGCTCCCCTTTCAGCGCGGCGGTGATGAACTTGGGGATGACCGCCGCATATTGTGAGTACGGGTTCTGGCGGGGACCAAACACGTTGAAATAGCGCAGGCTGACGGTCGGCAAGCCGTAGACCCGCGTGAACACCTGACAGTAGTATTCTCCGACCAGCTTGCTGACCGCATAAGGCGACAGCGGTTGCGGCAACATGGTCTCCACTTTAGGCAGTGTCGGGGTGTCGCCATAGGCAGACGAGGACGCGGCATAGATGACCCGCTTCACGCTCGCTTCCTTCGCTGCCAGCAGCACGTAAAAGGTGCCTGTGATATTCACCTCATGCGTGGTCGCTGGGTCCTCCACCGAGCGGGGCACCGACCCCAACGCTGCCTGATGAAAGACGACCTCTATCCCCGCCATCAGCTCGCGCAGCAATGCCAGGTCGGTGATAGAGCCTTTCACAAAACGGCATCGCCCCTGCAAGTGCGCCATGTTCTCCTCGCGCCCCGTGGACAGGTCGTCCAGCACCACCACCTCGTGTCCCAGTTCTATCAAGCGTTCCGTCAGGTGCGAGCCGATAAAACCCGCCCCACCGGTGACTAGAATTCGCATCAGGTTCTCCTCCTCCAGTTCTCCACTGCCGCTTGCAACGCCTGTTCCCACTTGTCCACCTGCTTCTCCACCGTAAAGTTCTCCAGCAGGTGTTTATATGCATTTTCGGCGCGGCGGCGTGCTTCTTCAGGGTTCGCCAGCGCGTCCAGAATCGCCTGCGCCAGCGCGTGCGGGTCACGCGGCGGCACCAGCCAACCCGTCTCGCCATCCTTGACCAGCTCCGGCACGCCCCCTACCGCCGTGGCTACTACTGGCGTCTTGTAAGCGAAGGCTTCCAGCACGACGTTGGGCATTCCTTCCGATAGGGACGATAGCACCAGCAGATGCAAACCAGATATCAGCTGGGCACCGTTGGGTATCTCGCCCAAGAACCGCACAACCTCCCCTAAACGCAGAGAACCAGCCAGACTCTGAAGACGTTCTCTTTCCATGCCATCGCCAGCCAAAATCAGAACCGCGTTCGCAAGGTGATTAAAAACAATCTTGAAAGCCTTTAGCAAGATATCAAAGCCTTTCTCCTTGCTAAGTCTTCCTACGCCCCCGATTAGAACGGCACGTGTCCCAATCCCAAGCTGCTTACACCATTCCGTCGGGGACATCGGCTCTGGGAGCTGTGTTACGTCCATGGCGTTGGGTATCCACCAAGCCTTTTCAGGAGGTACACCGTAGCGAACGGCGATGTCCCGTTGCGCGGGGGAAATGCCGACAACGAGGTCGTGTTTACGCAAAAGCAACTTATCCATAAACTCGTATAATCTTACTGGTAGCGTTTGTCCGGTCCAGCCCCGAAGCACCTCGATAGTTGCTCTCTGTGGGATGAACGCAGTGATAATGCCTGCCTTATAACCGGTAACGCAAATCACATCACAGTCTTCCTGAGCAAGGTAGCGATTAAAAGTGCTTACTGAATGCCAGATGTTATACTTTTGTGGCAACACGAGGGGTTTGACGTTGAAACCATGCTGCCGTGCAAGGCGAATGAGTGAAACGCTGTCCTCTTGGTCTGGCGTCTTGGTAAGCAGCGGACACCATGTAATTTGGTATCCACGCTGTCGCAGACCCACTGTCAACTGCAGTCCCATTCTCTCTATGCTTGGTATGGATTTCCACGAAACCCCAGGCTGCACAAACAACAGTGTGTACTTACCGATCATGGGTTCCCTCTACCTCTGGCATAAGGTGCTTTACCACCCTCGCAGGATTGCCCGCCACGACCGTGTAAGAAGGCACATCCTTAGTCACCACACTACCCGCTGCAACTATGGCGCCATCCCCGATATGGACTCCTTTCAGGATGATACTCCCTTTACCAATCCAAACGTTATCGCCGATGAAGACCTCTTTGCAATCTTCCCGATCAGGTGGGAGGTATTGCAGTCTCTTTGCGGGGTCTAGCGGATGCCCATCGTTGTCTGCAATCACAACATCATTGGCAATCAGGCAATGAGAACCGATCTGTATCCGCTTTGCAACCATAATCAGCAAATTATTGCCCAAATGGGAGTGGTCACCGATGACGAGTACAGGCTCGTCAAACACCTTCGCGCCACATATCTCGGAAGACCCATGTAACACCACATAGCTTCCCAATTCGAGCCTGACATATCCAGACAGGCGGGGAATACCCCGTATCAGTCTTAAACCCTTGCCCACGCGGGCGCATTGAGAGCAAAAAAGAGGAACATCCCAAAGGGCGTGGCGACACCAATAGTAACCAGCCACGGTTGCGCGGTACAGCAGATATAGCGTTGCGTGCACAGGTTTCACGCAGGGCACGCTAAAACGCATCAGAGCTTTCAAGGCTCGGTACGCCCAGGCGGCCCAAGGTGTTTCTTGACGGCGAATTCGCGTAATTATCGCACGCATCGTTTGCCCCTTACGCTCTCGCTGAAATCGCCTGATAGTAGACTTCTAAATACCGCTCTCCCATGCGGTCTATCGTATACTCCCGCAAAAACCGTTCCCGTGCGCGGCGGGCCAGTTCTTGCGCCTTTGTTTGATTCGTCAACAACTCCAGAATCGCCTGCGCCATCGCTTCCACATCGCCCGGCGGCACCAGCAGCCCGCACTCGCCGTTCGCCAGCAAACCTGGGGTACCTCCCACCGCCGTCGCCACGATGGGACGCTGAGCGGACATCGCCTCCAATATCGCCAGCGACTCGCCCTCGATACGCGAACTTAGCACGAAAACGTCCAGGTGATGCAAGAGCGCGGGAACATCTCGACGCAAGCCGAGAAAATGCGCACGATCGCTCATGTCCAGTTGGGATGCCAGTTGCTCCACCTCGGCACGACGAGAGCCGTCGCCGATGAAGACCAGATGGACATCGGGCACCTGTTTGCACACCATCGCCACCGCCCGCACCAGCGTCACCTGATCCTTATGGTGATCGTCAAATCGTCCCACCATTCCCACTGTTTTCGCCTGTTTTGGCACCTCCCAGTCGACATCGATTGGGTCTAACCTGTGAATATCCGGAACACCGTTGCGGATATACAGCGTTCTCTCTTCGGGCACACCGAGAATGTCGACAAACAGCTTTTCAATGCCCGGTGCTACCCCAACGCAATAATCGGTAACCGTTGCTGCCCATCGTAACCACATACGATGGCTCCGCAACCAGCCGTCGTGATAGCTATGCAGGGTAAACACGCAAGGCGTGCGCGTCCACCGGCAGGCGGATGCCGTTTTCAGCCACGCTGTATTGTGACAATGCACCACATCTGGCTGAAAGCGGCGAATCAGCGAGACGAGCGGATGCGGGTAAAAACGCGCTAAGACTCCCGACACTGTCGTCTCTTGCACCGATATCTGCCGTCTCACGAAGGCGGGCAGCATCGCCTTCTCGGCGGTCAAGCTTGCCACCAGAACGGTGCGCCCTCGCGCCTGAAGCCATGCGCTGAGGTCCGCAACCAGCTGTTCCGCGCCACCTAGATGCAAGCCCGCCAGTACCTGAAGGATGCGCATCTTCCTCTCCTACCGGATCACCATCTGGAACACCACCGTCGCCTGCCCTCCCGCCGGAATACTCGCTACTGTTACGTCTATCCTCGTGGTATCCGTCGGGTCGGGTAACGCATTCCCGTTCAGCTTCAGACTTCCACGCACATACGTTGCCCCCTGTGGGATATCATGGGTAACCCGTACATTCCTCGCCTCCCCGTTACCGGTATTGGTTGCCGTAATCCTCACCGTCACCACATCCAGCGGCTTCGGATTCGGCTTGTCCGCCGAGATGGTTACCTGTACAGCAGGCTGAGACGGAGGAGCCGAAGCGGGTATCAGTATCGCTGCCTCCTGATGCCTCAAATTGAGGCGGTTAATGGGCACGGGGTCGGTAGTCCCATCCATCCGTAGACGGTAATAGTATCCGTCCAAATCAAACGCCGTATACTCATTCATGGAGCGGTCGTCTAATACGCCACCAGCATCGCCAGTGCGCAGCACCACCAGCGCCCGCGTGTAACGACGCGCAAAGTAACGGGCTCTACGCGTGTTCCCGATAAAGTTGCCGTTACTGTCGTAGGATGGTGCCCGGTCTGTGGTGTGTATCATGAACAGCCCCGGTATCACCCCAGGCATCCACGAACCGGGGTAGGACACCCATTGCGTATACGGTGGAGACACCGTCGTTATGGGTTGACCGAAGTCCACCGTTGCCGCATCAATGTAATACGCCTTCTGTTTGGGAATACCCGCGATGTAGTAACGATTGACCGAACTGTTGGGGTCTGTAAGAAACTCCCCATAAAAGAAGTTTTGATGCCAAGCGTTCAAGAACAAAAACTCTCCTTCGGGCTCTCGCATCAGAAGATGGATGGCAAGCGCCCACATCTTCTCCCGCTCCCACCAATCGCGTGTGTTCGTTTCCTGTTTCGTAGCCGTCGTGTAAGCATGAATGGGCACAAAGTAATTCCCGCGTCTGTACACCCGATATGCCGTCTCGGCAAACAGTGTATCCAACGAACTGTAAGATCCTGAACTGTGGAAATAGAAGGAAATCGTCGTCGAAATCTCTCGGTTGGCAATGCCGGGGGCAAAATAAGCCCACAAATTGTCCGGGGAACTGCTAAGATAATGGTTAGACCATCTGTCCAAAGCGGTGAGGTAGTAGAAATTGTTTGCTGAAGAAACCTTACCCATCTGTGTCAATCTGATGCTCATCTTCTCCATGAGCTCCGCCATACCGAGAGCATAATGTTTCGCATTAAAGGGCATAGATAGTTCCACAAACTGCTGCGTGGTCGGCGCAACGGGAGTGCCCGGCGTGACTTCGATGTAGTTATCACAATACCAACCGTCCAGATTGGGGCTCTGCTGAAATATCGCGTCTAGAAAAGCTCCAGACTTCCATTGAGCGTAATAATTATCGAAGACGTTGGTCATGAATCGCTTCAAGTCGGGTCTATAGTACCACGCCCGACTCCACCATTTGAACCTTGCTGACTTGGCTGCGCCTGTCCCACCAGAGGTAGGCGGATTTGGATTGTACTCGGGGTCGCCGTTGTTTGCGGGGTTCGTCTCCCACGAGACATCCCATCCAGGAATTACTGGCTTTCCTTGCACCGAGCCGGGTCGGACGAAATCCTCGTTCTGGATACCGTTTGCGTTGGCAAATCTTGGCGAAGCACTGCCCACCTGCGTGACGCGGAAACGAATCATAAAGTAACGGATGTTCCTATCGGGATGGAACCAACCTGTGCTACTGCTATATATGTGGTAAAATGCCCACGCCCGTTTCCATTCGGTTCGCTCCTTCGGTGGCACAAAGCGCACATAACCGTTCCGTGCGAACTTCTGCCCGTTGACCACGGTGGTATCCTCCACAATAGTCAAAGGGCTCCATTCGGTAGGTCGACCTTCCGTGTCCATCGCGCTGCAGTACTCCCATACGCCATCATATCCCCCAGCTGCGGTCTGCGTAAAAGTAAAATACATGATGTCGAACCGCAGTGCATTGCCCAAGATGAACCAGCCCCCTACTTGGTTAGGGAAGGAGTAAGAATACCAGTCGAATCGCTCGGGTCTCCACTGCCCATACCTATATATCCATACGATCATGTAGTCAAACTCGCGGTCGTTCACATCGGCGATATTCACCTCGGTATCTACCGCGTAATGCAAGGCGCACTGTTCGTAACTGATGCCCTGCTCGTCTGCCCACATCGCCCACAGTGAGTTATCCCCGTTTGTCAGGGTCGCATAATCGTTCGTGATGTTACCGTATCGAGTCGCCACCGCCTCAGGATTTGCCGCCTTCAATGCAGTAACGCCGTTGATACCGTATGCGATGTCGAGGTCGTAGTGCTGAGCATTCCATGTGTGGTATGGAGCATTCGTGTCCCCACTGCTCCAGGAACTACCAATAATGTAAGACGAATACCTGACGGTCGGCAGCACCTTCGAGAAGTTGCGGAAGGTCTTGAACGACCGAACATCACTCACGAGGTCTGCACCACCACCTTGCGGAGTAATCCGCACCCGATAATAATACGTAGTGTTGGGCTGGAGGTTGAGTAAGTTAACGTAATGCCGGGTAACATCGGTATTAGGCCAGTCCCTCCACTCCGGCGGAGAAGTCTGCCCAAGCGCTGGCGTCGTGCCGTACTCCACCGTCATCCTGCCCGGCACCGTAGTCACACACTTAATACGCGCACTCTTCGGCATCGCCCAAACGACCTCTGGATTGAGCGATTGGGCAGACGCCAAAACGCCAAGACTTATATTCACGACAGCGACTGCCACCCACAGCAATTTCATTTTAGTGTACCTCGAACTTCGGTACGGACGACCAATACCCAGCGGGACGGATTTAACAGACCAGGACAACCAGGTTGTTCCATATTTTTTGCCTTTCAATAACTTCACGTACACCCCTATCACCTCCCGCGCGTGCCGGGCGGGGTTGAACATCTCCCGAGCCCGCTGCTGCGCTAAACTGAACATGACGTGTGCCGTTGTGCCGTCACGGAGCGGCTATTCAGTGGTCACTCGGTGAAATACCTAACAGCCGCAAAAAAGACCCGGCTGATTTTTCCCAGCGGAAACGTCGTGCTACGAACTCCTTGGCAGAACGTCCCAACGCGGCACGCCGAGTTTCGTCTGTTAAAGTAGATACAATCGCACGGGCAAAGTCTGCAGCACTACGGGCGACGATGGCTGGCACCTCTTGGTTTTCGGACGTTCTGAACACTGACATAGCCTGCGTTGACGTAACAACCGGTAGCCCTGCCGCCCATGCCTCGAGCAACTTGTTCTGAATACCAGTCCTCAGCCGTATGGGATATACTCCCAACTTTGCCGAGCAAAGCCATGACCAGATGTCATCCACAGGTCCCACGATTTCGGCATTTCGCGTTAACCGAGCGTACCGATATAACTGAGCGCCAGGATTCCGACCGACTACATAAAATTTGACTTCGGGATCGAGACGATACACCAATGGACAAATCTTCCTAAGCAAGTAAACAACTGCATCCCAATTGGGCGGATAGTCCAAAACACCGTGGAATATAGCACTCTTCTTACCTAATCCGTTCAACACATCTGGGCAGGAAGACACAACGTCCACCCCGTTGGGCACAACCAGAATGTGCGGATGCCGGCTGAGGTGGTGGAGCCGTTTAGCGTCATCGTGAGCCGCTACGGTGACAGCGCGATAGGGTCGAAGAGACCTGTGGATACGTTTCAGATAGAGGTACAGCCACCACGTTTGCCGAATTGCTGAATGCAGACGCCAGTTTCGCAAGTGTGACGCAACCGCGTGCAGAGCATGTGGTGACTTCTCATCGCATACATCCGCGATTGCCACGCTCTCCCCTATTGCCTCGGAGCAAACGTCGATGGCGATGCCTCCGAACACAATGAACCCCTGTACCTGTTCTCTAATCCGTTCCACTTCCGGGCGAACCCAACTGGCGAACCGGGCTCGGTTCGCAGGCTCAAAAAGGTTTCCATTGTACAAATGCACACTCACCGTCAATCGGTGTTGGTCGCACCACTCAAGGAACTGCGCGGCGTGTTCGGACTGCACCGCAGCAATCAGCCACATGTCGTAATCTCGCGCTTCACTGCGGATAGCCTGAACTAGGCGGCTCACTCGTAAAGAGCTGCCGTCCAAAACCGGGTATATGTTATCCGTAACTATGCCGATAGAACGCCGCATTGTCCCTTCTCCGTGGTCTTTGGCAGGTCAACCGCCGCAGCGTGTTCCGGATGCACCCTCTTCGGCACCGCCCGATACTGTCGCACATCATACGGCACCGCGACCACCGGCTCGATCTCATCCGGCAGGTATTCCATCAACTCCAGCAGGCTCTGCATGGAGCCACCGTAGCCAGTGGGGGTTTCTAAATACAGAACACGCATCTTCCACTCCCGTAAGGTAACCCAACTATGTCGGCAACGTTATCTGCGTCCACTGCATTGCCTTTGATACGATGTCCGCTTTGCCCGGCGTGTCGTGTAGTAACTCGCCGATCTTTTCTTTGGTTACCTCTGAATCGTGCAAATCTTCGGCCTCGAGAAGGTTCGACACGCCTGCGCTTTGGGCAAACTCTCTGATCTTGCGGTCGTAAGGCATCAAAGCACATGGGGTATTTGTCGCAACGCTCGTCACGCCAGCATGCAGTCGCATCGCCAGCACCGCCCGACTAACGCTGAAATTCGTTACGACCTGCTCTAGATTGCCGTTCCACTCTTCTAAAGCCGCTCGTGTGCTGTTTGACATGCTGTGCAAAACCCGTCGGTGACAGTCGTTATCGCGCTCGTCAGCGTCCTGAAAAGGAGTAAAGACAACCCGAACACCCTCCTGTTGTATCCAGTAGTCTAACGCCAAAGCCACGTGCGTCGCAGCCTTCTCGTCAAAAAAGTATCTTCCAAACGCATTGGGGTTGCCGCGCAGGCAGACCCTGAGCACATTGTCGCGTTCCCCACGAGCACAGGGGACATCCGCATACCAAGGCAGGAGTAGCGCGATATCGGGTAACAGCATGACCTTTTTCCCTCCCAGCTCCGTTGAGTAGTCGTACGTTCCGCGGTCGCGTGCGATGATACACCTGCATCTCCTCACGATGGCTTTGAGAATCTCCCTGCTATAGACGTAGCGACACCTGGTGATGCCAATGTTCACCAGATAGACAGGCTTGCCCAAAATCAAGGCTATGATGATTTTTTCCACAGTGTAAAAGAAAGTCCGCCACCCCCGGTCATCTCGAATAAGGTCACCTCCGCCCACAACCAGAGCATCACTGCTTCGGATATGCCCTATCAGGTGCCCAGCAATACCCCGGCCCCAATAGTGCTTCCAGCCCCATTCAAAGAGAAGCGGAGCGTTCTGGACTGCTTTTAGGCTAAACCGTTCTTGGGTGTCGCGGGGGCATTCAGAGACAACAGTTATGTCCATCTCCTGTCTTTGCAACCATTTGCCGAGACAGTAAAGCATCATGTCATCGCCAAGGTTACGCGCACCATAGTAGCCGAGCAGCAATATCCTCATAAGCCGATCCACGTACTCCTTCACAGACTGCAACGCTGAAGCGTCTCATCCAAGGGCGCGTGATTTCGCTCGCGCCATGAGCCGAAGCCACTGATTCCAAGACGGTATCGCCGCAATACGCCTTCCGCGTAACCAGTAGACCGTTGCCACCGCTATACCTGCGCCAATCAGTAGACGTAAGAGCAAATCAATAATCCCTTCGAACACCCCTGTGTGCCGCATTAGCAGGTTGTAAAGGGCGGGTACCCCTACTAGTGTAACGGCAAAAGTCATTGTCGGAAGGTCATAATGAACCGTAAACACCTTTTGAGAAACGTAGTAACAGCCTCCCATTAGGGTCAGCATGGACAACGCCGTCATCACCACTGCGCCCCACACGCCGTAGAGGGGAATCAGCCACCAGCTAAGCAGCAAGCATACCGCAGCCGCCAAGCCATTGGCTGCCGCGAGCAAATCAGTACGCCGCGCTAGCCTTGCACCCGTACCGAGTGGTCCTTGCGCCATGAAGAACCAGTACGCCAGTGCCAGCACTGGCACATAGTCTGCCGCCTTCCAGAAACCAGGAGCCGACATCAAACGAATAGCCGGTGCTGAAAGCAACGCGATGAAAGCGCTCAGGCACGCAAACACGACGAGAATCAGCGACGTGGCCCGTGCAAGATGGAGCACCCCGCCTTCTTCATTATCGCCGACCCGGTATGCCCATGGGCTCCATGCCAACGAGACTATCCCGTAAAACACGCTAACCAGCATCCCGAACCGATACGCCAGCGAGTACAGACCCAGCTCACTCTCATTCACGTAGCGCACCAGAAAAAAACGGTCGCTGTAGTGCAAGACGAATTGAGAAAGTCCTGCAGGTACCAGAGGCACACCGTACCGCAACACCGAAGCCAGCCAGCCTTTGTCAAAGTAGATACCATACTTCAGACGAACCATCACGCCAAGCA
>Ga0308409_1001191_pt1 | contig 12552 bp, 10 predicted proteins | sample HotsprSampleMSe4_FD_203469 | JGI IMG/M metagenome (GOLD analysis project Ga0308409, IMG submission 203469) | Hot spring phototrophic mat microbial communities from Mushroom Spring, Yellowstone National Park, Wyoming, United States - 20060912_MSe4 ... | reverse complement strand
TTGCCATCAATGGTTATGCCTTCTATTCCATAACCAATTGCTCTATCAGAAAGTTGTTTACATTTGAATTGTTCTGTAATAGGCGTGCTTAATCCATAGCCGTTGTTTTCAATAATAAATAATATGGGCAAATCCCACACGGCTGCTACATTAATACTCTCGTGAAAGTCGCCTTCGCTGGTAGCCCCTTCGCCCGTAAATACAGCAGTACATTTATTTTCTTGACGCAATTTATGAGCCAAAGCGATACCATTTGCTACGCCCATTTGAGGACCAAGATGGGAAATCATTCCAACAATTTTGTACTCTTGTGTTCCAAAATGAAAAGAACGGTCTCTTCCTTGTGTAAATCCGCCTGGACGCCCTGTAAATTGTGAAAATAAGCGATGTAAAGGAATGCCGCGCGTAGTAAATACGCCCAAATTTCTATGCATTGGTAAAATATACTCATCAGGGTGTAATGCTGATGCAACACCAACAGCAATGGCTTCTTGACCAATACCACTAAACCATTTTGCTAATTTCCCTTGACGTAAAAGGATAAGCATTTTTTCTTCAACCATCCTTGGCTTTAAGATTTTCTTATACAAATCAATAAGTTGTTCATCACTAAATTTTTTTCTATCGTATTTGATAGGGGTGGATGCGGTTATCATATAAACAATATCTTTTAATGAAGTGCCAAAAATAAGGAAAATATAGATTTTAAATGTTGTTTGTAATAGGGCAGATGTAGAAATATAAAACATTAAATATCTTAGTAAATCTTTATAGACGAAATATTAGAGTTTTATTTATTTGTACTGATAAATCTCACAATTAAGACAATTTTCAGTTCTTACAAAAATGGTCAATAAAACATCTATTTCAATCACTCCTCCTTTTTCAAATGAACAACTCTTTGTGGGAATGGAATTTCAATGCCTTCTTCTGCAAAGGTTTTGTGTATGAGTTTAATCGTTTTGTGTGTGAGAGCAAACTGATATTCATAACTCTCACAAGCCAAGATTAATCTATAATTGATACCGCTATCAGCAAAAGCATAAAATCTTACTACGGGCTCAAAATCTTTAACGCCACCTTCATTTTCGCTTAGTATTTCTTTTCCAATTTGTATTAAAATGTATTCTACCTTTTCTAAATCGCTATTGTAAGCAACACTTCCTTCTACTCTAAATATCAGTTTTCTTTCGGGTAAATAGGTATTTACTATAATAGATTGTGCAAATTTAGAATTTGGAACTACAATGATATTTCCTTGTCGCGTTTCAATAAGTGTATTTCTCCAAGTAATGTCCCTAATTATTCCTTCGTTAGTTGCATCCAAACAAATAAAATCGCCGGGTCTTACTTGTTTGGATATCAAAATTTGTATACCTGCAAAAAAATTACTTAATGTATCCTGCAATGCCAATGCTACGGCTAATCCACCAACACCTAATGCTGTAATAATCGGCGTGATGGATATTCCAAAATGTTGAAGAATAATCATTATACCAATACTAAATACAACAATTTTTATGATATTGGTAAATACACTTACAGAACCAGATAATCCTGATACTTTGGAGGTGTATATTTTGGTAATTTCAACTAATAATCTTGACAAAAATAAAGTAAATGAAAAAATAATAATACTCCAAAAAATCTTCACTAAAATGCTTTTAATGTCTGGTGGAATTGGAAACTGATGCAAGGCAATGTAAATACCAATAGCCCCAAACCAAAAAATAATTAAGTTACGAAGAGAATGAACTAAAATGTCATCTATCAACGAGTCCGTTTTTTGTGCTAATGCTTTTAATCGTATTAGAGTAAATTTTTCAACAAACCAACCAATGATAATGCTGGATAGGATAATAATTATTGGTAAAAGATATTCTTTCAAAATTAAAAATCCAGATATTGCTATCATAACAAAAATTTTGGGTGGGCAATAATACAAGAAAATAAGGACAATTAAATGGACAGAGTAGGTTTTTAAATTTATTTAAGGTTTCGGTTTGTAGATTTCTTTTTTTTTATGCTAATTTGTCGCTAAAAATTTTTTAATTTATGAATGCAGAAGCGACCAATTCAACAGGACATCCAAAGGGCTTGTATTTATTGTTCTTTACAGAAATGTGGGAAAGGTTTAGTTATTATGGGATGCGGGCTATTTTGATGCTTTATATGACTAAAGCATTGTTGTACGACAAAAATTTTGCTTCAGGAATATATGGGAATTATACAGGATTAGTGTATTTGACGCCACTCATTGGGGGCTATATATCTGATAGATATTGGGGCAATAGAAAATCGATTATTGTAGGAGGAATAGTAATGGCTATTGGACAGTTCTTGTTGTTTTTAAGTGCTTCCGTTCGTGAGTCCAATTGGACATTAGCAGGTACCTTTTTCTTTATGGGATTATTAGCATTAGTTGTTGGAAATGGTTTTTTCAAACCGAATATCTCTACAATGGTGAATCAACTGTATCCGCCAAATGATAAAAGAATAGATGCGGCTTTTTCTATTTTTTATATGGGAATCAACTTGGGAGCATTCTTTTCGCCATTAGTATGTGGAACGCTTGGTGAAAAATACGACTACAAATGGGGATTTTTGGCTGCTTGTATTGGAATGATTTTGGGATTGATGTTGTTCATCTTGTTTAAAGATAAATATCTGATTACTTCTACGGGCGAACCTGTGGGAGGAAAACCAACAAGGAAAATTGATGAATTAGTAGAAAATACTCCACAAGCAAAGCAAGAATTTGACGTAAGAAGAGTATTGACTTGGGGAATTATTGCAGTTGCTATGTTATTTTTATTTTATTTTATTGTTCCATTTACGCGATATGATTTTGTAAGTACAATTATTTTTGGTGTGTCCATTCCTGCTGCAGGATTTATTATTACAGATCCAACTCTTACCAAAGCAGAAAAATCCAGAATTACAGTCATTTACATTATTGCCTTTTTTGTGATTTTCTTTTGGGCGGCATTTGAACAAGCGGGGGCATCATTGACTTTATTTGCTGATAAACAAACAGATAGATTTATTTTTGGATGGGAAATGCCTGCCAGTTATTTTCAATCTATAAATCCTTTAGCCATTATCATTTTTGCTCCATTATTTGCTGTATTATGGACAAAATTAGGACAAAAAAACATAGAACCACCTTCTCCTATGAAGCAAGCCATCGGTTTATTTTTATTAAGTATAGGATATTTAGTGATTGCATTGGGGGTAAAAGGCGTTACAACTGAACAAAAAGTTAGTATGTTTTGGTTGTTTTCAATGTATATTTTACACACTTTAGGCGAATTGTGTTTATCGCCTATTGGGTTATCAATGGTAGCCAAATTATCTCCCGCACGATTGGCTTCATTATTAATGGGAGTATGGTTTTTAAGTACAGCAATGGCAAATAATTTTGCAGGAATGTTAAGTAAATTATATCCTGTTCAAAATCCTGAAACGGGAGTAGTAGAATCAACACATCTTCTATTTTTTGAAATATCCAATGCCTATGAATTTTTTATGCTCTTTGTTGTAATGTCTGGTGTAGCGTCTATTGTTTTATTTTTATTGAATAAAAAATTAGTTCAGATGATGGAAGCCAAAGATGAGTAAATAATATGTTTGTATGAATTTTCAGAAGATCTCAAAAAATATAGAACAAGAAATTGAAGAGTTATTTGAAGAACTAAAGTCAGGAATTTCTGCAAGGGAAGATAGTCGTGCTTTTGGAGCAATGATAGAAAAAAGAATTACAGAACATTGGTCAGAAGTTTGGAAAAAATTAAACTACGAGTATATGGAAATTCCTGGAAGAAGAACGATTTTTGATTTTGCTTGTAAAATAGAGGGAAAAATATTTGGTTTTGATATTAAAACAAAAGATTTGGATTCAACTAAATACTCTGATGGGGGTGTATGTGCTGTTACTAATTTATTAAAGTTTCTTGCAAACGATAAGGGCGTTTTTATGATAATTGAGTTTGGACACATTCGTTCCTCTGAAAAGAATAATTCAAGAGATATTGAGTATATTTGTGTAGCCCCATTTCATTGTTTGCCAAAAGATACATATAGAATTGAGAATTTAGGAACGGGACAGGTGCGATTAAATTATACCATTAATCAAGTATGGGAGGAGATTGATTGGCATCGTCCTTACAATGAATTTTTTGATATGTTCTGTGATTTGGCTATAACACATTATAGACGAGTAAAAGCGGATGCAGAAAAAAGGATAAAGTCAATTGAAGAATTTAAGAAAAATGGCTATCAATACTTTAAGGTTATCCGATAATAATTTATTTATAGGAGATGTTTTTACTCCATTGGAATGGGGTATTTTTGCTATTGAAAAGTTTGGTTTTTTTGAAAAATGGCTTTCAGGATCCACTGTTTTTGATCCAACTATGGGTGAAGGAAATTTATTGGAAGCGTTCATAATTCTTGGAATATCAAAAAATTTAAGTTTAAGTGAGTTGCCTATTCATAATCTTTTTGGAAATGAATTGAATACAATTTATTATCAAAATGCTATTATAAAATTCAAACAAAAATATGGTATAGATTTATCTTCAAACTTTACTAATGAAGATATTTTTGTATTAAAACCACGGCAATATGATCTTATTTTAGGAAATCCGCCTTGGCAAAATTTTGTAGATTTACCAGAAGAATACAAGGAAAAAATAAAGCAATTTTTTTTTAAGTACGGATTGGTAAAAAATCGTCAAAGTGTTTTGTTAGGTGGAAGTAGGATTGATATATCGGCTGTTGTTATTCAATTGTCCATTAAAGATTTTCTTAAAGAAAATGGAGAAGCAGTTTTTTTTGTTCCACTTTCTATATTTTTAAATGACGGGGCTAATAAAAATTTTAGATTATATCAGGTAGATAAAACAAGTTTTAAAATTACAGCAATTTATGATTTTAATGATATAGAAGTATTTAAAGATATCTCAACACGATATGGCCTTTTTCATTTAATTAAAAACAAAGAAACTACTTTTCCTATTCCTTATTATCGCTATGAGAATAATCAATGGCAAGAGTATTTTGCATCAACATTCTTTCATAAAACAGATCCTTTAAGTATTTCAAAAGAGTGTAAGGCTTCTAATAAAAATGATTTACCGAAAATTATTCTAAAAAAGGAATCCGCTCCTCGTCAAGGAATTAATACGTGTGGAGCAAATGATGTTTTTTTCTTTGATAATTATCAAGAGATTGATGAGTGTTTGGCGAGTGTTTCAAATAAAGTTTATAAAGAAGTTATACTTCCTAAAAAATTTGTTTTTCCTTTAATAACGGCTAAAAATTTTTCTACAAACAATTTTCCTAATCAAACTGCAAATTCTGTTTTAAACGATAATGTGTATAAATGGGTTTTATTACCTTATAATCAAAATGGTAAGCCATTAGATTTATCTCAATTACAGCAATATCCTCAACTTTATAGTTATTTAAAGGAAAATAAAGATATTTTAATAAACAGAAAAGGGACTATGTTGAAAGCATTGATTAATAAAGGACAATGGTGGGCATTATTGGGAGTTGGAGAGTATTGTTTTTATCCATACAAAATTGTATGGGAAGCGTATGGTAAAAGTAATTTTAATCCTTTGATATTTGAAGGAAAATGGCAAGCCAATCAATCTTTACATGCCTATATTCCGGTAAAAAGTATAGAAGAGGCAAAGAGAATTCAAAAAGAACTCTCTAACAAAGATATAGAAAATTATTTGCTATCTCTAAAAATGGAAGGAACTATGAATTGGGCACAACCCGGTAAGATTAAAAAATTTATTGAATATCAAGATGAAAATTCTTTACTGTCTTTGTTTTGATTAAATTTATATCCACTATTGTCCAAGATGATTGTTAGTAAAAAATTAAAACAATGATTATCAATAAATTAAAATTTAAAATTTGATGTTTCGGAAAAGTACTACCCTTTCTTTTTTCATCTCCTCTTTTCATTGCTGTTATTGATATTTTTCACATGGTATCAAAAAACATTTTGGACAATAGTGATTTATATCAACATTTCGCTTTTTTGATTTCAATGTTGTTTTACTTTTTACAATTTTTCATTCTTTTTTTCGTTATGTTTTTAATATTGTTTTCTATAATTTTGCAAGTATGAAAAAAATCTCAAAAGTTTTTATTTGTTTATTTTTAGTTCATTTTAGTTTTGCTCAAAAATATTCTAATGAATTTTTAAATATTGGTGTAGGAGCCAGGGCATTAGGAATGGCAAATAGTATCATTGCTTCTACGAATGATGTAACAGCCGGTTATTGGAATCCTTCGGCTTTGTTATTACAAAAAAACAATATTGAAGTTGGTTTAATGCACGCAGAATACTTTGCTGGTATTGCCAAATATGATTATTTAGGGGTTTCCAAAATAATTGATTCTAATAGCGTAGGTGCTATAAGTATATTACGATTTGGAATTGATAATATCCCTAATACCTTGGATTTAGTAGATCCTAATGGGAATGTAGATTATTCTCGTATTTCTTATTTTGGGGCTACTGATCTTGCAGTTTTATTTTCTTATGCCCGAAAAATTCCGCAGTTAAAAGGCATACTTTTGGGAGGCAATTTTAAAGTCATCAATAGAAAAATAGGACCTTTTGCTAAAGCGTGGGGCTTTGGATTAGATGTGTCGGCATCGTACCATTATCACAATTGGCGTGTAGCCGCCATTGCCAAAGACATTACAGGCACTTACAATGCTTGGTCCTTTTCTTTCACAGACGATGAAAAAGAGGTGCTTTTATCTACAGGCAATAGCATTCCCAAGAACTCTCTAGAAATTACTCGTCCTTCTCTCATTCTGGGTATTGCTCGTACTTGGTCTTTCAAAAAGGACTTTTCACTTACGGCAGAAGCGAATTTTTACAACACCTTTGATGGTAAAAGAAATACAGTTATCAAAACCAATCTTTGGAGTTTAGAACCAAGAATGGGCATTGAGTTAGGATATAAAAACTTAATCTTTGTTCGCACAGGTATTGGAAATATCCAAAAACAACTTAATCCTGAAGGAACATCTTATATTACTACTTTTCAACCGAACATTGGAGCAGGTATTCATTACAAAATAATTACTATTGATTATGCTCTTTCTGATGTGGGAAATAAAAGCATTGCACCGTATTCCAATATCTTTTCTTTAAGAGTAGATTTAAATCCTAAAAAATAATTTTTTCTCTTTTTTACTTTGAACTTTTAACAAAAAGGGGGAATTATTGAGAATAGTAAGAAGGAGTCAATTATAAAATACTCGTGTTGTATTGTGGTTTCAATGGGGTAAGTTTTTTTATTAGAGAATCACTATTGTCCAAAATGTTTTTTGATACCATGTGAAAAATATCAATAGCAGCAATGAAAAGGGGAGATGAAAAAAAAGGGGGGTACTTTTCCGAACCATCAAATTTTAAAGTTTAATTTATTGATAATCAATGTTTTAATTTTTTTATTAACAATTATCTTGAACAATAGTGATTTTTTTCGCACACTTTTCCACATTAAAAAATTTTTCTTTTCTATCCAATATTTTCCTTACATTTGCACGCAAACAAAATTCTACAATGGAATAGACATTGCAACTGCTAAAGAGGGATATTTACAAGTCATTTATGAAACAGGGAGATATAATTGAAAAAATGAAAGGGTGATGTTCACGCTAAGTGGCAAGACATTTACTTATAATTCCGAAATTTGAAATATTCAATAACACATTTTTGACTTTAGTTGTTACTCCATGATTCAAATTATCGGAGGACTTTAATTTTCTTGTTATTAATATTAACAAAATGCCTAATTCAATAACTTTAACTCCGAATGAGGGGCTTGCTTTTTAGAAATAAATAAAAGTAATATGCAAATCAATGACTTGGTAAACTAAATGGATAGTTTTCACTTATATCAGACAATAGTGATAAATGACAATTTTGCTAACAACTAAAATCAAATAATATGGCATACTCAGCAGAAATCAGTAGAAACAACCCAAGTTGCTTTCTTTTTGTAATCGACCAATCAGGGTCAATGGCAGATGAATATGTAAGTATTCGTAAACCTAAATCAGAAGCGCTAGCTGACGTTATCAACCGGATGCTACAACAACTTGTAATTAAGTGTGCAAAATCAGAAGGCGTTAGAGACTATTATTATGTTGGAGTAATTGGATATGGTGCAAATGGTGTTCGTCCAGCATTTGGAGGTAGCTTATCAGGAAAAAACTTAGTGCCTATATCTGAAATAGCTAATAATCCAGTGAGAATAGAAGAGAGAATAAAAAGAGTTCCAGATGGTGCGGGTGGCTTAGTTGATACCAAGGTAAAATTTCCAATTTGGTTTGACCCAGTCGCAGATGGTGGAACTCCAATGACAGAAGCATTTAGGAAAGCAAATACCATCATTGCTGATTGGCTTAATTCACATCCAAATTGCTTTCCCCCAGTTGTGATACATATAACAGATGGAGAAAGCACTGACGGTGATCCAACAGAAGAAATGAATAAATTGACAAGCCAAGCGTCAAATGATGGTAATGTCATTCTCTTTAATTTGCACACTAATGCGAGAAGCGTAAATCCTATTTCATTTCCAGGCCCCGAAGTTCAGTTACCTGATCAATACGCTGAAATGTTGTTTAACGGGGCATCTTTTCTCCCCGATTTTATGAGAAAAGTTGCTGTTCAGGAATTTGGATTAAATTTATCAGACGGAGCAAAAGCCTTTGTCCTTAATGGCGATATTGATTTAATTATTACTGCAATTGAAATCGGTACGCGTCCAAGCCTTCAATTAAGATGATGTTGAAATGTTCATATAAATACATTTCAATAGCAAAAGTTGGTAATTCGGTGGATGAGAATGAAGACAGCATATTAGTTCCATCCTCATCTGAACTAGAAAGAGAACCAGTGATAAAGTTTGCTATTTCAGACGGAGCAACAGAGTCATCATTTTCAAAAGAATGGTCTAGCCTTTTAGTAAGCTGCTATAAGGATATGCCTTTTGACATTGCTAATTTGCCTTTAACAATAAATGCTATTTCCGAAAGGTGGCAATTAAAAACATCTGCTATCGAATTGCCTTGGTATGCCCAGCAAAAATTAGAAAATGGTGCTTTTGCCACTTTTTTGGGAATCACTTTGAATTTAGAAGAACAAACTTTCGAATCAGTTTCAATAGGTGATTGTACTTTGTTTCAAGTGAGAAATGACGAATTAATACGTTCTTTCCCAATTACAAGTATTGAAGATTTTGGAAATACACCATCATTGTTTGCCACCAATTCTAAATTTCAAACTGATTATGAGAAGTCAGTTAAATACTTGAAGGGTGAAGCTATAAGAAGTGGTGACTTATTGATACTCGCTTCTGATGCATTAGCAATGTGGCTTTTTAAGAGACTGAGTGAAGGTGAAAAACCATGGCTAATTCTTTTTATCTTACTAAAATATGAAAATTACCAAACAGATTTTTCAGATTGGATATTCAATAAAATAAAGGATAAAGAAATGAAAAATGATGACATTTCTGTTATATTAATAAATATTGAATAATGCCAATAATGCCTTTACCAAGGGGTGATGAATATAATGTAGCGGTACAAAATCCAAGAATATCATTCAATGATGAAGATTTAAGGTTAAGTACTGTAGAAACAACTCCATTGGGCTTACCCAAACCTTATTCTGGTGGATTTACTATCACATATAAGCTATCAAACGGTCAAAAAAGCTGGGCTGTTAGATGTTTTCACAGAGATATTTCCGATTTGAAAAGAAGATATCAAGCAATTGAGGCATTTCTTAGCAAAAACAACTCAAAATACTTTGTTGAAGCAAAATATCTCGAAGAAGGAATAAAAGTCAACGGGAGAGCATATCCTATTATTAAAATGCAATGGCTTGAAGGTGAGCCATTGAATGTTTATCTAAGTAAAAATTACAAGCAAAAAACGAAGGTTGAAAAACTACTTTCCGATTTTGTTAATCTAATCAATGAACTCGAGAGATATGGAATTGCTCATGGCGACTTACAGCATGGTAACATAATTGTAAAAAATGACAGTTTGTATTTAATTGACTATGACGGAATGTATCTTCCTGAATTAGCTTCTCTCCAAACAAATGAAATTGGTCACATAAATTACCAACATCCTAAGCGCTCAGCATCGCATTATAATCAGTACATTGATAGGTTTTCTGCAATAGTAATTTACATTGGTCTAAAAGCGATTACACTAAATCCCTCGCTTTGGGAAAAATACGATAATAGTGAGAACATACTCTTTAAAAGTCAAGACTTTGTTGATTTTCAGAACTCATCCCTGATTAAAGACCTTTCTGCAATTTCCGAGATAAAGCCCCTAGTTGAAAGATTAATTGGTTGTTGCCATTTAGATTTTGAAAAGGTTCCAAATTTAAAGGACTTTTTAAGTGGCAACTTTAATTATAGTAAAAGTGGCAACTTTACTTACAATAAATCTGCTGCTGGAACTTTTTCAATTAACAGAAGTCAATATCTAATTTTAAACGCGAATGAAGTCAATAGCATACTTAAACATTTTGGAAAGAAGGTAGAAGTTGTAGGAAAGATAACGGCTATCTACTCTTCAACCACCCAATATGGTGCTCCATATACATTTTTAAATTTTGGTGGAGTATATCCACATCACACTTTCACAATTGTTCTTTGGCAAGAAGGTTTAGATTCTTTAAAGGCTAATAGAATCAGCCCAGAATCTTTTGTTGGGAAGTGGGTAAGTGTTACTGGTGTAATTTCGAGTTATAAGAATAAGCCCCAAACAGTAGTTGAACTTGCCACTCAAATACAAATTCTCTCAGGTGAAACTGAAGCTAATCAAAGACTGACATTTAAGTCAGCGTCCGAACAGTCAATTCAAGCACCTGTAACACTTGAAAAAGTTATTGATAAGGAAGTTGATATTTTCAATAAATTATACCAAAATAAGCCAGTTTCTACCCCGCCAAAGAAAATAGAAAAAACCCCTACCCCTACAAGTACATCTACACCCTCGACTCCTTCATATTCGAGTACAAGTCAGACTACAAAATCTACTGGTTCTAAAAGTAGTAACAAGAATGGATGTTTAGTACCAATAATTTTTGCAGTAATCGGGGCAGCAGCTGTTATGGGCAGTGCTTCTGGTGGGAAATTATGGTTTGTAGGAGGTATCATTGGTGGTATTTTAGGTGCACGGATACAAAGCTGGTTTAAATCATGAGTTGGATATTTAGAAAAATATTCAGGTTAGGGCCTTTCAGGACGATAGTATCAAAAGGTGGCGTCGGTATAAGTTGGGGCATACCTGGTTTTAGATTTGGAATTTCTCCATCAGGTCGGAAGTACATCAGTATAGGTATTCCAGGGACTGGACTTTATTTCATAAAATACCTTGACTCAAAAAGCAATAGTCAAAAACCACAAACAAAAGAAAACATAAATAAACCGACAGAAACAAAGAAAGTAAACAATGTAAGTGAACCACCTTGGTGGGAACAAGAGAACCTATAACCAACGCATTTTGTGACACATTTGCAAAACCACACAAGACGACGCCGAAGCTAACTTTTGCAAAAGAGCCACCTACCTAACGGATAAAGACACAACAATATAAACAGACAAAAATACGACAGACAAAAAGCACGAACTGTCTTGTTCTAAAGAAGTTGATAATTTTTTGTTGTTAATCTTGACACAAATTTACATGTAGTTTTTAATCCTAAGCAAACTTTGCAATTTCATTTTGTATTGCCTGATTAAAACGGAAGTGAATGATGTTGATGAGCAACTCATCAGGAAATAAATCGGTGGCTGACGAAGTAATTCCCGAGTTTGACACTTTTTTTAGAGTTGCCCAGCTCTTTCCCTCGTCAATTCTGATGTCTTATTTAAATTTCCCGAAAAATGTAGTGAACAAATTTGTTAGAAAATTTAATGAACTTCACTAAGTAACCGCTTAATTAGGGTTTGGTGAAAAAGTCAAAAATTTAATTTTCAAAAAATCAACTAATAATTCCATAAATCCGCCGAAGGCGGATAAATTTATCCTTTTGAATTTGCGAAGCAACTATTTAACAGGGTAAATAGCCATCGGTGAAACCGATAGTAGAAAGCAACATATTTATTTACAACCCTGAAAGGGTTGAATAAAAAACAAAAAATATCTTTCGTAGAACATTCAACCCCTTCGGGGTTACAAAATTTATTACCTTTTTATACCCCCAATTTCATTGGGGGTTATTCATATCTAATCCCTTCGGAATAATTTCTTTAAAATTAAAACAAGTGCAAGGATTTTTTAAGAAATTTGATAAAACCATTGCACAAAAAAACGAAAAAAGTTATAGTAACTTAATAAATATCAATTAATTGAAACTTTTTCACCAAACCCTAAGTAGGGCTTGGTGAAAAAGCCAAAATTTACTTTCATAAGAATTAAATTATGATTTCATAAAAAATCCGCCGAAGGCGGATAAATGTGAATAGCCATCGG
>Ga0308409_1001183_pt1 | contig 12592 bp, 10 predicted proteins | sample HotsprSampleMSe4_FD_203469 | JGI IMG/M metagenome (GOLD analysis project Ga0308409, IMG submission 203469) | Hot spring phototrophic mat microbial communities from Mushroom Spring, Yellowstone National Park, Wyoming, United States - 20060912_MSe4 ... | reverse complement strand
GCGTCATTCGAGCTGCAGATCGGCTACGACCAGATCGAGCCGGAGGATGTCGAGACGCTGCAGAGCGCCTTCGCCCTCACTGATGTACAGATCAACGCGCTACACTGGTTTCGCCAACGCTTCGGCAGGGAATGGCTGAAGAAGCTGCTGAGCGACGAGAAAGATTTAGGGCTAGCGGAGCTGGTGGAGCAAGGCGAACTCCACTCCGGCACGCTCAATGCCATGCAGCGCAAGCTGCAGATCTTCTCCAAGTTTAAGTTCGTGCGCGACGCGGTGGCGCAGGACGCCGTTGAACAGATCCTCGGCCATCTACAGCGGGGCAACAGCGTGGTAGTGGAGTTCGGCCGCTACGGTAACAGCCAAGAAGCCTATCTCTTCGTCTCCAACTTGCTCACCCGCCGCATCCACGACCGCTATGTGGCGATGAAGGAGATAGCAGAGGGCGGTGGCGGTGAAGAACCACGCCAGCTTGTGATCGTCATCGAGGAAGCGCACAAGTTCCTCCAGCCCGGCATTGCCAACCTCACCACCTTCGGTACGATCGCCCGCGAGCTGCGCAAATACAACGTCACGCTGCTGGTCGTAGATCAGCGCCCAAGCCAGATCGACAGCGAGGTGATGAGCCAGATCGGCACGCGCATCACCTGCGCGCTGAGCGACGAGCGCGACATCGCCGCCGTCCTGGCCGGCGTGAGCGGGGCCAGCCAACTGCGCAGCGTGCTGGCCGCGCTGGATAGCAAACAGCAGGCGCTGATCATGGGACACGCAGTGCCGAAGCCGGTGGCAGTGCGCACGGCAGAGTATGGCGAGGTGATTTACAAGCAGTTCGCGCACCCAGAGGACGACCTTTCGACAGAGGAACGGGCCAAGCTAAACCGGATCAGGCTTGGCCGGCCCAGCCCAGAAGAGGAATCAAACGCGCTGGTATGAGGCGCGATCAATAGCGCGGGATAATGCGCATAGACGGGGTGCATTCACAGCAAATCCTGGATAGGCGACGGCAGTGCCGTCGCCTATCCTCTCACTTCGCTGACAGGGTCGCTTGTGGAAGATGCCCCTATTGATGAAAGACGGCGCGAGCCATTTTACATTTCTAATTGCAGGTTGTCCAAGCGTTGATGTATCGGGCGTTGTAACGCTCAACGGGGAGGATGTAGTGATATTCAACCGGTGTGCGCTGGGACAGGAAAGTGGCAAGTCCGGAACCGACCGGGATGAGGTAGCGAATGCGGATCAAGATCTTGCCATCGCGCGCGGCATCCGCGCTACCCTCGATGTAACGGATGGTGATGTCCTCCGGGCTCGGCGGCGCAACGCCATAGGCATTGAAGACGTCCTCGATGACTTGACGGGCTTGGTTGCATCCATACTCTGCGCTGAGCGGGATGCTGATCTGACGAATCGCTGCGCCGAGCGCGTGTTGGACGACGGTGGCGTGGTATAAGCTGACGCATACGCTGGTCACCAACACAGCCAAGATGAAAAGGACAGGGATGGTTATGACCAATCCAACCAGGGTTGCGATTCCTCGTCTCTTGCTGATGCGCATGACCAGATTATATGCGATTACCTAAGGTCAACGATGGATGAATATCAATTCGCCCTGCGCGTCAAGCGCGTCGGTGGGATGCGCGAATTAGGCAAACTGATTGGGCTGGGCTTGGCGCAGATTGCTGATGAGTGGCCCGGCATCCGCGCGGCCCGCTTGGTTCAGCCCACTGGTGAGCCAATGGCTTACTGTGCCTTGATGGTGGGGTTGGTTGATCTGCCCTTGCGCCTGGCAGTCCCAGGCCCGCATCGTGCGCTGATCGACCTTGCCGAGCAGACGTTTCGCCCATTGCGGGGTGAGGATATTTACTTTCCGCCTGAAGTGGCATGGGTCGAGGCAGGGCGGGTGGTGCTCCCAGACACGGCGGGACTAGGTGGCCGGATCGAGTTAGTTTGCGCAGAACGCAGGCTGGGCGAGGTCGAGCGTGGATGGGTGTCATTGGAGCACCTTCGCCCAGAATGGCTGCGCTGGGCAATCCGCTACCCAGAGCCTGGCGTGATCGCAATACGAATCTACACTGACGGTCGCCTGCATGCCTTTGAGGTTGCGCAGCGCTTGTGCGCTCGCCTGCCTAGCTTGTTTGACCCCCCTGCGTTTGCTGCCTGATAGCCGCGCATGCAGAGGGTTTTAGATGTTTATCTTTGACTTAATACTTTTTGGCTGTGAATATAATTTTAATATTTTGATAGAGCAGGAGTGGCGTGTGGCGGGGCACTCCTTGATACGGTATAATAAATGACATGGCAAAGGGCAAGTCATCGCTGACAATAGTTCGGGATGTATTGAAAAACATCAAAACACCAAAACGGCTCGCCTTCCAGGTGCGCTTGCTGTCCGCCTTGGCATCAAGCCTGTCGGGTGACTGGAAGGGGGCAGAAATGGTGCTGCGCGAGCACGTTGCGCCTTTGGTGGAGCTGCCGGACCAGCGCATGGACTACAACCTGCTTTGCGCAGTGATCCACATGAAGCGCAACCGTCCCGAGGAAGCAAAACCCCTCCTTGAGGGTTTGCCGGCGAAGGTCGCTCAGTATATTCATCCTGAGCTGTCACGAGCGGATTTGTTGAAGCTGTCCAAGCGTTTGGATGTGAGAGATGCCTTGCTTTGGCTGCTGGAGGAATTCCTAGGGCAAGCACCACAGGTTGCATATGCGGTTTATCGTTTCCTGCGTGCTTTGCCCGGGCTTGACCCTGAGGAGCAGATACGCGTAGATACTGCCTTTGCGCGCACTGCCTGTATGTGCCGACGATACGAGGTTGCTCGGCGTATTAGTATTGAAAATTTATCTAAGCATAAAGACAATAAATTGAACTCAATTTTTTATATTATTCTATCTATATGTGAGAGCGAAAATGGAGAGGTTAAGAAAGGAATTAAATACCTTATGCGCGCATTTAAAACTATTGAATCAGACGAAGAAGCCGCTGTTCTATGTAGATTAGCAAATTCAATTTTCAGGTATGGGGAGAGTAATAATGAGTTAATTTTAGCAAATACAGCGATTAAGTTGTGTAAGAAGAATAATTATTGTAGTGCAACTGTGCAAGCGCAGGCGTGGCGCGGATTTGCCCTTCTTGTGCAAGATAACCATATGCTCGCAGAGCGCGACTTTCGAGAGGCTCATCAAGCCCTCGTGGACTTGCAGGATACCAGTGAGTTAAGAGTAGAGTTGGGATATACATTGGGATATTTATATATTGGCGATAATAAAAATGAATTAGCTGAAAATTATCTTAGAGACTCACTAATATATGCAACTGAATTTTGTTACAATCAATATATTCCCATGATAAAAGAATTGATTGCTGCGTCTATGTTTATTAACAAAAAATTTGAAAAAGAATATAGTATCTTTATTAGTTATATAAAAGATTGTATAAAATCATACAAGAAAGATAGAAAATACGACAAGGTCGGTAGGATGTACTATATGGCAGCCCGTGCGTGTCTAGAAAAATGCTCTCACCCTAAAGATATATATCGAGTTATTAAGTTATACCTCAATGCCTATCATTATAGCTTAAATTCAGATGATTATGAAAATATGGAAGCAGTATTTGAAGACATGCTTTTTATATTTGAAAGGGTAGATTTTATAAAGTATTTTATAGCAAAATACAAGGCAAAAGGTGAATTAGATAAGCTTGGCGTTTTATGTCAAATACTTTCAGAAATATATTTTAAAAATGATCTGTATAATAATGCAATAAAATATGGAAAATTAGCATTACAATGCTTTAATATAAAAAACGATAATTATGGGAGAGAGCGAGCTATAGAAAATATAACAAAAATAAGAAAAAATCTTGGAAAAAACTTGAGAATATAAAATTATATATGTACTTTTAATTGCATTTTTATAAAAAAAATAATCTCTATACATAATCTGAGCATATGCAAACTATTGGACAGAAAGCGGTGATGACGATGCTGAAGCGGCGCGGCATCGTCGGGCAAGTTGGGCGGATCCATCACTACCCGATCGCATATCTACCGCTGTACGTGCTACAGGATAACTTTTCGAACAAGGGCGAGTTCATTGCCCTCAGCCCACTCGGCGGGTTGCGACGGGAGGGGAGCGTTTGGCGCACCTGTGGCCAAGCTTGGCCAACCCTCTATGTCGCCAAAGGCAAAGTGAGCAGCTACCAGAAAACAGAAGCGCGCACAACCGTCGAGCTCATCACCGCTTTGCCGAGCGGTATTGCCCACAAGTTGCAAGCGATCTGCTACGACAGCGCCCTCAGCAGCGCGGTGATCGGCGAGGAAGCGATCATCGCGACCCTCAAACCGCCGCTACACAGCAAGGTCATGCTGAACGCGATGATCTTCCCGCTGCGCCAAACTTGGCCGTCCATTGTCCCGATTTACGCGGTGCGCGGGCTCGTGCAGCGTCCAGCGACGCTGTACGCTTGGCGAAAGCTTCTCGAGGAGGATATCGCCAGCCTCAGGCCATGGATGGACGTGCTTCACACCCATGCGATAGGCACATATCACAGGAGCGCGAGCGAGCTGCTTTACTGGGCGCACTTCCCACCGGATGCTCAGACCCACGACCTCGCCCAGCGCTTCATCGCCTGCATGTACCACGCTTATGTGAGGGTGATGTTCAACGATGCATTGGAGGCGCTCGGTTATGCGGATAATCCATTGCTTGAGGCGGACATCAATCCGGTCATCGACGCTTTCAAGTCCAACGGCTATGAGCTGACGCCATCGCAGCACGAGTGCGTGGAGACTTTATCGCGGATGCTCAAGCGACCGTATCAGTTGCGCGCGTTGCTCTTTGGTGAGACCGGCACGGGCAAGACGCTGGTCAGCTTTTGCCTAGCGACGATGGCGCTGGAGGCCGGCGTCAACGTGCTGTATTTGGCGCCGACCCGCGTCCTAGCTCAGCAGCAGATGGAGAGTTTCCGGCGGATCGCCGGCGGTGTTGTTAAGGATGAGGCGATCAGGATGTGGACGGGCCCGCGCAAGGAAATCGGAAAAGGCAAGGCTATTTACTTTGCCACCCATGCAGCTTTCAATCTAAAAGAAAAATTCGGCATGATCATCATAGATGAGGAGCAGAAATTTTCAGCCAAGCAGCGGGCGATGCTGCTTGACGCCGACGACGGCGCGCGCGCACACGTTATCCGCGTCTCTGCCACGCCATCACCCCTGACGTGGGAGCTTGCCGACTGCGGGTTGATCGAAAGCGTCCAACTGACCCGCCAACAGCCGCGCATCGTGACGCAGATCTACACGTACGAGGAGCGCATGATCGCGTATCGCAAGGCTTGCGAGCTGGCTGGCAACCGCCCGATCGCGGTGATTTGCCCGTACATCGGGGGGCGCGACAACGTGATTGAGAAGTCAGGAGACGCGCACGCGCAATACGGCACGCTCAGCGAGGCGCTGGCGTTCTGGCATGCCTTCGGCGACCACAGCCGAAGGCTCTACGTGGCCTTCGGAGGCATGGAGGGAGAACTAGAGGCGCTGATGGCAGATGGCGGCGCGGGGGCGGTGCTTCACAGCACGAACATCATGGAGACCGGCCTGAACTTGCCGGTGAAGGTCTTAATCATCAACAAAGGGGAGAGCTTTGGGTTGGGTCAACTGCACCAGATGCGGGGCCGGCTGACGCGCCTGATGCCTGATGAGGTCGGCTACTGCATCGTGATCAGCGGCGCGCCGCAGAACTCGCCGAGCACTAAGCGCTTGTCGCTCCTCGTTCACTATGACACGGCGCTGAAGATTAACGAGGCACAACACGCCGGACAAGCGCGAACTGTGCCAAGCGAGACACCGGGCGCGTTGCGCACGCGCCCGAGCCTGGCGGACTATGTGACGGAGGACGAGATCGCGGCGATGGCAGATCACATGCTGAGGCGACGCCCGTCTCAGAGCGAGACAGTGCTGGGCGAACTCTTCGGCGTCTCGCCGATGCATATGTTGATGTGATGCGCGAACATCTTCGCCGCTTGCTTGGGTTGCTGTCCCGTGGGTGCATGCACACTAGCGTCAGCCAGCGCGACATCTAGATGTTGGGGTCGAGCCGACGATAAATGCTTGATTTGCGCAACCTTGTGCGAGCATTGCGCGACCGTGGTCAGTGATTATCCCTCTTTTCTGCTGGCTCGTTAGCATGCAAAAGGCTAGTTGGATCTACATAACTCAGCGATTCTCACGCGGAGAACGCAGGAGAAAGCATGTCTGGCTGCCTAGTAGGGGAACTCCTAGGCAATTGCATACATCAACCTGGGTGCGAGAAGCATGTACCACGCACAAATTGACTCAGTGATTTTATTACGCCCGCTCGCTGTGAGAACTGCGACATGTAGAATCTCTGCGTCTCCGCATAAGGCGGGGTTAATCTGAACTCACGTTAAAATAACTCCGAGTGAGCACGTGTATGACAACTGACGAGCTGGGATTTGATACCGCACACAGACCGGGGGCGTTGACGCGGTATTTTGCGAAGCGCTGGCTGGAGGAGCCAACTGCCAAGGGCGAGCGGCTCATCGCGTGGCTGTTGGAAGCTGCGCTAGGGCGAAACACGATGCATTTCATTGAGAGGACCAAGGAGTACGTAGATGCGTGGGGAGGGCGCGGGGAGGTCGTCCCTGTGGACGCCTTCGATGGCTTCGTGATCACTGGCGACCCGGTCGAGGACACCTTTATTCCGCATGCCGTCTTGGTCTGGACGTACATGAATGACCGACCGTGGGAGGAGGAAGTGTATCATCGCTGGCTGGACACGTTACTGGCGGCTGGGAGCGCGGAGGCGGCGTATCTAGCGGCCAGCCTGTGGCCAGCGCATGACCTGATGGCGAAGGTGGCATACCGTCCGGCAGGATGGCTGGTTTACCGGGGTCAGTTCGATGCGGAGGCTGAGCGGCTGATTTTGACGGAGATGTTGAAGGGGGAATTTGGGCCAAGGGTATCTTTATATGGCTCATTTGAATATGATGATGCACCAAATCCCAAGGAATTGCCAAAACAGTATATTGAGAGGCATGGCTTTACACACCCGATTTGTGGGTTAGTTTGGCCGAGAGAATTAGAACGTGATAGTGGCTTGAAGGAGCGCATTCAGGAAGCGCTTGCTGCGCCGAGTTGGTCAGAGGGGACGAAGGGTGCGGCGATGTTATTATATTTATTACTGAAGAGATTCGAAATAAAGATTAATGAACAAGATATGCTTAATATATTAGAAAAAAACTTATTTAAATTAGATGAAAGGCATATTAATATAATAAATTTTCATATGGATAAAATAGAAAAGATTGATTACGATTTAATAAAAGATTATATAAACTATCTAATAATTTTATATGACCAAATAATAGATTATAATATTTTATCAATGAAAGTGCTCGGCAAGTATATTTCAATTGGCCTAAAAACGAATGACATACTTTATATTGGAAAAAGTTTCAAGAATATAATTTTTAATTTAATGCTAAAAGAAAAAGAAAAAGTAGAATCATGGCTGGAAAATAATTTAGATGATTTAAGAATTAGAGATGTATTGATTGCCTTATATATGTCTGATGGAATTAATTATGGAGGTCTCTTCACTATAAATATTAAAAAAGAATTAAAAACTGAGCACTTGGAGAAAGAAGTAGAAGATATATGCGGCAAAATAAGATATTTTGATAAAATAAATTTTTTAATATATCAAGCTAAAATATATTTTAATAAAAACTGGGATCCATATAAAATATGTGGTTTTATAGAAGATATATTAAAAAGAGAGTTAAAAATAGATTTTAGTTTTGATTTTAAAGGAGATTACGAAAAAATTATACATAGCTGGCATCCGAACAGGAATTTTCTTTTAGGAGAAGATATGTTTTTAAAATCAAATCACATTGGATTATATTTATATTATGGAATTTTAAAGGGGTGGAGGCGGATAGATCTTATAGATCATATAAAAAAAGAAAAAGAAATTAATTTGTACTTAAATATAAAAAATAAAATTATTAAAAATTTATATGGTCAAATAAGTAGTAATATAGAAATAAAGATAAGCTCATATTTAAATAAAATAGAAAATAATAACTTACCGTGCAAAGAAATAAAAAATAAATTAATAATAGAATTGATAGATATTATAGAAAATAATTATGATAAAATCTTAGAATGCTTTAAAGATATAAACAACCTGAAATTGGTGAAAAAAGTGATATTATCTAATATTGACTTATTTAGGGATAAATTAAAAAATTCAAGGTTGATTGCGTTATTTGGCGTGGATTATAAATCAAAAAATACTATAATTTACTAAATAAAAATTTTTTAATATTTTACTTGTGCAGATCAGCGCTAATATTGTGAATATCATACACTAGATTGTACGTTACTGATAACACGCCTACCCCAGGTTTATTTGCGCGGCCGTTGCTGTTAAGATAATTCTAAGTGGGTGCGTGCATGAAAAGTGATGAACTGTGATTTGATACCAATCACAGGCCAGGAATGCTGGCGCGGTATTTTGTACTACGCTGGTTGAGCGCAGAGGACGAGCAACTTGTTGCCGAGATCGCCCTGGGAAGAAATGCACTATACTTCATCGAGAAAACTAAGGGAGCGGGAAAATTGTTCCCGCAGCTGCTTTAGACGGGCTTGTGGCAACCGGTAACCCTGCTGAGGATTGTCTAATTCCGCATGCCTGTTTGGTCTCTGGACATGCATGAATAATCGACCGTGGCCGGAGAAAGTCTATCATCGCTGGCTGGACGAGTTACTAGCAGCTGGCAGCGCGGAGGCGGCGTATCTGGCGGCGAGCTTACGCATGACCTGATGGAGAAGGTGACATACCGTCCAGCAGGATGGCGGGTTTACCGAGGTCAGCTCGACGCAGAGGCGGAGCGGCCGATTTTGACGGAGATGTTGAAGGGGGAATTTGGGCCAAGGGCATCCTTATATGGCCCATTTGAATATGATGACGGGACATTTCCAAATAAATTGCTCATACATTATATTAAAAGTTGTGGTTTTATACATCCAATTTATGGGTTAGTTAAGCCTATAGAATTAGCAGAAGATGACTTGAAGAGTCGCGTTCAGGAAGCGCTTGCTGCACCAAGTTGGTCAGAGGGGGTGCAAGGGGCGGCAATGCTGTTGTACTTATCGTTAGATGAGTATTCAGCGTCCAACGCAGAGTTTCTGCAGCAGGTGCTTGCGCTGGGATGGTCGTTGTGTGATGCGCAAGCAGCTATCTCCTCCTCCACGGTGGTCGTGGTGGATTGCATAAACTCAGCTTTTGGGCCAGCGAACAAGCGCATCTCGATCTGGTAGGGCTGAAACGGCAAACCGATTGGCAAATGTAAAATTTTCGTCTAACCATAAAATACGCACTTCTAAGTCAGTTTTACGCAAAAAGAAAACAATACAAGCAAAAGAACGGCCAACCATAATTTATTTTTTTACTAATTATAACTATCTTGCGCGAGCAGAGAGAAAAATTATAACATTAATTAAAATTATAATTAAAACCCCTACGAAAATTGCGATAATATTCATGGCGACTATCTCTTCCACCAAGTAGCCGAAGATAAAGTCGCACATGCCCAGCAAGACAGCCATGGTCGTCATCACTACAAGCACAACAAGGGTAAGGTTTTTGGCTTGTGCTTGTGTCGGCCACTGGACCTTGCGCCATTCAGCAAGCGTCTCGCGCCAAGACTCGCGCGCCGCATTGAACAACCCCGATCGTCCTGAGTGTTCCGCCATAGCATAGATGAGAGGGCAGGCAGGATTTGAACCTACGATTTGGGATCGAGTGCTCTGCCTATTTGTCACATACACGTGACTGGTTGGCCTATCGCCTTCACTTGACTGTTGCGCAAGACGCGCAAGCGGAGATTATAACAGCTCAGCGAGCCCTCACCGCGCCAATTATGGAATAATTATCATTTTAAATTATTTTAAATAAATAATTTTTTACTTTTTAACGAAAACTAGGAAATAAGAATGATTCTTTCGGGCGTGTTTTTGTGTCTTAACGCGACTCATCGCCGGCTTGTTCGAGCGAACGAGGACGAAGAGGTCCTTGGCGTAGAAGCCGAGCGATTGATAGTGCGTGATGATCTCCACATGCGTGAGATGCTGGACGTTGGCGCTCACCTCGTCTTGGCACTTGACGATCAGAGTCCCGTTCTTTCGCAGGACGCGCCATGCTTCCTCGCCCGCTTGGAAGTAGAGGGCAAGGACGGCCTCGTGATACTGCGCCCCGCTGAGCGCAGCACCGCCATGCGCATATGCTTGACGAAAAGGCGCATATGTCCCCGCACAGGCCAAGTGCGCTTGGGATCGGCGATAAAACCCTTCCATGTACGGTGGGTCAAGGATAACGCAATCCACGCTGTCATTAGCGTACGGCAAGCGCCGACAATCTACGCCGTTTACGATGTCGCTAGCCAACAAAATGTATCTGCCCTTTGGGACACGTTTCCAGAATGTCCCTTTGCCGTAGGTCACATCCGCGACGATCGAGCTAGGTTTGACATGTAAGCTTAGGATCAGTGGGAACAGCTGCTCGTTTTTGCCGACATGCGCGCTGAAGACGAGCTGGCTGGTGGTAACCCCATCTGGGGACCTGCGCTTTCTATAATTATGCATGTTTTTTAATATAATTTAATAAAAAATTAGCCGATTAATACAAAACATAATTTATTGTAATTTATTGATAATAGTGATTAAATACCCTGTGTAACAATGCATGGCTCAGCCAAACCGATAAGATAGATTAGTCAAAGGCCGACATAAACTTTAATAAAAATATATTCATGCGTAAAATTAGCTTATATATAAATAATTTTCAATCAAAGAGGGATCGTCCAAGACGATGCTTGAGTCTGTCCCGCGCACAATCTGGGATGATCCATCTTGCGCCTTGCTGAAGATCAGCAGCTCAGAAGGCGAAGCCGTGGAAAGCACAGCCGGCGAGTACGTCACGACGAAAGTTTGTCCATCGTAGATCGAACGAAGCGATTGGCACATGCCCTCGATCGCCAGCGGATGGATGCCGTTTTCCGGTGAATCAATGAAGAAGATCTCCCCCTTGTGTGGCAGGTATGGCAGCACAGTCAGGGCGAACAGGCGCAGCATGCCGTCGGAGAGTTGCCAAGCAGGTGCGACGACTCCATTGCGGAAAATGGCAGCCAGGTACAGCGCACGGTCATCCATACGCTCGATTATCCTGACGTCCTCTAGCTCCGGGAAGATGACTCGCAGGTGCGCAACCCACCAGCGCAAGCGCGTGGGATCTATGGACTGAAGGACGATTGGAAGGTTAGCAGCATCGTCCTGCAGGGTGCGGGGCGCGTCCGGCGGGCATGGTTTGTGTATATTTGGGCGGATGAAGTGAAAGCGCTCGGCAATTGTCTGCTTGAGCCAAAGCGACATGGGGAAGCGATCTCGATCTTCCGGCATTGTGCTGAGCGCGAGGCGCAGCGGAGGGATGCGCTGGGAGAAGCTCAAGCGCGTCCTTTCGGATTGATACAGCGCGATTTGTCCTAGGCTGCGCCGGATGACGTGGCGCGTCCGGTGTGTAGCCGCAGGTGCCGTGTGAACGATGGCCTTGGACGCGCTTGGTGGATGGTTGAGGACGAATAGGTTCTCGGCGTGTATGCCGATTGCGCCTTGCCGATCTAGGCCGATGGCGACCTCGTAACGCAGATGCAGCCTTGGCGACTCGGGGTGTTGTGCCTCTAGCGCGATTTCAATCTGGCGATCCTCGTCATTTCGCCAGATGAGCTCGCGCAAGCATTCGGCGCGCTTGCGGACCGCTCGTTCCACATCATGGACGAGGATGTCCTTGAGGAAGCAGAGGGCATCTAGGAAGGAGCTTTTGCCACTGTTGTGGTTGCCGATCAGCATGTTGAAAGAGTCAACCTGCACATCGGCATTTCTGATGCACTTATAGCTCCCTATCTGGATCCTTTTTAACACCTATTTAACGTCAGTTAGACAAAAAATTAACTTTACTTGCTTTTCTTACCGAAGAATCGTCCAAACAGCCCACCATCGGCCTTCTCACTTTGGCTGTAGCTCAGGGGCGGATAGATCTTCTTTGCCAGGTCGAGGATGGCTTGGGCAGTAGGCGTGTGCTGATATTTGAGGACGTACGACTCGCGAAAGTTATTGCACAGCGTGATCTTGCCTTCCACATCCGCAGGGACGCATCCCATCTCTGGCAGGCGCAGGATCTTTTGGACGACTTGCTCGCGCTTGATCCCGTGATCGTCGAGCCAGTTGTTGAAAACAACAAAGAAGCGATCCGGGATCGAGCCGTAGTATTGGGGGAAGTTCTGCATGGTGGTCAGCGTGTTGGACATCTCGGTAGTCGTGCTTAGCTCGGAGGTCAGGATGGCGAGCACGGCGTTGGCGCGCTGTAAGGCGACCATGTGGACGCTCTCCGCGATGCGTTGTCCGACGTCGCAGATCACAAAGTCATACTGCATGTTGCGGACGATTTCAAGCAACTCTGAGCAGAACTTCAACCCGTTCTCGCCGACCAGCCCCTGACTACCACTCTGTAAGCCGTTGGTGAG
>Ga0308409_1001180_pt1 | contig 12637 bp, 10 predicted proteins | sample HotsprSampleMSe4_FD_203469 | JGI IMG/M metagenome (GOLD analysis project Ga0308409, IMG submission 203469) | Hot spring phototrophic mat microbial communities from Mushroom Spring, Yellowstone National Park, Wyoming, United States - 20060912_MSe4 ... | reverse complement strand
TCGCTGGAGCAGTTGCGGGAGGATGTCGCATGAAAGCTCCAACTCTAGGCTCTCCCAAATCTTCTCTCTACGCAAAGTGGCTGGAAGAAATCGCCCATCAACTTGGGCTTGAGCTTCAGCATCAAATTCCTCTTTCCCGCTATACAGCGGCGCGCATTGGAGGTAGAGCTGAATTCTTGATCGAAGTCAATTCATCCTCTAAGCTGAAACAGCTCATCAGCCACATTTGGGAAAACGAAATTCCCTATGTTCTTTTAGGTGGTGGATCTAATGTCCTGATCAGCGATGAGGGATTAGCCGGTTTGGTGCTCATCAACCGGGCTCGGGGACGTGCCCGAGTTCGCTTTGATTTTAGCGACGACCCGGCGATCGTCTGGGCAGACGCGGGGGTAAATCTCAGTCACCTCGCCCGCCAGGCTGCGGAACTCGGCTTAAGCGGATTAGAGTGGGCTTGTGGTATCCCAGGTACATTAGGTGGCGCCGTTGTCAATAACGCTGGCGCTTTCGACGGCGATATGGCTGGCAATCTGGTCATGGTCACAATCTTGCATCGCAAATGGGATAACAATCAAGTCCGCGCCGTGCAAGAGCAATGGACAGTGGCAGAGATGGAATATCGCTATCGATCGAGTCGCCTGAAAACTTATCCCAATCAGGCCGTCGTTTTATCGGCTCTCTTGCGACTTGAGCGGAGTGATCCGATAAAAATAAAAACGAAGATGGATGAGTTTAACCAGCGCCGTCGCCAAACTCAACCCCCAGGCGCCAGTTTAGGTTCAATGTTCAAGAACCCTGCAGGTGATTTTGCCGGGCGGCTTATTGAAGCAGCCGGATTGAAAGGAATGACCGTTGGTGAAGCGATGATCAGCCCACTGCACGCGAATTTCTTTATCAATTTGGGGAATGCATCAGCCAGTGACGTCTGGCAGTTGATCCAATTAGCGCGTCAAGCTGTCGTTGCTAAATTCGGGATCGACCTGGAACTTGAAATCCAACCGCTGGGCAATTTTCCTGAGCTGGCTTCCCAAAATTCAATCAAATCATCAATCGAGGTTCAAAATGAGTGATCGAAATCAAAAGTTGAAAGTAGCTGTATTGTTCGGCGGTGTTTCTGGGGAACATGAGATTTCTCTCTTATCAGCCCGCTCGATTCTCTCCGCCTTAGACCCTCAGCGATACGAAGTCATTCAAATCGGCATCACTCATGAAGGTCAATGGTATAGCGGTGAAAATGTCCTTGAAGGGTTTAATGCGGGTGACTTGACTTCCTGCAATCCTGCCACCCTGCTACCAGATCCAACCCGCAACGGTATTTACCTCTTGAACAAGGAACAATCCCATGAACTCTTAAGCCACCTGAGTTCGGTTGATGTTGTCTTCCCCGTGCTGCATGGCACCTTTGGCGAAGATGGCACCATCCAAGGATTACTTGAACTGGCAAATATCGCCTATGTCGGTTCCGGGGTAGTCGCCTCGGCGGTTGGCATGGATAAAGGGATTTTTAAAGATGTCATGCGAGCTCACAATATCCCGGTGGTCGATTGGAAGGTCTTCACCCGGCAAGAAGTTGAGAACAGTCTCGATGAGACAATCGCCGAAAGCGAAAGCATTGCCCCCTATCCGCTTTTTGTAAAGCCGGCCAACCTCGGTTCCTCGGTGGGGGTGAGTAAATGCCACAATCGCCAGGAGTTACTTCTTGGATTAAAAGACGCCAGCCGCTATGACCGGCGGATCTTGGTCGAGCGCGGGGTAAACGCTCGGGAAATCGAAGTAAGCGTGTTGGGTAATGAAGAAGTTGAGGCCTCTATCCCAGGCGAGATCATCCCGGCCGACGAATTTTACTCCTACGACGCAAAATATCACGATGATCGCTCTCAATTGCTCATCCCAGCCCCATTGGAACCTCAGCTAGCCGAATACGCTCGCTCATTAGCCATTCGCACCTTCAAAGCGATTGACGGCGCAGGAATGGCTCGTGTAGATATGCTCTTGGACAAAAATAGCGGCGAACTGTTTGTGAATGAGATCAATACCATCCCCGGCTTCACCCGCATCAGCATGTATCCGAAACTCTGGAATGCTGTTGGAGTCAGCTATCCAGAATTGGTTGACCGGTTGATTGAGTTAGCCCTCGCTCGGAAAGCAGAAAAAGCCAGGAATTTGTATCGTTATCAAAGAGAGAGTAGAGGAAAGTGAAAGCCAAACCAACGTCCTCGCCCTTCATTAAGACCTCTTCACTAAACGCAAATTCCTGGACAGGAAAAGAGCGTAGCAAATCGCGCTTACGGAGCTCTGCAACGGGACGAAAAAGAATCGCTGAAATGGAAGCCCGCCGCGTTCCAGTTCTGATGCGCGGCACAATCGCCGGCTTACCCATGGCAACTCCGCGGCGCTCGGTGAAGGCCGGGCGGCGGCTAGATGTGCCGCTCGGCGTCCCAGGCACTGAAATCCGCTTGCCGAGCATCCCCCAGATTCAGGTAGGTTGGCGATTGCTATCCGCCATTCTAAGCCTGGCATTGTTAGCCTTGCTCTATTTGCTCTGGACAGCCCCTGTGTTCAGGATCGATACTGTAAATCTTCAAGGGTTGCAACGCATCAGTGCCAGAGAAGTTTCGATTGAGTTAAATCTAGAAAATCATCCAATCTTTACCGTTGATCCGCAAACGCTCCGCGAACAGATTATCACCCAATTCCCGGAATTTCGGAGCGTTGAAGTGAGCCTGCAGTTCCCCAATAAGGTCACCATTCAGGTCGAGGAACGCAAACCAATTTTTGTCTGGAAACAAGACGACCGCACCTTACTGGTCGATGCAGAGGGGGTTGCATTTCCGCTCCGCGGTGAGAACGCCAGATTACCCAAACTGGTGATCGAAGCCAGCAACTTTCCCCAACCTGCCCCAACTGAGTTGCAGAACGAACTGCGGGAGCTTTTGCTTCCGATCGATCTGGTTTCGAGCATTCTGTCCATCAGCGCAGCGATTCCAGAAGGTGCAGTTCTTTTCTACGATGGTGAACGCGGACTTGGCTGGCGAGATCCCCGCGGATGGACAGTTTATGTTGGAGCGTCGAAAGATCTCGGTCTCAAAATGAAGATCTACGAATTGATGGTTAAGAAAATCATCAAGAAAGAAGAACAAAAACCGGTACTGATTAGCATTGAATACGTCCATGCACCGTATTACCGATTGGAGCGATAATGATGAGAAGCGAACGTCCAGTCGTTGTTGGAATTGATATTGGTACGACCAAGATATGTACCCTGGTCGGCTGTGAAGAGTCTCCTGGTCAACTGCAAATCCTGGGAGTTGGTATAGAACCCTCGCAAGGGATCAAGAAGGGCGTCATTGTAGACCTGGCTGCCGCCTCTCAAGCAGTCAAACGTTCCATTGAAAAAGCCGAACGCACCTCTGGGATGGAGATCAATGCGGCCCTGGTCAGTATGGCCGGATCGCAAGTCTCTTCGACCAATAGTCGCGGTGTAGTTGGTATCAGTGGACGCGTGATCGATCAGGATGACATCCTGCGAGCGATTGAGTCGGCTCGCGCTATCCCAATCCCCCACAATCGAGAGATCATTCACGTCATTCACCGCGGATTTAATGTTGATGGACAGGAAGGGATTCGTATGCCGATTGGTATGCATGGCTATCGTCTGGAGGTCGAAACCCATATCATCACCGCCTCAGCCGCTTCAACCGAAAACCTGCGCCAATGCGTCGGTTTCTCTGGCGTGGAAGTATCTCAGTTTGTTCTCAATCCGCTTGCCTCTGCGGAGGTTGCCCTGACAGAGACCGAACGCCAAATGGGAGTATTGGTCTGCGATATTGGCGGGGGCACAACCGATATTGCCCTGTATAGTGAAGGAGATGTCTGGTACACAGCCGTCTTAGCCGTAGGTGGCAATCATATCACTTCGGACATTGCCCAGGGACTGCACTTACCCATGTCTCAAGCTGAAGAGATCAAAATTCAGCATGGTCACGCAATTCAAGCGGATGTAAACGCGCACGAAACCTTTGAAATCAAGCCCTTTGGTGAAAACGAACCGATAGAAATCAGCCGTGCATTGCTTGCCAATATCATCGAGGCGCGGGTTGAAGAAATTTTCAACCTGGTGCTCCAAGAGCTGAAACGATCGGGGTACGACGGTTTGCTACCGGCTGGCATTGTCTTGACCGGTGGCAGCAGTCTCCTGCCGGGGATGCGCACAATGGCAAACCGCATCTTTGGTGTGCCAGTGCGGATTGCCCGCCCCGAAGGTTTGGTAGGGATGACCGATCGCTTGAACTCTCCGGCTTTTGCCACTTCGGTAGGCCTGTTGAAATGGGCCTTTCTCTACAATGAATTCTTACCCACCGAGCCGCAGAAAAGTTCCTTGCCCTTGTCGGGCAACCATCAGGCTTGGGAAATCCTGAAAGAATGGTTACGACGGCTACTCCCCTAAGCGAGTATGCCGATAACGAACGACGATATTTCTAAAGTATGAGGAGGATTTTTTATGAGTACCAATCCAATACCGAATTCGCTCGAATCTTTTGCCAAGATAAAAGTGGTTGGCGTAGGCGGCGGTGGCTGTAATGCCGTCGACCGCATGATCGACGAGGGCTTGCAAGGTGTGGAATTTGTTGGCATCAATACCGATGCACAAGCCCTGCTAAATTCAAAGGCCCCAATTCGCGTGCGCATTGGCGAAAAGCTGACTCGCGGCCTGGGTTCGGGAGGCGATCCCGAGACCGGGCGGAAAGCCGCCGAAGAATCTGCCGAGGATCTTTACAACATCCTAAAAGGTGCTGACTTAATTTTTATCACCGCCGGTATGGGAGGTGGCACCGGAACCGGAGCGGCGCCAATTGTAGCTCAAATCGCCAAAGAATGCGGTGCTTTGACAATCGGTGTAGTGACGCGCCCCTTCTCTTTTGAGGGCCCAAAACGCATTCAAACCGCTGAACAGGGAATCGGCAAACTAAAAGAACAGGCCGACACCCTAATCGTTATTCCCAATGATCGCTTATTGCAAATTATCGATCGCCGAGCTACCGTTCAGCAATCCTTCAAGCTAGCTGATGACGTTCTCAGACAAGGGGTGCAAGGCATTTCGGAACTGATTACCGTGCCGGGTTTGATTAACCTGGATTTTGCCGACGTACGCACCATTATGTCCGAAGGCGGCGCCGCTTTGATGGCAGTTGGAACTGGTAAAGGAGAAGGTGCAGCCCGCGTGGCAGCGGAGCAAGCCATCTCCAGCCAGTTACTGGATATTACCATCGATGGTGCCCGAGGCATATTGTTTAACGTGACTGGCGGGAACGATTTGACGTTGCATGACGTCAATGAAGCAGCCGAGATCATCAAAAGCACTGCTCATCCTGACGTCAACCTGATCTTTGGAGCAGTGATTGATCCAAATATGAAAGACGAGGTGCGAATTACGGTGATCGCCACGGGTTTTGAACGATCCACCCCAAACCGGTATGCCGGTGAATTGGTGGGCCGCGAAACCAAGTCCGAACGGCCGGCGCCAAGTGCCCCACCCAGCCAAAGCCAACGGCGCGACTTCCAGCCACGCGCTTTCAACACCGAAGATCTAGACATTCCGACCTTTTTGCGTAACCGTTCGACAAGCGATCGTTTGAAATAGGCTGGAATTACGACTTGTCTAATATCGACAAGCTGCTGGTCTCCTCCTCCCAGCAGCGGTTCGGGTTTCATGCCCACTCCTCTCCATCTTTGCCCTCGCGTGGAGAGGGGTTGGCGCTTTTGGGGCAGCAAGGATGTTGCCCCAAAAATTTTAATCTTATTAATCACAATTAACTCTTGCTTTATTGACCGACCTGTGCTAAAATCCCGACAGCACAATATATGACCCCAAACAATTAGAATACTCCCATCTATAGGGGTTACATTTGTTCTAATTATTTATCCGTAACGATGCAATGCCCTTATTGTAAAAACACGACCTCAAAAGTCATAGACACTTCCCACGATTCTCGCGGTGGTGTGCGTCGGCGACGCGAATGTGAAAAGTGTGGGCAAAGGTTTAGCACTTATGAGCGCCCTATCCTTGCCACCCCCTTAATTATCAAAGCCGATGGAACACGAGAAGAGTTCGATCGGGAGAAGTTGTTGCGGGGCATTCGCATCGCCTGCGCCAAACGGCCGGTCTCTGCTGCCGATATTGAACGTTTGGTTGGGGAGATTGAAGCCAACCTTCAAGCTATGGGACGAGCAGAAGTTTCATCCCGCGTGGTGGGGGATATGGTGATTGCTGGTCTAAAAGAACTAGATCAAATCGCTTATATCCGTTACGCCATCGTTTATTTACGACTTTCCGACTTAAGATCGATTCGAGACGAAATCGATCATCTCCTTGAGAGTTGAGCGTCAAGGTAAGATGCCAAAGGGGGTACCCGTTTTATTTTATCGTTATTTTATCTATAAGGAGTCGCTACAATGTTGACCGAATCCAAACAATCTTCTACCCTCCTCCCCATCCCTTCGATGCCCGAAGGGCTACCAAAAGTCGAGCTAACTGAAAACGCTCGCCAGGTTCTCCTGCGCCGTTATGTGCGCCGCAATCCAGATGGCACTCCGGCAGAGACCGTCGAAGGGACGTTTTGGCGGGTTGCTTATGCCGTCGCCCAGGTTGAAAAACAATGGGGCGAAGATGTGATAGGCATTGCTATTCAGTACTATGAGCTATTAACCTCCCGCTGCTTCTTCCCAAACTCACCGACCTTCACCGGCGCTGGCACCCCTCTTGGGCAACTGGCAGCCTGCTTTGTCCTGCCCATCAGTGATGATATGGGGCGGCGCTCAACTGGCATCTTCCAAACGCTGCGCGATGCCGCCTTAATCCAGCAAACAGGCGGAGGTAATGGCTTCTCCTTTTCCCGTTTGCGACCCAAAGGCGCGCTGGTTAAATCCTCTGCCGGGCAGGCTACTGGCCCGGTTGGATTCCTGCGCGTCTACGACAAAGCCTTTGGCGAGGTGGCTCAAGGTGGTACACGCCGAGGCGCAAATATGGCCGTGTTACGAGTCGATCATCCAGATATCGAAGAATTCATCACCTGTAAAACAGATGAAAACGCGATTACCAACTTCAATATCTCGGTGGGAATTACCGACGCCTTTATGAAGGCTGTGATTCAAGGCGCAGATTGGGAATTGCGGTTTCCAGACGTCACAGCCCCAGAGTACAAAGACTTCGATGGTACCCTGGAACAAGCCGAAGCGGCCGGCATTCCAATCAAAGTGTATAAAGTGGTCAAGGCACGCGAATTATTTGAAAAGATCGTTCGCCAGGCTCACCATAACGGTGAACCCGGCGTACTTTTCCTCGATGCTGCCAATCTAACGAACCCTGTCCCCCACCTATATCCGCTTGAAGCCACCAATCCTTGCGGCGAACAGTGGCTAGGCCCTTACGAGAATTGTTGTTTGGGCTCCATCAACCTTGCCCAGCATTTTGCGCCTGATCGTCAGGTGGATTGGGAGAAACTGCAACACAACGTCGAACTGGCTACTCGCTTTTTAGACGATGTTGTGGATGCCAACGCCTATGTACCAGCCGTACCCCAACTGCGTGAAGCAGCCATGCAAGCTCGGCGCATCGGTCTGGGCATCATGGGTCTAGCCGATTTGATGTACCACGTTGGCATTCGTTATGGCTCACCTGAGGGACAGGAATTTGCCTCACAGGTGATGGAGTTTATCCGTTTCCATGCCATGCGCACCAGCATCCAACTGGCAAAGGAGCGCGGACCATTTCTGGCAATAAAAGGGAGCATCTATGACCCTGAAAACTTGACCTGGAAACCCCCAACGCCCCTCTTCCCCTACACCCGCAACTGGAATAGACCTTCTATTGATTGGCAGGAAATCGTTACTGGCATCCGCCAATATGGCATTCGCAATGCAGCCCAAACCACTGTTGCCCCAACCGGCACCATAGCCACCGTCGCCGGCTGCGAAGGATATGGCTGCGAACCGGTGTTTGCTCTTGCTTATATCCGCCACGTCAATGACAACGGCAAAGATTTGCAACTCCACTACACCAGTCCCCTCTTTGAAAAAGCACTCATCGAGGCGGGACTGAATGAGGAGACTCGCAAGCGGATCATTGATCACGTGATCGAATACGGCACCTGTCAAGATCTGCAGGAAGTGCCAGAAGGGATCCGCCGTGTTTTTGTTGTTTCTACCGATGTCACCGCCGAAGAACACGTGCGGATGCAAGCCGCAATGCAAGCTTTTGTTGATAACAGCATGAGCAAAACTATCAATTTCCCAGCCAACGCAACGGTAGAAGACGTCATGATCGCCTACCAGCTTGCCTGGCAGTTAGGCTGTAAGGGTATCACCGTATACGTCACCGGTTCCCGCGAAAAAGTCGTTTTGGAAACCAAAGCAACCGCCAAGAGAAAAGTCCAAGAGGAAGGCAGCAGTTATAGCGCAGAACAAATTGCCCTTTGGCAGGAACAGAAAAAGCCCCGCCCACGCGCCTTGCATGGATACACCTATAGTATCAATACGCCGTTAGGAAAAGCCTTTATCACCATCAACGAAAACGGTGGCAATCAACCCTTCGAAGTCTTTATCAACACCGCCAAAGCCGGATCGGATACAGCAGCCGTCTCTGAAGCCATTGGCAGATTGATTTCCTACATTTTGCGGCTTGCCTCTCCAGTTCCACCCCGTGAACGACTCAAAGAAGTGTGGAGGCAATTGAGCGGCATTGGCGGCGGGCGTTCCCTGGGCTTTGGACCAAACCGCGTCCGTTCTCTCCCCGATGGCGTTGCCCAGGTTCTGGCAGAGTATCTGGAAAACAAAGAAGATCATGAAGAGAGTTCATATCCAAAGATGCCGACCCTGGAGCTGGAGCTGGATGCTGAACGGACGATCGGAAGCTCACCTGAGTCGCCATCTAACTCCTCGTCCGAGACAACCCGCATGCAAATCGGAGATTTATGTCCCGAATGTGGGCAGGCTGCTGTCGTCAACGAGGAGGGCTGTCGGAAATGTTATGCCTGTGGCTATAGCGAATGTTGAGCGATGACCAAACGTTTGGTGGTGATTGCTGGCAACATTGGAACCGGCAAAACCTCGCTGGCAGAGCGGATCGGCGCCCGCTTAGGTTGGTACACTGCCTTTGAATCGGTCGCTGATAATCCCTACCTGGCAGATTTTTACGCCGATATGCGCGCCTGGGCTTTTCATTTGCAGGTCTTTTTCCTTGGGCATCGCGCCCAACAATATCTGCAAATGGTGCAACTGCCTCAATCGGTGATTATTGATCGCAGTATCTACGAAGATGCCTACATTTTTGCTCGCGCCCTTTATCAGATGGGCAACCTCAGCGAACGGGATTATCAATCCTATCGGACGGTCTTCGATCTCATCGTAAACCAACTGCCTCCACCGGACTTGTTGATTTACCTCCAAGCCCCGGTGGAGGTTTTGTTGAACCGCATTCAGCAACGCGGACGCAATATCGAGAGCGGTATTACCGCCGATTACTTACGCTTACTAGAAAGTTTCTACGACGATTGGTTGCAAACCTTTGATGTGTGTCCTGTCCTGACCATTCGCACTGATGACCTCGATTATGTCCATCGCCCAAAACATCTTAATATCGTGGTGCAGCGCATTCAAGAACGCTTAGCCGGTCGGGAAGAAGTCATCTTTCCGACAAACTCGGCATAGCGGAAGCAGGGTTTCCAAAGCTGCTGGTTAAAGTCGAACGACCAAGCTTAATATCAGACCCGCTAAATAAAACAACCCAAAACGACGATTATGGAAAAAGGCGGCAGCCACAAAATAATTCGGCCAAACGTCGGGGAAGTCTTGGGGTTTCTCTTGTGGTTTTGGAGCACGAAAGATCGAAAGGACACGCAAAAAGGCCGGCAAGGCAAAAACAACAAGCAGTAAGATAGGGGAGAAGAAGCCAATTACTACCAGATAGATGACCGAGAGATACTGAGCCACCAGCATACCCACCACCGTCCAACGCGAGAGTCGCTCACCCAGAATGACCGGCAGGGTGTAAATGCGCTTAGCCTTATCCATCTCTAGTTTGTCGATATGTTTGCCAAAAATAACCCCCGTGACTCCCAACGCATAGGGTAGGCTGGCAAGCACAACGTTCCAATCCCAGATCCCACTAACAACGTAATAAACGCCACCGATCATCAGCGGCCCCCAAACAATCAAAACTGCAAGCTCACCAAGAGCAATATATTTCAACGGCCAGGTATAGAAAAGAACAAAGAAAGCGCCAGCTAATAAAAGTGGCAGGGTCAATCCACCCCGATAGAAAATCAGGTAGATACCAATTGCCAGGGCTAATCCCCCCGTCACCGCCGAGTAGGTTAAGTGCTGTCGTCTGGTCATCAAGCCATGAAGGAGCGGCTGCGGCCCGTATTGAGCGCGGTAATAGTTTTGCTCATCGACGCCGCGCGCCGCATCGGTGTAATCGTTGAGCAAATTATTGGTTGCATGGGCTAAGACAATGCCCAGGGTGGCTAAAAACCAGGGCAAAAATTGGAAAACTCCTTGTTGATAAGCCAGAATTCCTGCAATAGCTCCGCTCAAAAACGTCATGATCAGCACGGCGGCGCGGGTAGAGATCAGCCACTTGGAGATTACATCCAGTCTATCCCACTCGGCTTTTTCCACATGGGGAATAATTTGCAAAGCCTTAATCCACATCGAAGTATTCATCGGTTCACCTCCAACGCAGATTTTATCCGAGAATGTGGAGCAAAAATCTAAGAATTCTGTTGGAATCTTCTGCTTCCGTCCTCAGTAGCTTTCTCATTCTTCTGCAGGTATCCACGCAATCTGTAGATAGTTTTTAGCCATTTGGCTAATTCAAATTCGCTTAACCCATGCTCGGATTGACTGCTTAACCTCCTCCCATGCCACTGGTTTAAGCAGAATGGGATCGGTTTCGGCTTCGGCGTCATCAAAATAAACTACTCCACAAAGAACAGGCCCAATATCGGCGTTTGCAAACTTGCGCTGATAAAACGCTAACATCTGTTCAAGCGAAAAAACAAATTTACCCAAGGCGTAGAGATCATAAAAATCTTTTTTCGAGCCTCTTTGAGCAATGGCAGCTAATTTCATGGCGGCTAAATCTTGCAATGATGCCAGATACCAAACTGCTCCCAGTAGACCAAAGGCGCGAGAAAAGGATAAGTAAACCGCAAAAAACTCACCTGGACATCGTCAATTGATCCATGTAGCGTTCCCTCGGCAACTGGGTTGATGTAACCGCAATGCCAGCGTGCTTCAATTGTTGAGCAAAATCCATTGGATGGTCAAATTTATCTTGGCAAAACCAATCCAAATCTAACGATTGTCGATGAGCCAGGTAAACCGTTATGGCTGTTCCATCGACCAGGAAGAAGTTCTGCTGGTTACCAGCGGCGCAAGTTGCCTGATCACCCGTATTTGACGGGGAGATAATCCATCCAGAAAGAAGTTCATTTTTTGGTTCTCCTTCCCCGGACACTGTTGTGGAATTGCGCAATCCACTGATCCACCTGATCTGCGGGCAGGTCTAAAATCAACTGCCAGTAGCGCATTTGGCGGGGATTTAATCCTTTTCCCCGGCGGTTCAGGATGTAATCTCGCAAGGCTATGTCTCCCCAATGTCCTCGCAACCATTTGATATCTTGCAGGCTGCCTCGTTCGAGAATGCGAGCGGCGATAAAGTCATGGTGCAAGTCCCAGGATAGGTCTTCAAAGGTGACATCCAAAAAAAGCGCTCGCAACTGTTCGGGCAAGGAGATATTACTGAAGTTTTGCACGTTTTGATTCTAACGTTAATTCTGGTTACCACAGGGTCATTTCACACTCGTCAAGTGCTTTTAAGATCGGCTTGGGTCTATGCAGGCCAGATTGTGCCGGCGCGTACAATGGTTCGATCCGGTACATCCTGCTTGATCGTTGCCCCATTCCCAATGCGACAATGAGCCCCAATCCTGACCTGCAAATTAACGGTTACTCCCATGCCGATTAAGGTCGCTTCCCCCACCCGCACTTCTCCCGCTAAAATCGCCCCTGGCGATAAGTTGACGTAATCGCCAAGGACACAGTCGTGTGAGACAATCGCCCCCGTGTTGACGATCACACCAAAGCCGAGCCTGGCATCACTACCCACATAAGCGTGAGCAAACACCTGAGCGCCTTCACCCAAAGTAGCACTTGCCTCAACAAAAGCTGTTGGGTGGATAACCGTTGGGAAAGAGAAGCCAGCCGACCTGCCGCGCTCGAAAACAGCTATGCGCTGCGAAATATCACCGATTCCACCAACCGCATTGACCATCAGACGGTAGCCGTTTTGATAAAAGCGGGTTAAATCCTCGCTGCGTCCGATTACCGGCACTCCCAAAACGAGACTGCCCAGAGGTTTGTGATCATCAATGATGCCGGCAATAGCCTGTTGTCCGCCAGCACGGATCAACTCGATCAGTGATTTTCCATGACCTCCTCCACCGAAGACCAAAACCGCTGAGGTATCAACTGTTGGAGAAATCGTTTTTTCAGCTTGCAAGTTTTCTTCTTCTAACCAGCGTCGCAGGCGTTGCTCGGTGATCCATTCGCCCTTCGGCAAACGGCTTAAATCGATCTT
>Ga0308409_1001178_pt1 | contig 12647 bp, 8 predicted proteins | sample HotsprSampleMSe4_FD_203469 | JGI IMG/M metagenome (GOLD analysis project Ga0308409, IMG submission 203469) | Hot spring phototrophic mat microbial communities from Mushroom Spring, Yellowstone National Park, Wyoming, United States - 20060912_MSe4 ... | reverse complement strand
CGTAGGTTGTTATGCTTGAAGAATTGCAAATATGGGACGAAAAAATTTTAAAAGTAGTAGAACAGCTGGGGCTTGAAATTTATGAACAGGAATTTTTGTTAACTAATCACAACCAAATGATCTCTTATATTGCCTACAGCGGAATTCCAAGTCGTTATACTCATTGGTCATTTGGTAAAGCTTATGAAAGAACCAAAACTCTGTACAAATTTGGCGTAATGGGGCTTCCTTACGAAATGGTTATAAACTCAGATCCCTGCCTTGCTTATCTAATGAAAGATAATACATTAACACTTCAAGTCCTGACAATGGCCCATGTTTATGGTCACAACAATTTTTTTAAGAAAAATATTTGCTTTGTTTCCTCGCCAATAAAAGCCAGCAACGCGCTTATGATGTTCAAGTCTCACTCAAGATTTGTGAGAAAATTAATTGAAGATCCTTCCATTGGTTTAGACCGAGTAGAGGCAATATTAGATGCGGCTCATGCCCTTAGATTTCACTGTTCCAACAATTTCTTAATTAAAAAAAAACCGGAAGAAGAAGGCAACCTATTCTCCCTAAGTCTAAATGAAAATCTTTTAAGCTTCATTGCAAAACATGGTAGGAATCTTGAGAGTTGGGAGCAAGGTCTTTTAGAGATTGTAGAAAAAGAAAGCATTTATTTTATTCCTCAAATTGAAACCAAAATCATGAATGAGGGGTGGGCTAGCCTTATACATTATCTAGTTTTAAACAATCTTAACCTGCCAGCCGGTATGCACTTTGAATTTTTAGTCAATCATTCAAAAGTTCTCCAGCCAACTTTCGGATCCATTAATCCGTATCACGTAGGCTTTGTTGTGTTTACTTCTCTATACGAGGAGTTTTCAGGCACTCAATTTGATCCTTCAAATTTAGATCTATCAGTATTTGAAAAACTAAAACAAATTGTCGAAAGCGAAAGAGATCAATCTTTTCTGAGAAGGTTTTTAACAAGTGAAATGGCAGAGAAATTAAACTTATTTTCTCACTCCAAGAAGGGGAAAAATAGGGTGGTCTCGAATTTGCCGCCAAAAGATTTTGAGAAATTAAAGCAAGTCTTAGTAAGTCAAGTTGGCATGGGTTCAATCCCTAAAATTATTGTTCGAAGCGTAGATGAAACCACTTTAAACTTGGAACACATATTTGACGGCAGGGAATTGCAAACAGATTGGTCGGAGCAAGTGCTAAGACACATCTACACTTTATGGAGAAATCCTGTCAGTCTTGATACTTTTCTAGGAGATAAAAAGGTAAGAATTATCTGTAAAAACCAGGAGATTAAAATTGAGAAAATTTAATTTGCCAGCAAAAAATAATTTTATGAAACTCGCATCCCGGCTGAGAGCCTCGGACTTCTCACTTTTAAAGACATTTGTTTAAATAACCACGCTATCATATAAAATCAAAAATAACTTAAAAAAAGCTTTGCCCAGTCTTTCCCTAAGTTTTTGAATTTTAGTTTTTTTATTAAGTTTGATGTAATAAAATTAAAGGCATTGGCCGGTAGCCAAGCGGTAAGGCAGCGGGCTTTGGACCCGCCATGCGTAGGTTCGAATCCTACCCGGCCAGTTTCTTATTAAGAAAAGTGGCGGTCGTTGTTAAAAATACAAAAATCCCGCCTTAAAAATCAGCAGGATTACAATTTCTTGGCTTTTGTCTAAACTAGTTGCATTTACACTTGGAGTTCTGTAGGGCGAGATTCTTAATCAAAAACGGAAGTGCTCTCTAGTTGACTTTCACAGTGTGGCAAGTTTTTTAATTAGTTAATTCACTTTGAGGTGCTCTGTTCAGTTACTACAGTATTTTTTTCTTACTTTTTTACCCTCATTTTTCATATGGCAAAATGGCGCTACTCTGCCATTAACTTTTAATTTCACAGATTTTTGTACTGTCAGGCGCATGGTATTTAAATATTAAAATTCAAAAAGAACGCTCCCTCGACTAAAAAGATTGTTACAGATACTCTTCATTAGTTGTTGCTATTTTACTATGACGCTATTTCGAATGTCTGTTGGGCTTTTTTAATTATCTAATCATTACTGGCTTCATGCTCCCTTATCTTCTGCTTTTTACATCATTTTTTGCTTAAGTTTTTTGCTTAGCGAGGTATATTAAGAACAGCCGAGAAGCCCTGAAAATCAAGTGCAGTTTAGTCTAACCTTTTTCTAATCTAACAAAATCACTGCTGTACCTCGTCTTTTCAGTTTTGTGCAACTGATGAAATTAGTTAAAGTAATATCCCCTGCCCTCCTTAGTTTTCAATAAAAGTCTTGACCGTGTTTTAAGAATTTTTTCAAACTCTCTTTAGAACGACTGTTTCAAAAAACTGATTGCTAATGCCCTTGATCAATTTGAGGAGGGAAAATTAAACTTTCCAATTTTAAAACCAAACCACTTCAATGGCATCAAGACCCACGATGAGTTTTTAGGGTTCTGCGCTTAAAGAAAATTAGTTAATGCATAAAGCTGATTCTAATGCTTTAACACAGCCTAAAGCCTCAAATCAAAACACTCCTCATCCACTCCTGTAGATATTAGTCCCGTTTAAATCAATCAAACGGAGTTTTTATCGAAAACATCTCAAACCAATAATTAGCGATAAAGCTGTTAACCTTTAAATCAATGCAAGCTGAGTTTTATTTATCAGGCTGCTCAAAAGTTGCCTAACTCAATATGAAAGTCAAACAAAAAAACAACTATTTGATTAAACTTAAAAATTTTCAACTTAGGACTACCAGAACTGGCAGACCAAAAAAAGATCAGCTCCCTTTTATTTAAAATTAGTATAGTTTTAAATTTAAGGTGTTTTAAGCTAGTGATTTTAAGTTAGTAGATTAAAAATTTAGTAAAACAAAAATTTAGTGGATTGATTATTGTGATTGAAATAAATTTTAGTCTCAGCAACCCAACAACTGCCTCGCTCGAGTTAATCAAGAAAGCTTGTTTAATTCTCTGCGCTGCGATGTTTATTAGCCTGTATACAGGAGTTAGTTTAAAGCCTGCTCCTATAGTTACGCTTATTATCTTGATCCTTTTGACTAAAGTGTTTTGTCTTTTAAAAAGAATTAGTGTAACTTTTTTAGCTCGCTTTGTTTTCTTATTAATATCTTTGTACCCTGGATTTATTTTCTTAGTTCAACTTGCTTATTTTTGGAATGTTGAGCAAGGCTTAGACTTTGGAATTTTTTCGCAAGTCATATATCAAGTTGCTATTAACGGATCTCCGCAAAGCTCTATTGTAGCGCAAGACAAAATTAATTTTCTCACTTATCATTTTTCCCCATATCTGAACTTTCTAGGACTTGTAGCCAAGCTAGGCCTTCCTCCCGAGTCCATCCTATTATCCTCTCAAGCTTTAGCAGTTTTGGGTTTAATTCTTACTTTGATTTTTTTTCTAACCGCTTTTAAGGTTAGTCTAGAAACAAAAGCTGCAATAATTTCGGCAGTTTTATTACTCCCCTCAGTCAGAAGAGGCTTAGCTTGGGGAGTTTATGATGAGATTTTGGCTTTGCCGTTTCTTCTAACTAGTTTAGCCTTCCATTTTTGGGGAAAGCATAAGCTAAAAATAGTTGCTTTGATTTGCTGTTTTTTCTTTAAAGAAACTTTTGCCCTTGTATGCTGTTGTTTCTGTATATTCTTTGCAATAGAGGCTACTACTCAGAGAAGCTTTTACATAGCTCTTGCATCACTAAGCCTGCTAGCTTTTTTTGTTTACTCTGCTGTCCTGCCCACCTATTTTTACCAGCCGGCATTCAAGCCTTTTGAAAGAGTTTCTAGATTTGACGATCTTTTAAATTCTAAGCTCTTAATTTTAAAGTACAAATGGCTGGCATTTATCCTTGCTCCTTCCTTACCCCTAATAGTAGCTTTAAGCGCTCAAGAAATTAAAAAAGCTTTTCTTTTGTTGGTTACAGCTGGCTTTCATTTTGTAGCGATGCTGATAACGAATTTTGAAAATATGTTAAATCCATACAACTACTACTCCGTTACTCCAGCGATTCTGACTTTTCTGGCTTTCTGCTGCGTAAGTTGTAAACGTAGAAGCGTATGGCCAGCTTTGTTAGGCTCATTAATTATTATTTCGAGTCTTGGACCAAGAATTAAAATTTCACCTTTGGCAAAGGTTTTTGAGTCTAGCCATCCGATCGAGGAAATAAAACAGTTTGTAACTTCCAACTCTACGATAGTTGCAGATGATTACACTTTAAGCATCTTGGGGAGCTTCGAGAACCCCAAACGGCTTTATGGCTTTAATTTTGAAAACAGGCGGTTTGATGTCGTAGTACTCAAAAAAGGCTCTAAAACCCCCAACCTTCCCTCAAAATATGTGATAAAATGCTTCGAGACAAAGAGGTTTGAAGTTTTTTGCCCAAGAAGAAAAAATCAAAAGGAACGCTTATCCTTTAGCATTGATTTGTTTAACGGACAGGAGGTTTCCCTTACAAATTAAAAGGGAGATTGTAGTGATTGCATTACTTTTTAAAATTAAGCGCGAATTTTATTTTTAAAAGACGCTCCGGCAGCAGAGTTGTTCAAAACAAGCCCTTCTTTTTTGTTTTAGATAATATCAATCAACAGAAAATACCTCTAGCCTAAATATTTTGCTTTTGGCTTTTTTGGGAAGGCAAGCTGAGAAACCCAGTGCTAGCTTACTTTTTTAAGATAGCAGTTTTGCTTAGTTTCTGATTGCGTTCAAGAGACATTTGGTTTTTTAGGCCTGCTCAAGAATTTTGGAGTGGTGTTAAAGCTGAAAATCTTGACAGAGATCTGCAAGGCGCGCATCGGCTTTCTGAGCATGCGACGCTTGCAAAAACTCAAAGCTTGCAGGTAACTAGTTTAGCCAGCCTCTAGACTTTTTTAGGACTGGTTTTTAAACAATCGAGGAAATCGGTTTAACAGGTTAGAGTTAGTAATTTGAAGCACTTCCTCTGTTACTAAATTTACGGCGAAAATATCGAAGTTACCTTTTTCAGGCGTGTCTTCTAGGTTTCTGCTTGCCCCTAGTAGTAGCCAATCCCCAAAAACAAATGGAAAATATAATTTTTTCCTACCTGAAACATCTGAGATAATCTTTTTAGCTTTAAACGACTGGTCCAACACTACTATTTCAGTCTCTTTACTCTCTAGTATCCGAACATAACTCAAACTATTCCCATCTCCAAAATTTATTTGACAGCCTTTTGACACAAAAAGTTCTTCTTGTTTCATCAAATCAACTACCTTCACGCTCCATCTACTTGGCTCTGAGCTACTAAAAGCCAGAAGTTTACCATCCATGCTAATAGAAGGCTTAGCAATTTCACCACGCTCACTTTGGTACAAAGTTTTTTCCCCAGACTCAGAGAGTAAAACAACCTTCCTTCTGTCTTTTTCAAAGATGACACCGGAATTTGCTAGCCAAGGGAAAGTTCCTTCTGTTATGATCTCCCAACTCTGGGATTTGAGATTGAACTTAGCAATTTTTCCCCTTACATATTTACTTATAGCAGGACTTGTTGTTGTCCACACCACTTGTTCTTTTGTATCAATAAATGGAAACTGATTAACTTTCCCATAACTAATTTTCTTTTGCTCATTGCTACTAACTAAAAATATAACTCCTTGTTGGCCATCAAAAGAGTCGAAAAGAAGGCTGCAATCTGAGCAAACTTGAGATGGGAAACTTATTTCAATCGATGGAGCTTTTAGAACCTCAACCTTAAAACTAGGGGCCAAAAGCGCAAGAACAGGCCATAGAGCTAATGCCCCCCACGTAAATTTATTAAGCGTAACACTTTTTAGAAAAAATTTATGGCCTATTAAAAATAAAAGTACCACTCCCATAATACCCAAAATTAGGCCCCAAACTTGGGTAATTATGTGGTGGCTAAAAGAAGTAATAGCTATGATATTGCCAAAATTTTCCTCCGTAAAACCTAGCTGGTGGAACATAAGAACCCATCCCGACTGAAAAGCGCCAACGCCTCCTACAGTGAATACCGGCAAGCTAACCGCTAACTCAGCGAAAAAAAAGGCATAAATTACTTTTAAGAAGGGGAAGTCAGATTCAGAAAAACCAAAACTTTTTACGAGGGCAAGTAAAAGAAGCCAGTAGCTTACGTATTTATATAAGCGCTGTAAAAAAGTAAGAGTTAAAAGATTAGTTAAGGCGCTGCCCCTGCTACTTAAAGCCTCAAAATCCGCAGAACATTTTTTTAGAAACATTAAATTTACTCTCCTTTCCGCCCAATTCATAAACTTAGGCAGCCTAAAAATTAAAATATAAGCTAACAAAGAAACTCCGGCTATGATCACAGTAACTATAAAAGAGGGTGCCAAGTTGTAAACTAACAAGCTAAATCCCGAGATGATAAATATCAACATTCCAACACAAAAAATCTCCAGTAAAATCATATGTGCAAAAGCTGATACTGCGAACGAATAGTCAGCCCCTAAGTATCTTGGAAACAGGTAGATCTGAACCAAACTTCCTATCCTAGCCGGAATGAGGTCAACAAAAAAATTGCGAACAAGACCGATTAAAAAACAGTTGACTAGGCTAACTTCTAGCCTCTTTATTTGCATCATTACTTTATATCTTAAAGCTAAGATTAGGGCTCCAATTAATGAGTTCAAACAGAAAAAAAGTAGTATATTTCGATCAACTAAGCTGATACTCTTAAATACCTCTTGGATGGTTATTTTTTTTAAGACTTCTTCAAATAAAAAATAGAAAATCACAACTGATAGCAGAAATTTCAAAAGAGTTCTCCATCTGTTTGAAAATGTTGCCATAAATATTGCAATTTTTCTCAGAAGTGATAATATCATTGTTATGCATGAATTACCTACCCTAGATTATCCTTATGGAGCTTTAGAGCCTTTTATTGATGAAACTACTATGATGCTGCATCATAGTAAGCATCATCAAGCTTATGTCAATGGTCTTAACACTGCAGAGGAAAAATTAAAAGAGGCGCGAGAAAAAGGGGATTTTGCGTTAATTAAACATTGGGAAAGGGAGTTAGCTTTTCACGGAGCAGGTCACTTCCTACATTGCATTTTTTGGAAGATTTTAACTCCTGAGAAAAATCTTAAACCGACAAACAAGGAGTTTCTATCCGCTGTAGAGGCAAAGTTCTCATCTTTTGACAAAATGATGAACCATTTTAAAGCTGCTGCAATTTCTGTAGAGGGTGGAGGATGGGCTTTGCTTGTTTATAACTATCTTTCAAATAGTTTGGAGATTCTGACTGCTGAAAAACATCAAGATTTATCCCAGTGGACTGTAGTACCTATTTTAGTTTTAGATGTTTGGGAACATGCTTATTATCTAAAATACAGAAACGATCGAGCTAGCTATGTAAATGCTTGGACTAACATCATTAACTGGCCTCAAGTTGAAAAATATTTTCTTGCAGCATCGAATTTAAAGTTAATCTAACGTGGAGTACATTTAACAGGTAAATTCAAGCTTTTAATTTAGGCTGTCACAGTTTTAAAAATTGCAAGCTAAAAGGTATAAGTTTTGTTGCCTAACTGCGACCAATTTTAAAAAAGCCTGCTAAGACAAAGCACGGTGCAACGGTAAAAAGGGATAATTCTAGCAATCGTTTTAGAACACTAAATTTTCAGCAAGTAAAACAATCTAAATGTTCTGTTTAAAAATGCAGGAGCTTCGATTTTTTCTTTGCTCTGCAATTAAAAACCTTAAAATTCTAACAAGCGATAACGATGCTAAATGAGGTGCCAAGATTTTCAGTAAAGTTAAAAAAATAATAAATCATGGGACTGCCTTTTGCGCTATAAGTCTTTCGGCCGTTAAATCATAGTTCCAGATATTTTCTGCAATACTTCCTACAACCTAACAAATGAACTTAGACCATATGCCTGACAAAAAGCAAAGCACTAAGAGTCCTTAGACTCTTTGGCTTATTTCTTAATTGAAACGTTTGTCTCTCAGTCAACGCTATCAACGACAAAGTTTTTAACTCTTAGCTTTGAAAGTGGCTTTTATTCATTGATCCGATACAAAATTTGTAATGGCTGGATTTGAAGTTTTACCACTTGCTAAAAACTTTTCGCTACTAACTCTAGCAAAGCTTTTAAACCAGCTTTTTGGCAAAAAATTTATTTGCAAAAACTTTAAACTATTTCTGTGCCTTTATAAATTCAATTATATCATTTAACTCTTCATCACTTAGCTGACCCTCGTAACTAGGCATTGCAGCCACATAACCCTCTACTATGTTTTTGTTTGGGTAAAGTATTGAGGCTTTTAAGTACTCTTCATCAGCAATAGCTGAGGTCCCATCTTGAAACTTCCTCTGACTGCCATATAAGTTCTTGAAACTGGGCCCAACTAACTTTGAGCCATCTAAGCTGTGACATCCTATGCAAGCTTTTTGCTCATACAAAATTTTGCCCCGCTCAACTGGACTCAAGCTTGCTAAATCCATCTTCTCTTCTTGTTCAAGTGAAACCTTGACCAACTCCTCTGATGGAGCTTCTAAGAAATTCAAAACGAAATACACTAGAGCGTCTAGCTCCTCATCAGACAATCTACCTAGGTAGCTGGGCATTACATTAGCTTGAAATCCTTCTACCACAAATTGGTTTGGATACAAGATGCTTTCTCTAACATAATTTTCATCAACTTCGACTTTCTGACCTTTTATTTCCCTCACAGATCCCTTCAAACCATAGAAGCTAGGACCTACCAACCGTTCTCCCTCTTTCAGGCTATGGCAAGCATTACAACCTAAATCTGAATAAAGCTTTCTACCTAAAAATACAGGAGACACTTGAGTTGAAGGCTTGCTTTCAAGCCAAACTTTAAACTCTTGTTCAGGAACAACTTTGAGTCTGGCTAACATTAAAGAGTGTCTTGTACCACAATACTCAGTACAAAAAACGGGAAACTCTCCCACCTTTGTTGGAGTGAAAGTAAGGTACTTATACTGGCCCGGAACAGCGTCTTGTTTCACTCTCATCGCGGGGATAAAAAAACTGTGAAGAACATCTCTTGAAGTCACTATTAGTTTCACGGGGTGGCCGAGAGGAACAACCAACTCCGCATTTTGCCCTGAAGTTTTTTTGCCATTTGGATATTGAAATTCCCAAGCCCATTTCCAGCCGACCACGTTTATGGTCAAAGAGTTAGGCTGAATTTCAAACATTTTTTCCCTTAGATAGACCCCTAAAATACCTAAAATAATCACAACAACCGTTGGAACCACTGTCCAGATTATCTCCAAAGTATTGTTACCGTAAATTCTGGGAGTTTGGGTTTGCCTGCCTGCTTTGTATTTAAAAGCAAACCATACCATGGTTCCACAGATTGCAACGGTAAAAAATAGTGAAGCCAGGAATACGCCTAAATTAACTGCGTCAAAAAAATTTGCTATAGTCGAAGCTTTATCTGGAACAATCTTCATAGGTCACCAAAAAAAAGACACAAATAAAGTTAAGATTAAAAGAATTAACATTAGAATAAAATATGCTATTTTAAAACCTGCGGTTTCAGATTGTTTAATTTTGGAAACGCAGATTTCAGACGAGTGTGTAATATTATCAACTTTATTAAATTTGCAGGTTTTAAACTCTTCAAGACTTAAGCAATTGATTAACTCACCACTATAAATGTAGAGCGGACTTAAAACACCATTGAAACTATCCCGATCAGCATCCGAGATAATTACATAAGGCTTTTGCTTTTTAAAGGCCTGAAAAACTCTTTGGCTAACGAGGTCCTTAGAGCTATTGACAGGCATAATAGTTGTTCTTATGTCGCATTTCCTAGCGGCCAAATCTAGCCATTTTAGTACTCTTGTAGCCATGGCCCAGCGAAAATCAAGATAAACTCTAGCCTCAAAAAGCCCTCTCTCACCAAAAACACTAATTACCGATAGCAATAAACTAACTAGTCTTAACACTTAATTTAACGCAAGCCCCCTTTCTTCTCCCAGTAGGCCCTGAATCCATCACAAATCATCCTAAGTTTAGCCCTTTCAACAGCCAACGAGCCAGAGGGCACGCTTTTGCTAACGGTGGACCCCGCTCCCACGATAACATTATCCCCCAGCTCTAACGGCGCTACAAGGTTAACATTCGCTCCTACTAAGCAATTCTTTCCAATAATTGTACGGTGTTTTTTAAACCCATCAAAGTTGCAAGTAATAACTCCTGCGCCAATGTTAGAGTTCTCGCCTACTGAAGCGTCCCCTATATAACTCAAGTGATTACTTTTTACACTCTTTGCTAGGGCGGAGTTTTTAACTTCAACAAAATTACCTACCCTTACTCCTTCTTCAAAGGTGGTGTTGGGGCGAACCCGCGCAAAAGGCCCTATTATGCAATTTTCTCCGCAAACCAAACCCTCTAGATGACAAAAATGCTGGATCGTGCTACCACTTCCTATCTGGCAATCTTTCAAATAACTGTAACCCAAAATTTTCACTCCGTTTTTAATTACAGACTCTCCCCAAATCTGCACGTCGGTTCCAATCTCCACCCCTTCGCCTAATTCTGTCTTAGAAGATAACCAAACTAAGTTTGGATCAAAAAACTTGACTCCTTTTCCCATATACTTCTTAACCCTTCGCCTGTTTAGCGCTTTGTTCAAGGCGATTAAATCCTCTTCCGTATTGACCCCAATGAACTCGTCAGAGTCTTCAAATAGGAGCGCGTCGAACAGCATGCCTTTGGTGGCAAAAATATCAAGCACTAAGGGTAAGTACATCTCGAGGCCCTGTTCTCTGCACTGGTTTAACAAATACTCTCCATACTCATCAAACACGCTTTTCAAGTCGCTGAATTTAAAACAAAAAACCCCTGTACTTACTTCTCTTATCAGTAACTGCTTACTATCGCAGTGCTTGAACTCTACAATTGAGGTAACAGAATTTGTAAAACTGTCTCTCACGACTCTTCCATAGTAATTTTTTTCAAACACTAACATCGACGCAAAGCAAGCCGTGAGATCGCGTTTTTGTGTGTATCTAATTAATTTTCCAAAGGAAGCCGGTGTAACTAACGGAACGTCACCTAAACACACTACTACATGATCGCATTTTTCCATTTGCTTCAAGGCACACCAAACAGCATGCCCTGTTCCAAGTAACTCTTCTTGTACTACTATCTTCACGTCTGAGTGATTAGTTATTAAGTGTTCTTCTACTTTTTCTCTCTCAAATCCCACGACCACGTAAATTGGACTAATGTTTGCCCCACGCAAGGAAGCTAAGATCAAATCTATGAATATCCCTTCATCGCATTCAACTAAAGCCTTCGTTCCTCTTTTTAATCTAGAGCCGTGCCCGGCTGCTAGGACTAGTCCAGCTGTACTCATTCAGCGTTGTGGCTTAATTTTAGTAAAAAAGCTAAAACTCTAAAATATTACTAAAAATTGCCGATAAATACAGAAGGTTAACATGACAATAAAACCAAAACAAATTGTATCCTACGATTCCCAGATCAAAACTATACAAAAGGAGTTTGATCAAATTAAGTTTTTAGTGAATCAATTTTTTAGCGGCCAATCACATTATTGGCCTGAAAAGGAGATCAAAAAATTCAAAAAGCTCTTAGTTAAAAACATTTCTGATTGGACGAAGAACAAAAAAACAAGTTTTAGAATTAGCTCAATCTCCGCGTCTTTTCATCAATTAATGGATACTTGGCAAAGGTGGTTAAAAGAAAAAGAAATGGGCAAATTTGGCTGGGACATCAAACGAGAAGAGTTTAAAAAATCACTTGAAAACTTTGAAAACTTCTCAAAAACCGATCAATTTAAAATTAATAAAACATTTGAGGCTCTGTTTCTTCAATTCAAAAACCTAAGTGGAAATTCCTCCATAACGAAAGAGGCGTTTGTAGACAGGTTAGCATCCCTTTACTCAAAAATAAAATCTCAAAACCCCGGTAGGAGAATTAGGTTCTCAATAATAAAAAAGGGAGGCTTGCCCACCATAAGGGCTGAGGCGCTTTAAATTCATAAATCCGTCTGACTTGAACTTAAAAATAGTTTTCAAGCTCATTAGGCGAAAAGAGCGACAAATTTTTTAATTTGCCTAGAACCTCTTTTATCCTTTCAAAAGCCTCCCGTATTATTTGAACAGCCCTTTGCCTGTCTTCTTCATTTACGCGGTTGCTAGAGAGTAGATTTATGCTCCCAATAACAGCCCCTAAGGGATTATTGATCTCGTGTTGCAGACGCGCAATTAATTTTCTTGCTGTTTCGATACCTTTAAAATGAAGATCCATTTGAGATTTTCTCCTTCTTAACTCTAAACCCCTCAAAAGGCTCACAATCAAAGCAGAAAAGGATGCTTTAGGCACTTCGGCTTTATTAATAAAATAAACTGCTCCATTGCTTAATTGCTTGTACACTAAATCTTGACTCGTATCACTACTGATGCTAATCACATCGAAATCATTTAAAACCCCACTCTCTAAAAGACTGGAGCCAAGTCCATCTTTAAGATGTTCATCGAGGAAAATTATCCAGAACTCATTGGTTCGATGCTCAAAAAATTCCCTTGCTGCTCTAATTGACTCCAAAACTAGAGGATTTGAGAGCTGAATACTCTTTTTTAGGACTGAGCTCAAAATTTTAACGAAATCGGGATCGTCATCAACTATGG
>Ga0308409_1001176_pt1 | contig 12664 bp, 7 predicted proteins | sample HotsprSampleMSe4_FD_203469 | JGI IMG/M metagenome (GOLD analysis project Ga0308409, IMG submission 203469) | Hot spring phototrophic mat microbial communities from Mushroom Spring, Yellowstone National Park, Wyoming, United States - 20060912_MSe4 ... | reverse complement strand
TCAGACCTCTGATGGCGGCTACGCTATCGCCGGTTCTACCAGATCCTTCGGCACAGGAGAATGGGATGTCTATGTCGTCAAGCTGGATGCCAAGGGTAACCTCCAATGGACCAAAACCATCGGCGGACCAGCTGATGAAGTAGGCTTCTCCCTCATTCAAACCTCCGATGGCGGCTACGCCATCGCCGGCAAGACCGAATCCTTCGGCGCAGGAGGAGCCGATGTCTATGTCGTCAAGCTGGATGCTAATGGTAACCTCCAATGGACCAAAACCATCGGCGGACCAAAGGGTGACGGGGGCTCCTCCCTCATTCAGACCGCCGATGGCGGCTACGCCATCGCCGGCTACACCACCTCCTTCGGCGCAGGATTATCGGATGCCTATCTCGTCAAGCTAGATGCCAACGGAAACCTCCAATGGACCAAAACCATCGGCGGAAAAGACTTTGAAGATGGCTATTCCCTCATTCAGACCTCCGATGGCGGCTACGTCATCGCCGGCTACACCAAATCCTTCGGCGCAGGAGGATACGATGTCTATGTCGTCAAGCTGGATGCCAATGGTAACCTCCAATGGACTAAAACCATCGGCGGAAAAAACGAGGACTGGGGCTTCTCCCTCATTCAGACCTCCGATGGCGGCTACGCCATCGCCGGCTACACCAGTTCCTTCGACGCAGTACATCCCAATGTCTATGTCGTCAAGTTGGATGCCAAGGGTAACCTCCAATGGACCAAAACCATCGGCGGAGAAACCTATGACTCGGGCTCTTCTCTCATTCAGACCTCCGATGGCGGCTACGCCATTGCCGGCGAGACCTACTCCTTCGGCGCAGGAGGAAAGGATGTCTATGTCGTCAAACTGGACAGAAATGGCGATGCCTGCTGCGCCGTCAGCCAGACCTCCCGGGTAGGGTCAGGTGGCAGGCTGGGCAGCGCTACCCCCTCCATAGGCAGCGGCGGCACCCTCACCTCCCGCACCCCTAGCATCAGCTCCGGCGGCACCCTCACCAACCAGTGCCCATAGCTCCCCCCTCCCTGCACCCCCCGCTCTACCCTTCCACTTCTATCCTTCTCCTACAGCACAAATCCTCTTCCCAGGCCTCATCCCCTCCGCCAGCCCAGAAAAACCACACCTCTCCCCATAGAGCGCGGCTCGGGCATCCCCCTTTTCCCCGCAAAAGGAAAGGTCCCACGCTCCACCCCTTAGCTCAGGCCGCCATGCCGCTCTCATCTCTATCGCCCAGCCCGAAAATCCCTCCACCCACCAGAAACCCAAAAGAACTCCCCCCTTGACAAAGCTCTTTTCTTCCTACCTTCGCCCCCATGAAAAACCTACTAAAACCCTTATCCTTAGCGCTTTTTGTCGCCGCAACGCTGCCAACGCAAAATGCATGCAACCAGACATCCCCCAGCTCTAATCCGCCAACGCAAAGTGCGTACATCCGAACCTCCCCTCCCTCTGATACCATCCCCGCCATCGGACCCCCCTCCCACTTCTGTAAGGCTATCGGCGGAAAGAACAATGATGGGGGCAACTCCCTCATTCAGACCTCCGATGGCGGCTACGCCATCGCCGGCGCCACCACCTCCTTCGGCGCAGGAGAAGCCGATGTCTATGTCGTCAAGCTGGATGCCCATGGAAACCTCCAATGGACCAAAACCATCGGCGGAAAAAAAGAGGATGTGGGCACCTCCCTCATTCAGACCTCCGATGGCGGCTACGCCATCGCCGGCTTCACCAAATCCTTCGGCGCAGGACAGCTGGATGTCTATGTCGTCAAACTGGATGCCAATGGAAACCTCCAATGGACCAAAACCATCGGCGGAGAAAACTGGGAAGCGGGCCTCTCCCTCATTCAGACTTCCGATAGCGGCTACGCCATCGCCGGCTACACTAAATCCTTCGGCGCAGGAGAAGCCGATGTCTATGTCGTCAAGCTGGATGCCAAAGGAAACCTCCAATGGACTAAAACCATCGGCGGAACAAAGGATGACCGGGGCGCCTCCCTCATTCAGACCTCCGATGGCGGCTACGCCATCGCCAGCTACACCGCCTCCTTCGGCGCAGGAGGCGGGGACGTCTATGTTGTCAAACTGGATGCCAAAGGAAACCTCCAATGGACCAAAACCATTGGCGGACCAGCTGATGAGATAGGCTTCTCCCTTATTCAGACCTCCGATGGCGGCTACGCCATCGCCGGCCTCACCGGATCCTTCGGCGCAGGAGGTTTGGATGTCTATGTCATCAAACTAAATGCCAATGGTAACCTCCAATGGACCAAAACCATCGGCGGAAAAGAAGATGACAAGGGCTACTCCCTCATTCAGACCTCTGATGGCGGCTATGCCATCGCCGGCACCACCACCTCCTTCGGCGCAGGAGATGAGGATGTCTATGTCGTCAAGCTGGATGCCAATGGTAACCTCCAATGGACCAAAACCATCGGCGGAACAGAGCTTGATTTGGGCCACTCCCTCATTCAGACCTCCGATGGCGACTACGCCATCGCCGGACACACCATCTCTTTTGGCGCAGGAGAGACCGATGTCTATGTCGTCAAACTGGACAAGAATGGCGATGCCTGCTGCGCCGTCAGCCAGACCTCCCGGGTAGGGTCAGGTGGCAGGCTGCGCAGCGCTACCTCCTCCATAGGCAGCGGCGGTACCCTCACCTCCCCCACACCCAGCACCAGCTCCGGCGGCACCCTCACCAACCAGTGCCCATAGCCCCTCCTCCCTGCACCCCCCGCTCTACCCCTCCACCCCTCTCCCATACGACAAACCCCCTTCACAAGGCCTCATCCCCTCCGCCAGCCTAGAAAAACCACACCTCTCCCCATAGAGAGCGGCTCGGGCATCACTCCTCTCCCCGCAAAAGGAGGCGTCCCATGCTCCACTCCTCAGCTCAGCCCTCCATACCGCCCTCATCTCTATCGCCCAGCGCAAAATCCCTCCACCCACCAGAGATCCAAAAGAACGCCACCGCTGACAAAGCTCTTTCCTTCCTACCTTTGCCCAGATGAAAACGCCTGTAAAAACCCTACTAAAACCCTTATCCTTAGCGCTTTTTGTCGCCGCTACATTGCCAACGCAAAGTGCGCCCATCCGAACCTCCCCCCCCTCTGATACCCTCCCCGCCACCAGCCCCTCCCCCTCCTTCTGTAAGGCTATCGGCGGACCAGCGAGGGAGGCGGGCAACTCCCTCATTCAGACCTCCGATGGCGGCTACGCCATCGCCGGCTACACCTCCTCCTTCGGCGCAGGAAACTACGATGTCTATGTCGTCAAGCTGGATGCCACTGGAAACCTCCAATGGACCAAAACCATCGGCGGACCAGAGAATGAGGAGGGCTGCTCCCTCATTCAGACCTCCGATGGCGGCTACGCCATCGCCGGCGAGACCTACTCCTTCGTCGCAGGAGATTGGGATGTCTATCTCGTCAAGCTGGATGCCCATGGAAACCTCCAATGGACCAAAACCATCGGCGGAAAAGAAGAGGACGTGGGCTTCTCCCTCATTCAGACCTCCGATGGCGGCTACGCCATCGCCGGCAAGACCGAATCCTTCGGCGCAGGAGGAGCCGATGTCTATGTCGTCAAGCTGGATGCTAATGGTAACCTCCAATGGACCAAAACCATCGGCGGACCAAAGGGTGACGGGGGCTCCTCCCTCATTCAGACCGCCGATGGCGGCTACGCCATCGCCGGCTACACCACCTCCTTCGGCGCAGGATTATCGGATGCCTATCTCGTCAAGCTAGATGCCAACGGAAACCTCCAATGGACCAAAACCATCGGCGGAAAAGACTTTGAAGATGGCTATTCCCTCATTCAGACCTCCGATGGCGGCTACGTCATCGCCGGCTACACCAGATCCTTTGGTGCAGGAGGAGCCGATGTCTATGTCGTCAAGCTGGATGCCAATGGTAACCTCCAATGGACCAAAACCATCGGCGGAGAAACCTATGACTCGGGCTCTTCTCTCATTCAGACCTCCGATGGCGGCTACGCCATCGCCGGCGAGACCTACTCCTTCGGCGCAGGAGGAAAGGATGTCTATGTCGTCAAACTGGACAGAAATGGCGATGCCTGCTGCGCCGTCAGCCAGACCTCCCGGGTAGGGTCAGGTGGCAGGCTGGGCAGCGCTACCCCCTCCATAGGCAGCGGCGGCGTCCTCACCTCCCCTACCTCAAGAACGAGCTCCGGCGGCACCCTCTCTGGCCAGTGCCCATAGCCCCCCATCCCTATCCCACCCCCCGCTCTACCCTTCCATCCCACCCCGTACGACAAATCCCCCTTCCCAGGCCTCATCTCCTCCGCCAGCCTAGAAAGACCACCCCTCTCCCCATAGAGAGCGGCTCGGGCATCCCCCCTTCTCCCGCAAAAGGAAAGGCCCCAAGCTCCACCCCTTAGCTCAGCCCTCCATACCGCCCTCATCTAATCGCCCAGCGCAAAATCCCTCCGCTCATCAGAGACCCAAAAAGAACCTCCCCCTTGACAAAGCTCTTTTCTTCCTACCTTCGCCCCCATGAAAACCCTACTAAAACCCTTATCATTAGCGCTTTTTGTCGCCGCTACGCTGCCAACGCAAAGTGCGTACATCCGAAACTCCCCTCCCTCCGATACTGTCCCCGCCACTAGCCCCTCCCCCTCCTTCTGTAAGGCTATCGGCGGAAAGAACGATGATGGGGGCCACTCCCTCATTCAGACCTCCGATAACGGCTACGCGATCGCCGGCCACACCAAATCCTTCGGCGCAGGAGATTGGGATGTCTATGTCGTCAAACTGGATGCCACTGGAAACCTCCAATGGACCAGAACCATCGGCGGAGAAAACGAGGACTTGGGCCACTCCCTCATTCAGACCTCCGATGGCGGCTACGTTATTGCCGGCCACACCAAATCCTTCGGCGCAGGAGATTGGGATGTCTATGTCGTCAAGCTGGATTCCACTGGAAACCTCCAATGGACCAGAACCATCGGCGGAGAAAACGAGGACTTGAGCCTCTCCGTTATTCAGACCTCCGATGGCGGCTACGCCATCGCCGGTGCCACTAAATCCTTCAGTGCAGGAGAAGACGATGTGTATGTAGTCAAGTTGGATGCCAATGGTAACCTCCAATGGACCAAAACCATCGGCGGACCAAAGCGTGACTGGAGCTCCTCCCTCATTCAGACCTCCGATGGCGGCTACGCCATCGCCGGCTACACCCAATCCTTCAGCGTAGGAGGAAAGGATGTCTATGTCGTCAAGCTGGATGCCAATGGAAACCTCCAATGGACCAAAACCATCGGTGGACCAGCTGATGAAGTAGGCTTCTCCCTCATTCAGACCTCCGATAGCGGCTACGCCATCGCCGGCTACACCAACTCCTTCGGCGCAGGAGGTTGGGATGTCTATGTCGTCAAACTAAATGCCAATGGAAACCTCCAATGGACCAAAACCATCGGCGGAAAAAAAGAGGACTTGGGCCTCTCCCTCATTCAGACCTCCGATGGCGGCTATGCCATCGCCGGCAAAACCAACTCCTTCGGCGAAGGAGGTTTGGATGTCTATGTCGTCAAACTAAATGCCAATGGTAACCTCCAATGGACCAAAACCATCGGCGCAAAAAATAAGTACTCTAGCAAACCATCCCTCATTCAGACCTCCGATGGCGGCTACGCCATCGCCGGAGACACCAAATCCTTTGGCGCAGGAGAGACCGATATCTGTATCGTCAAGCTGGACAAGAATGGTAACGCCTGCTGCGCCGTCAGCCAGACCTCCCAGGTAGGATCGGGTGGCAGGCTGGGCAGCGCTACCCCCTCCATAGGCAGCGGCGGCACCCTCACCTCTCCTACCCCTAGCACCAGCGCCGGCGGCACCCTCACCAACCATTGCCCATAGCCCCTCCTCCCTGCACTCCCCGCTCCACCCCTCCATCCCTCTCCTACAGCGCAAATCCCCCTCATAAGACCTCATCCCCTCCAACAGCCTGGAAAAGCCATACCTCTCCCCATAGAGAGCGGCTCGGGCATCCCTCTTCTCCCCGCAAAAGGAGCCATCCCACGCTCCACCCCTTAGATCAGCCCTCCATACCGCCCTCAATCCTGTATTACCCAGCCCAAAATCCCTCCGCTCATCAGAGACCCAAAAAGAACTCCCCCCTTGACAAAGTTCTTTTCTTCCTACCTTTGCCCACATGAAAACCCTACTAAAACCCTTGTCCTTAGCGCTTTTTGTCGCCGCTGCGCTGCCCATCCAAAGTGCATACATCCAAACTTCCCTACCCTCTGATGCCATCCCTACCATCAGCCCCTCTCCCCACTTCTGTAAGACTATCCGCGGACCAGAGAATGAGTGGGGCAACTCCCTCATTCAGACCGCCGATGGCGGCTACGCCATCGCCGGCACCACTACCTCCTTCGGCGCAGGATTATCGGATGCCTATCTCGTCAAGCTGGATGCCAACGGAAACCTCCAATGGACCAAAACCATCGGCGGAAAAGAATTTGAAGATGGCTATTCCCTCATTCAGACCGCCGATGGCGGCTACGCCATCGCCGGCGCCACCAACTCCTTCGGCGCAGGAGGATACGATGTCTATGTCGTCAAGCTGGATGCCAACGGAAACCTCCAATGGACCAAAACCATCGGCGGAAAAAAAGAGGACGTGGGCCTCATGTCCCTCATTCAGACCTCCGATGGCGGCTACGCCATCGCCGGCGCCACCAACTCCTTCGGCGCAGGAAACGGGGACGTCTATGTTGTCAAGTTGGATGCCAATGGAAAACTCCAATGGACCAAAACCATCGGCGGACCAGGCGATGAAATAGGCTTCTCCCTCATTCAAACCTCTGATGGCGGCTATGCCATCGCCGGCTCCACCTTCTCCTTCGGCGCAGGAGATGAGGATGTCTATGTCGTCAAGCTGGATGCCAACGGAAACCTCCAATGGACCAAAACCATCGGCGGACCAAAGCGTGAGTGGGGCTCCTCCCTGATTCAGACCGCCGATGGCGGCTACGCCATCGCCGGCACCACTACCTCCTTCGGCGCAGGAGGTGAGGATGTCTATGTCATCAAGCTGGATGCCAGTGGTAACCTCCAATGGACCAAAACCATCGGCGGAAAAAAAGAGGACGCAGGCATATCCCTCATTCAGACCTCTGATGGCGGCTATGCCATCGCCGGCTACACCAAATCCTTCGGCGCAGGAGGTGAGGATGTCTATGTCGTCAAGCTGGATGCCGATGGAAAACTCCAATGGACCAAAACTATCGGCGGAGAAAACGATGACAGGGGCTTCTCCATCATTCAGACCTCCGATGACGGCTACGCCATCGCTGGCTCCACTACCTCTTTCGGCGCAAGGGGAAGAGATGTCTATGTCATTAAGCTGGACAGGAATGGCGATGCCTGCTGCGCCGTCAGCCAGACCTCTCAGGTAGGGTCAGGTGGCAGGCTGGGCAGCCCCACCTCCCCCATACGCAGCGGCGGCACCCTCACCTCCCCCACCCCCACAACCAGCTCCGGCGGCACCCTCACCAACCAGTGCCCATAGCTCCTCCTCCCTGCACTCCCCGCTCTACCCCTACACCCCTATCCCATACGACAAACCCCGTTCCCAGGCCTCATCCCCTCCGCCAGCCTAGAAAGACCACACCTCTCCCCATAGAGAGCGGTTCGGGCATCCCCCCTCCCCCCCGCAAAAGGAAAGGTGCCACGCTCCACCCTTTGGCTCAGCCCTCCATACCGCCCTCATCTCTATCGCCCAGCTCAAAAATCCCTCCGCTCATCAGAGACCCAAAAAGAACGCCACCGCTGACAAAGCTCTTTCCTTCCTACCTTCGCCCACATGAAAACCCTACTAGAACCCTTATCCTTAGCGCTTTTTGTCGCTGCTACGCTACCAACGCAAAATGCGTGCAACCAGACATCCCCCAGCTCTAGTCCGCCAACGCAAACTGCGCACACCCAAACCTCCCCTCCCTCTGATACCATCCCCGCCATCGGACCCTCCTCCCACTTTTGTAAGGCTATCGGCGGACCAGAGAGCGAAGAGGGCCACTCCCTCATTCAGACCTCCGATGGCGGCTACGCCATCGCCGGCTACACCAAATCCTTCGGCGCAGGAGGATACGATGTCTATGTCGTCAAGCTGGATGCCAAAGGGAACCTCCAATGGACCAAAACCATCGGCGGACCAGAGATTGAGGCGGGCAAGTCCCTCATTCAGACCTCCGATGGCGGCTATGCCATCGCCGGCTACACCACCTCCTTCGGCGCAGGATATAGGGATGTCTATGTCGTCAAGCTGGATGCCAAGGGTAACCTCCAATGGACCAAAACCATCGGCGGACCTGGGACTGAGGAGGGCCGCTCCCTCATTCAGACCTCCGATGGCGGCTACGCCATCGCCGGCTACACCGAATCCTTCGGCGCAGGAGAGTGGGATGTCTATGTCGTCAAGCTGGATGCCAAGGGTAACCTCCAATGGACCAAAACCATCAGCGGAGGACCCTGGGATGTAGGCAACTCCCTCATTCAGACCTCCGATGGCGGCTATGTCATCGCCGGCTTCACCTTCGATGTCTATGTCGTCAAGCTGGATGCCAAGGGTAACCTCCAATGGACCAAAACCATCGGCGGACCTGAGCCTGAGGAGGGCTCCTCCCTCATTCAGACCTCCGATGGCGGCTACGCCATCGCCGGCTTCACCATCTCCTTCGGCGCAGGAGGCAATGATGTCTATGTCGTCAAGCTGGATGCCCATGGAAACCTCCAATGGACCAAAACTATCGGCGGATCAGCGGTTGAGGGTAGCAGCTCCCTCATTCAGACCTCCGATGGCGGCTACGCCATCGCCGGCCTCACCAACTCCTTCGGCGCAGGAGACTACGATGTCTATGTCGTCAAGCTGGATGCCAAGGGTAACCTCCAATGGACCAAAACCATCGGCGGACCGGGGGGCGACTGGGGCCACTCCCTCATTCAGACCTCCGATGGCGGCTACGTCATCGCCGGCTCCACCAGCTCCTTCGGCGCAGGAGGAGCCAATGTCTATGTCGTCAAACTGGACAAGAATGGCGATGCCTGCTGCGCTGTCAGCCAGACCTCCCAAGTAGGATCGGGTGGCAGGCTGGGCAGCGCTACTCCCTCCATAGGCAGCGGCGGCACCCTCACCTCCCCCACCCCCACAACCAGCTCCGGCGGCACCCTCACCAACCAGTGCCCATAGCTCCTCCTCCCTGCACTCCCCGCTCTACCCCTACACCCCTATCCCATACGACAAACCCCGTTCCCAGGCCTCATCCCCTCCGCCAGCCTAGAAAGACCACACCTCTCCCCATAGAGAGCGGTTCGGGCATCCCCCCTCCCCCCCGCAAAAGGAAAGGTGCCACGCTCCACCCTTTGACTCAGCCCTCCATACCGCCCTCATCTCTATCGCCCAGCTCAAAAATCCCTCCGCTCATCAGAGACCCAAAAAGAACGCCACCGCTGACAAAGCTCTTTCCTTCCTACCTTTGCCCAGATGAAAACGCCTATAAAAACCCTACTAAAACCCTTGTCCTTAGCGCTTTTTGTCGCCGCCACGTTGCCAACGCAAAATGCGTGCAACCGAACCTCTCCTCCCTTCTGTAAGGCTATCGGCGGAGCAAACCACGATGAGGGCCAATTCCTCATTCAGACCTCCGATGGCGGCTACGCCATCACCGGCACCACCACCTCCTTCGGCGCAAGAGAGTGGGATGTTTATGTCGTCAAGCTGGATGCCACTGGAAACCTCCAATGGACCAAAACCATCGGCGGATTAGGCTACGATGGAGGATCCTCCCTCATTCAGACCTCCGATGGCGGCTACGCGATCACCGGCCTCACCCAATCCTTCGGCACAGGAGAAGACGATGTCTATGTCGTCAAGCTGGATGTCAATGGAAACCTCCAATGGAACAGAACTATCGGCGGAAAAAAAGAGGACTGGGGCTCCCTCCTCATTCAGACCTCCGATGGCGGCTACGCCATCGCCGGCACCACTACCTCCTTCGGTGCAGGAGAAGCCGATATCTATCTCGTCAAACTGGATGGCAATGGTAACCTCCAATGGACCAGAACCATCGGCGGACCAAAGAGTGATGAAGGCTATTCCCTCATTCAGACCTCCGATGGCGGCTACGCCATCGCCGGAGACACCAAATCCTTCGGCGCAGGAGAAGCTGATGTCTATGTCGTCAAGCTGGATGCCAGTGGTAACCTCCAATGGACCAAAACCATCGGCGGACCAGCAAGTGAGGAGGGCAACTCCCTCATTCAGACCGCCGATGGCGGCTACGCCATCGCGGGCTCCACTAAATCCTTCGGCGCGGGACGAGAGGATGTCTATGTCGTCAAGCTGGATGCTAATGGTAACCTCCAATGGACCAAAACTATCGGCGGACCAAAGGGTGATGAGGGCTATTCCCTCATTCAGACCTCCGATGGCGGCTACGCCATCACCGGCGAGTCCTCCTCCTTCGGCGCAGGAAAAGCCGACGTCTATGTCATCAAGCTGGATGCCAATGGAAACCTCCAATGGACCAAAACCATCGGCGGACCAGATAGTGAAGAGGGCGTCTATCTCATTCAGACCTCCGATGGCGGCTACGCTATCGCCGGCTACACCGAATCCTTCGGCGCGGGAGGAAAGGACGTCTATGTCATCAAGCTGGACAAAAATGGCGATGCCTGCTGCGCCGTCAGCCAAACCTCCCAGGTAGGGGCGGGGGGCACACTGAGCAGCCCTATCTCCTCCATAGGTAGTGGCGGCACCCTCTCCTCCCCCATCCCCAGCACCAGCTCCGGCGGCACCCTCACCACCCTGTGCCCATAGCTCCCCCTCCCTATACCACTCCCCCACTCTACCCTTCCATCCCGCCCCGTACGACAAATCCCCCTTCCCAGGCCTCATCCCCTCCGCCAGCCTAGAAAAACCACAGCTCTCTCCCTACAGAAAACAGCTCTCTCCATACAGAAAGCGGCTCGGTCATCCCTCTTCTCCCCGCAAAAGGAAAGGCCCCACGCTCCACCCCTTAGCTCAGCCCTCCATACCGCCCTCATCTCTATCGCCCAGCTCAAAATCTCTCCGCTCATCAGAGCCCAAAAAAGAACGCCACCGCTGACAAAGCTCTTTCCTTCCTACCTTTGCCCAGATGAAAACGCCTATAAAAACCCTACTAAAACCCTTATCCTTAGCGCTTTTTATCGCTGCTACGCCGCTAACACAAAGTGCGTGCAACCGAACCTCCCCTCCCTTCTGTAAGGCTATCGGCGGAGCAAACTACGATGTGGGCAAGTCCCTTATTCAGACCTCCGATGGCGGCTATACCATCGCCGGAGACACCAAATCCTTCGGCGCAGGAAAAGCCGATGTCGATGTCTATGTCGTCAAATTGGATGCCAATGGGAACCTCCAATGGACCAAAACCATCGGCGGACCAGAGATTGAGGCGGGCAAGTCCCTCATTCAGACCTCCGATGGCGGCTATGCCATCGCCGGCACCACCAACTCCTTCGGCGCAGGAAAAGCTGATGTCTATGTCGTCAAGCTGGATACCAATGGTAACCTCCAATGGACCAAAACGATTGGCGGACCAAAGGATGACCGGGGCTTCTCCCTCATTCAGACCTCCGATGGCGGCTATGCCATCGCCGGCTCCACCACCTCCTTCGGCGCAGGAGAGGCCGATATCTATGTCGTCAAGCTGGATGCCCATGGTAACCTCCAATGGACCAAAACCATCGGCGGACCAGTGAGTGAGGAGGGCAGCTCCCTCATTCAGACCTCCGATGGCGGCTACGCCATCGCCGGCTACACCAACTCCTTCGGCACAGGATTATCGGATGTCTATGTCGTCAAGCTGGATGCCCACGGTAACCTCCAATGGACCAAAACTATCGGCGGACCAGCGAGTGACGAGGGCAGCTCCCTAATTCAGACCTCCGATGGCGGCTACGCCATCGCCGGCTACACCAAATCCTTCGGCGCAGGATTCTCGGATGTCTATGTCGTCAAGCTGGATGCCAATGGAAACCTCCAATGGACCAAAACCATCGGCGGAGAAAACATTGACGAGGGCTACTCTCTCATTCAGACTTCCGATGGCGGCTACGCCATCGCCGGCACCACCACCTCCTTCGGCGCAGGACTCTTGGATGTCTATGTCGTCAAGCTGGATGCCAATGGGAACCTCCAATGGACCAAAACCATCGGCGGAGAAAACATTGACGAGGGCTACTCTCTCATTCAGACCTCCGATGGCGGCTACGCCATCGCCGGAGACACCAAATCCTTCAGCGCAGGAAAGTGGTGGGATGTCTATGTCGTCAAGCTGGACAGGAATGGCGATGCCTGCTGCACCGTCAGCCAGACCTCTCGGGTAGGGTCAGGTGGCAGGCTGCGCAGCGCTACCTCCTCCATAGGCAGCGGCGGCACCCTCACCTCCCCTACTCCCACAACCAGCTCCGGCGGCACCCTCACCAACCAGTGCCCATAGCCCCTCCTCCCTGCACCACCCGCTCTACCCTTCCATCCCGCCCCGTACGACAAATCTCCCTTCACGAGGCCTCATCCCCTCCGCCAGCCCAGAAAAACCACAGCTCTCCCCATACAGAAAGCGGCTCGGGCATCCCCCCTCTCCC
>Ga0308409_1001174_pt1 | contig 12668 bp, 3 predicted proteins | sample HotsprSampleMSe4_FD_203469 | JGI IMG/M metagenome (GOLD analysis project Ga0308409, IMG submission 203469) | Hot spring phototrophic mat microbial communities from Mushroom Spring, Yellowstone National Park, Wyoming, United States - 20060912_MSe4 ... | reverse complement strand
TTTTTCCACTATCCTCCCTTCCCACTTTTTATTCGCTCCTTAGCTATCACACCAAGCCCCTTGTTTGGTGCGATATGTGAGGAGGTATTGAGAGGAAGCATGGATTCCCCCGTGGTGTGATATGTGAGGAGGAAAAAGCGTCCCACCCCTCTCGAAGGTGCAATAACTAAGGAGCTACCCCCTTTGTGCGACATCTGAGGAGCCTCCCCAAAAAAATTTTTGTTTCCCATTTCACTTTTTGGTGAATTTCTGAGTATATTGTATGAGGACTTTCTCGATAAGGGGGAAAGTTTCTCCAGGATGAAAAAGTTCTCCTCAACAAGCCATGGATGGCCTCTTTGGTGAAACATCGAAGGAGCCCAATAAAAACCCCCTCTCCTCGTTAACAACGATAGTTTCTCTTTTCATCAAAAAGTGAACCAATTGTTTAACAAAACACCACCCTTTATCCGATATACAACAGGCAAGGGGAAATTTGCGAGAGGAGACAAGGAGGCGATATGAAATCGCGCGGTTTTATGAAGTACGTATGGGCAACTCTTTTTATTGGGCTTTTCACCGGAGGATGGGCAGATTTTTACCAGACAACATTTACTGCTGCACAATCAGAGTGGCAGTACAACTTTCTCTACTCTCTCCAAATGGGTGTACACAATGAGGGTAATACATACGCTGTTGCTTACAATCCTTTGCGTATTACAGGCGACGGTTTAACAGCTGCCTACTATAATGAACTCTACGGTTTTTACCTGCGGAAGACAAATGTCCTCTACAATGCCTCTCCCGAAAACCCTATAGGTTATGAGATCACCCGTACTTATATCAATATAGACCCAGATGAGGGAATAAACCCCGAGTCAGGGCGTATGCGAACGGCTTTTCAGCTTCTCTGGGTTCAGCACGATCCCTCCGTTTCTGCGGGGGGGCAGTTTCTTCCCAATATTGTTTACTTTTCAGAGCTCTGTCGACCACAGCTGGGGACCAATGATGGACTCCCCAGTGAGCCAGATGTTCTTCCTCGTTCATTTTGGACGGCAGACCTTGCCTATACGCGGAATAGTAGCTTCCCTATGGCTTCGCTCACCCCTCCAAATGGGAGTGGTAGCCACGATCTTTCGGGTATCTTTCACTGGGGGTATGACGATGGATGGGGGATGAATAAATATGAAGGACTGGGAGATACCGCCAACCCCAATTTTAACAACAACAATGTCGTGCGTCTGCGTGTTACCATTGACGGGCAGTATGCGTATTTTTATGTCAATCCCAATCCGGACAATGCAGCAAAAACAGACTATGATGGAACAGCTCGCCCAGCCACATACTATTCCAACCAGTTCTACTTTGTAGCCAAGGTTCCTGTAACCTTCGCAAGTAATCTTGTTCCCATGTTTGGTGTTGCCAATAACCGTCAGGATGCGGAGAGGCTCGCCTACACCCTCTCTGATTTTACCATCCGTACCATAGCAGCAAGCAATATTGCAGAGATCAGTCCCATAAAAACCAAGGCAGGGAGTACCAATCTCCTCAAGATTGCCATTCAGCCACGCTTTAGTTCTGTTAACGAGGCAGGGGTGCAAGAGGTCTACCTTGAGCTTCCCGATAGTTATCTTTCTTTTACCAACTGGGCGGCATTTACCAACGCCATAGGGATTTTTTGGGCACAAACCAACGCATCCCAAACCATCTATCGCACCTTTACAAAGAGTTTTAGTGATGCCAATCCTGCCGCGGGGAGTGTTTCTCTTTCTCTCAAGGATGGTGGCAAAACACTAAAGATTCGTTTCAATGCAGGAGCAAGTCCTGATGTTTTTCATCCCAACTATTCTGGATTTGGTGGGAGTATTGCAACGACGCATCAGTATATGATACTTATTGTGGTGAGTAACTTTACCACATCCACCAGTGGAGACACAATTGGCAAGACACTGTCCGTGTATGTGAACAACGAAAAGTATGCTGATACGACATGGACGCAGACAGCGACAACAGGAAGGGCAAAATGCTATGCGGGGGATGTGACTTTCTTCTCTGGGTATGAGGCTGATGGGAATACCCTCACCTTCCGTACGGCTTCTGATCCTGTGGGGATTGCCTCCATTCGACCCAACTTTGTCTATGAGGGAGAGAGTAAGACATGGTTCATTGATGTTGCCGCCAAGGATACCAATGAAACAGTGAACAACAACGCCGACATAGCCCAGGTCGATATTTATTTCCCTATAGGGTTTGATATCCAGCTGGGCAGCTGGGCAAGTGAACGTTTGACCAATGCGGCAAGTTTTTCCTATGACAGCGGGCAAAGGAAGCTCTCCGTTTTCTACACCAACGAAAACCGTTTTCTTATAGCGGGCAGTGGTATTGATACAATCTCAGTGATCAATGTTTCGACAACCAACCTTGATACCATTCCGCCTGCTGGAACCAACGAGCTTTCCAATACTATTGTTGTTGTGAGTTATTCTGCTTTGCCCGGGACAAAACCCGTGACCAATGGGGTGAGTTTTTCCTATCCATTGCAGAGTTTTCTTGTGCGAAAGAAACCGCCCAAAGCCTATGGAGCGCTCCTGCCAACAGAGGTAAGCAATACCCTGGTAAGCAACTTCTATACCTATGTGATCCAAAACAAGGCAGACAATGCTGGGAACAATATCCGAAAGGTTCTCATAAGACTCGACAAAAAATTCACCAATGTGGTGAATGTGACAGCAGACAGACCAGCATCAGTAGCAACCTTCTACAATATTACCAATGGTACGATTACCAACACACAGGGATACTGGTGGATTGTTGTTGACTACGCTGCGATGAATACCAATGTGGTCAAAGGTGGGAGTGCGACGGTATCCTTCTGGGCGTACGATGTCGTTCCTTCGCTGAGTGCTGTGACGGTAGCTACCAACATAGCCTATGTGGATAACTTCAATGGTGATGGATGGATGCCTGCTCTTGAAGAGCAAACAATGGGGTGGAGAACCGTATTTTATACCCCACCCGCTCTGGTAAGAAGCTACCTTATTGCTCCGTTGAACGAGGATGGTGTATTGGATGCATTCTACAACCATCATCGCTATACGGACAAAGACGACAGCTTCTTGGTGCGCCTCCGGGCAAAAAACTGGGGTGAGTCAGAGAATGATATTTATAAAATTCGTGTCACCCTTCCCTATGGTTTGACCAATGTGGATAGTTACAGTTCGCTGAAGATTTCTTCTGCCGACATTCGGAAGTATACTACCAATGCAGGAAGCAACTGGGTTGTAGAGTTCTTCTATACCAATAGCCCAATGGTGCCCGGTGATCATGACGATCTCACCTTCTGGGTGCAGGATGATATTCACGCCCCCACAACTCTTACCTTCACTGTTGAGGCAGCCAATACAACGAATTATGCCGTTGGTGGTCTTGAGGGTTCGGATAACCTTGAGCTTCGTTTCATCTATCCACGCCCTCGAGCCAGGGGTTATGTGATTGTTCCAAATGGTTATATTGATGCCGCAACCAACGAATACACTATTTACTATGCTATTACCAATACAGGCAACTATGAGAACCAGATTAAGGAACTCTATCTTCTGATCAACACGAATTATATCACCAATATTACTTTCATTAGTTCGGCTTTGGGTGGGAGTTTTACTGGGTTTATTCCCGATACACCGCCCTATTACAGGATGCAGGTGCAGTACTACACCACCTTCTATGGTGGATCCAACGAACTTCTCACCTTCAAGGTCTATGATAAAGTGGAAACCAAGGCAGAGTTTGCCATCTATGCAGCTGTTTCCAATCTCCGTATGTGGACTAATAGTATTGGTGTGGTAAGTGGACAAACCAATCTGGTGCGTGTGATTGCACCGCCAACGTTCTATGCTTATGGCATAGACCAGACAGTAGCCCTTCATCCTACAACAAGTCAAGCCACAAATCTTGCCGTTGTCCGTGCCCGTGTGACCAATCTTGGATGGGGAAGTAACCGTCTCCATAAGATTCGCTTCTTTATCCCCATGGGGCTTACCAATCAGCTTTTGATGGTCAGCAACGCTCGTCTTCAGGCAACGAATACGGCTTCAGGTCCAGTTCGCTTGGTTGCCTCCAACCATATTGAAATAAGCTATATTGATGGAGGTATTGAACTCCAGCCCGGAGAGGCCGATGATACCTACTTCACCTTTGGCATTTTCACCAATCAGGCTCTTGTTGGCTCGATTCTGATGTTTGCCGCCAACAATTCCACCAACGATGATGGTTCGTACAACTGGACAAACTACTGGACAAATCTTGTGATTCTCAGTGGTACCAATGCTCTTACCGTGGTAGATACCCCTCGGTTCTATGTGAGTGTGACCAATATTGCTACTCCGGCAACGATGACTCTTGTATCCAACCGTATTGAGAACGGAACAGAGGTGACAGGTCGCCGTATCCGACGTGTTGAACTCTTGTACGACCCTGCCTTTGTGACCAATATTGTGGTTGTTTCTTCAGGGAGTGGTGGTTCGGCTACGGTTGTTGGGGGCACGAATGTTATTATTGACTACAGTCCGGGTATTGATCCCAATGCAGGGCGATGGATTGTTCTTCAGGTGTATGATAACTGGATTGAGGGGAACACCAACATGCTTGTGCGAAGTCGTGTCTACTACGAAAATGATCCTCTGAGTAGCGGCTACGATGCTCAGGTAAAAGAGAGTTATACAGCAATGATTGCTTTTAACAACCCTGTTGTTGCAGCACAGGTAAATGTTGCCCCTTCTGTGGTATGGCAGGACTTCCCAGGCACTAATTATACTATTATGATCACCAATATTGGTGATGTTGGAAATGATATCAAGTGGGTACGGATTTTCTCTCCATCGTTTATTACCAATATTACTTCTGTGGTTTCAGCAAAGGGTGGAACGGTATTTATCTACCCAGAAGAGGTTGATATCTACTACACCAATGTTACCTTTGGAGCAGGTGAGTATGATACGATTTCCTTTGTGGGACTGGATAATGTTGAGAGCTCAGAGGTTTCTGCTCCCTGGACAATTAAGGTGAACAATACCCTTCAGGCTAGCCTGGAGCAAACCGTGGGAGTGATCCCGGGCGGCAGTCTGATACTAACAATTAAGCGTCCACCGTATCAGGTGAACTACTTCCTTGAGTTTACCAATAGTGTGAATTCGCTTCAGCGAACCAAGATGTATGCAACCGATGAAACCAATTACATTCTTCTCAAGGTGAACAATACAGGCTCCACAGGAAATGATATTACCGCAGTACGCCTTGTTATTCCTTCAATCTATGCGGGTGGAGATGAGTTGCTGATTACCAATGGAATGGTGGCCTCTTCGAGTCGTTCAGGGGCTGTGGTGGCTATTTCCAATGATAGTATTTGGGTAGATTATAGTGCTAATCCACTGCTTCCTATGGAGAGTGATCAACTGCTCATTACACTGCGAGATAGGATAGATCATTTTGAAACCAATCTCTCTTGGACAATGTACGCAGCCCTCAACACGACAGCCAATACCTACAAGCCGGCAAGTGTTCAGGTTGGTCAGTCGGCAACGCTTTCCTATGTTATGCCCTCGCCACAGGCTTATGTGATGCTTACACCTTCAGAGGTCTACAACGAACGAAAACTCTTCTGGCTTGGGGTAAAGGTGAGCAATACAGGGCGAGGAACAAGTGATATTGATCGGGTGACCATTACCCTTCCTTCTATCCTCCAGAGTGGGTTTACGGTGTCTCGTGTTTCCAACACCATAGCGACAGGAACAAATTATGCATCAGGGGTATTGACGCTAAGCTATAGTACCCCTCTTGCTCCCAATACGGCTGATATGATCTATCTTTTGGTGAGCAATACTGCTCTAGCGATTGAGGATGCTACCTTGGGTGTAACTGTGCGAAACTTTGTATACACTGCTCCTGCGACAGGCAATACCACCCTTTCACTCTCGACGCTTCCTTCGTTCTACACCTATGTGAATGGGAGTGAGGCATCCCACAGTGTAGATACAACAACTGTTTCCAATACCTACTATGTTTCCCTTGATAACTCAGTGAACACCTCCCTTAAGGTCAAGCGTATTCGTGTTCGCTTCCCTGACTGGTTTACCAACAAGGTGAGCTATAAGAGCTTACGGTATATCACCAATACCGCTCATATCACAGGGGATCCAACGAATGTTGTCGTGGATTATGAGGCAGATGGAAGGCTTGTTGTGAGTGGAGATTATGATGTGGTTGAGGCTGTTCTCCTTGATGATCGCAGGATAGGGAATTTCTCCAACTGGATATTGGTCGATGTGGATGATGGGCTTGCTCTTGGTGAGGCAGATCGCTGGATTTCTCTCCCCGTGCAGAGTTCAAAGACCAATATTGTCCACTTTGTGATGCCCGAGCCCGACGCCCTCCAGTCTATCAAGACAACGACAATCTATGTTGATACAGAGCATACCAATACAGTAGTTTGGATTACCAACAGGGCAACAACGGATAATCCTCTTGCCATGGCTCGTATTTGGCTTCCTGTGGGAGTTTCCAATATTCAGACGCTAACCAGTGCAAAGGGAAGCGCAATGTATGATCCGACGCTTCATAGGATTGTGATTGATTACCGTAACACAGGGCTTTTGAATGCAGGAGAAAGAGACGATGTGAGTTTTGAGTTTGACAATCTCTATCGTGTTCCCACCAACGTTGCCTTTGTGGTAGAAACAGTGAACCTCACCAATGAGGCTGATATGAGCTTTGTGACCATTGCAGGGCTGAACGGTATGTCATCACTTATGAAGGTGAACTATCCTCCTGTGGCTGTTGAGGGTAGTTTCTATGGAGATAATAGACTCTACCTCATTGATACCAATGCAACCCTCATCTATCGTATCTTGAACCGTACCTTTGAGAGCGTGGTGACACAGGCAGTGATTACCTTTGAGAGTAGTGAACCTGTGACCAATATCTTTGAGAGTATTCAGCTTGCCAATACGAAGGCAACAGTAAGCCAGCCGCCAACCAATATCAATCAGTTCATTCTGAGCTATGCAGCTGGTGATGCGATTGCTCAGGGGTATTATGAGGATATCAATATACGTTTTGCCTACAGACAGACCAATACCCGTCTCATCCCTCTCACGGTGAGGGTGTGGCTCCAAAAGGTAGGCACAGAGGGCACCAATGTTGATGGCTTGAAGGTACTGTCTCCTTCGGCTGATGCCAACAACCTCTACCTCACCAATGCGAACTGGGGTGTTGTCATTGGGAGTGTATTCCCAACGAATCGTATTGCGAATGTGAAGATCTATACCCCCGGATCGGGAACCACGGCTGTTGATATCGATGGCAAGGTGCTCTCAACAGCGAGCCGTGTGCCTGAGGGTACCTACGAACTGCGGAAGGTGACCCCCGGTGACTATGATGTGGAATTTTCTGCTCCGTACTACCGTACCATTCGATACCGCACCAACATTGCAGCCGATGCCATAACCGTGCTTCCCCAGATCGCTATGCGAAATGCTCCTCTGATAGGGAACGAAGACGAGGTGCAGGTGGTTCAATGCTATGAAGAGAGCAATACGATGGTGGTGTTCCCTGGTCAATCGGTAGGCAAGGAATTTTCAGTGGATATTACGAGGGAGCCGTTTACGGTACCGCAGAAGCGCAATCTCAGCGAGAACAAGACGGTGAAGGCTCCATCGAGTGCGGAGAACATGTATGGCTACAGGATGAGGCTTGCCACACGGGATGACAAGCCGATGGATGGAGCAGTGGTGAAGCGGGATGCTATTCTCTATCTGGCGTATGATGCAGCCGATATTACTGCGCGTGGCTGGAGTGAGGATGATCTTGCCATTTACTACTGGGATGACAATGGAGGGAATCCTCGCTGGGTGCGTGTTGGTGGGGATGTGGACAAGACGGCGAAGAGGGTTGTGGCGAAGGTTGGGTATGTGCATAGCTTCTATGCGGTGTTAGCGAAGAGTGGCGAGGAGAGACCTGGGGTGATTACGGCAGTGACCTTGCGGCCGAAGGTGTTTACGCCGTCGAGGTCGGGAGATGGGTACTATGGGAGTGTTCGTGTAACGATAGAGTTCAGGCAGCCTGTGGAACGTTATGAGGTGAAGATCTTTGATCTCAAGGGCAATCTCATAAAGCGGTTTGTGCGTACGGATGGACCGTATACGCAGGGGGAGGTTGCTTGGGATGGCAAGGATACAGAAGGATACGATGTGAAGAATGGTGTGTATGTGTACAAGATCTATGCAAACGGCGAGACCTACAGCGGTACGCTGGTGATTGCTCGGTAGGAGGTGGGTTATGAGAGCGAGAAAGATAGCAACGATTCTCTTCATGGTGATGGCAGCCGTCGTGTGGGGCAAATCTCTCTACTACTACCAGGGTTTTTCGGATCCTGCCATGAATGTCACGAACTACAATAGTGGTGGCTGGCAGTGGAATTTCCGCATGTCGAGGGATATGATAGCCTATGATATTTATAATGATTATGGTGGTGGGGCAGGTCCAGACAATACGGGAACAGTGAGACGATGGGACAATGGTCTTCTTGAAATCTATGGGCGTCCCAATAACGGTGCTCTCTGGTGGAATACCTGGTATATTGGAGATGGGGCAAAGTTTAGCCCGTCGGGAGCAGGCCTCGGGGTAGTCAATGCTACCCCCGAAGAGCCATTTGGATTTACCGTTATTCGTTATACCAATAGCCTTGATCCCAGAGCGTATACATTCGCGGGCGGAAGTCAGAAATGGGTGTATATGAGTGTATGGCTTGCTAGTGATAACGGGGCATCAGCGCCGTATGAACGGTGGGAGGATTTTGCCTATTTCTTTGAAAAGGAAGCCATGGATTCAAGTGATACAGCCCAACCCTCTACCTATGGGTATTTTGTGAATTATGAGAATATAAGGCCTTTTAGTTCATTACTTTCCGATATTGATGGTAATAGTGTAGGAGCGTTGGCGACGATTACGACTTACTTTCAGAGCATCTATGATGACCAAAATGAGTCGACCTACCTCAATACTCCCGCGTATCATTTTTCAGGCGGTAATGGCTACGCTCGTGCAGTGACAAAACCCCTCGGAATTCGTGTAACTCATGATGGGAGGAAGGTAAGTTTCTATGTGAATTATAATCCTCTTGGAACAACCCCCAATGTGAGTAATGCATGGGTAAAGGTTGGAGAACAAGAAGTGGCATGGAGTACCAACCTTGTCGCATTTTTGGGGAGTGAGACACCCTACTGGGGTTCGGGGCATGTGGAGTCCCAGTTTGATCACTTCCTGATTCGCAGTGTGGCGAGTAACCTCACGGCAACTATTACTCCAGGAAGGGTATTAACCAATACAAGCATTCGGTTTAAGGTAACACTTTCTGTTGCCACGACCGCTAACGATAGCGGTGTTCAGGAAATTTACATCAAAAAGCCCTCAGGATACGGTGCTTGGAATACAGCCACGGTAGCTGTGACCAATACCCAGTATGGGGGGCTTATCAATAACGGTGCTTCCGCTCCGGCAAGTGGGCGTTTCCAAGTGAAGGATCTGGGGAACGGAGAGCTCTACATTCGTTTCTGGGCTCAGAGTGCAGCCAATAATAATATTGTAAAAAATGGAACGATCGATATCTATTTCACCCTTACGACACCAGCGGTGCCAGATCCTGTAGGGCAGGCTTTTGAGGTGTATGCTGACAGTGTGAAGCATGTGGATACAGCACAGGATATTCTTTTTGATCCGACGAGTGGACTTCCCTACGCAACAACAGGAAGGAAACGAGCCTACCAGGCGATGCTCTTGTTGTAAAGACTTATGGTGCTCCATTTGCGTATGCCAAGGTGGAGTACAGCCCTGTGCCCTTGGTTATCGGAACAGAGGAGAGTTCCTTCACGGTGAAATTGTCAACGGAAGGGCTTTGGAATATACCTCCTCTCTCGAGTGCTCGAATCTACGTGCCAGATGGATTTACGGTTTCTAATAATGGTGGAGGCATTACCAATATTGTTTCCACGGCGCTTGGAATAGTATCAAGCTATCAGTACATTCGCATGACGAATCTTAATGGAAGTAACTTCATTTGGATATGGTATACTAACCTGAGTGGGAATGGACTTCCTGCTGGTGTTTCGTTGGATCGTATTAGTTTTAAGGTGAACGGTACACCGGGGCTTTTGCCGGGGATGGTTTATTCCAACTTCTGGTGGAAGGTAGAGGTAAGTAGTGCTGAGGTGGTGAGTGGGGCTGGCTGGCAGACCACGGGAACAAACGCGGTGTACTCTTCTCAACTGGTGAGGGTTGCTCTTTCTAACGCAGAAGCAGCTGGTGCTATTGAACCACATGATGTTGCTATTCGTCCTATCTATGCAAGCAATGCCCTTTGTTATACCTATACGCTTAAGAATGAGGGACGACCAGGGAATGTTATTTATAGCGTGAAGATAGATATTCCTACGGTATATTCCAACAACTCTCTCTCCAATATTGTTGTCTCTCCTTCAGCGACTTATGCCTTTTCCAATAATGCTCTGTGGGTGACATACGACTCACCTCTGACCAATAATCAGGTTTCCACGATAGCATTCTTTGCTGCATTTACCAACACAAATGTGAAGGGCAGTGCGGAGTATGCCGATTTCAAACTCTATGCGGACAATGGCAATTCAGCGGGGTATACTTTGCAGCATGAAAATGCACCACAAACGTGGCGTGTTACTATAGCTCCACCGTTGCCAAGAGCAGAGCATAGTATTTTCTGGATCAAGGGGACAGAAACCAATGCGCCTCTCATTACGACAGCTCATGTGAGTAACCGCTTTGTTCACAGGATGTATAATATCAGTTCCTTGGGTGTGAATATTCTCTCGGCTACCCTTCGTTTTCCGACCAATTTGATTACCAATATTTATCGAGTGGTGAGTGCAAAGGCAACCAATGTGAGTATTTTGCAGCAAGGGACATTCTTTGTGATAAGGCTTTTGTATGCAGATGGATCGTGGCGATCCTTCTATGATGATATTGCCAACTCTTCTGATGAGGTTGTGGTTGATCTTGCTGATGGTATTACCCTTCCCACGAACTTTGTGGTGCCTTTGGATGTGTTTAAGACAGCACTCCCCACTAATGATATCTACTCTTCTAATGCAGCAACTATTGGCCTCTTCTATCTGGGAAGCAACAGTATCTATGTTGAGTATCCCTCTCCTGAGGCAGCGTATGGTATTCTCCCTGGGGATATTGATGTCACCACAGAGACGAATCGTATGACGTTTGTTTTGAGTAATTTTGGTCTGCCGGGGAATACGCTTTATCGATGTGAGATTGTGATACCTACTAATACCACCACGAATCTGTTCGCCTTTGTGCTTACCAATCGGAGTGGTGTTTCTCTGGGAACACCATCCTACAATTCTTCCACTGGAAAAGTGAGCATTGTCTTTTCTTCTCCTGTGGATGGATCTTCACAAGCCTATCTCCATTTTGATATGATTGATCATGTGAACAATAGGGATCTTTTGAATGTGGGATGGCTTGTTTCGGTGAGTAATCAGCGAGGATGGTATGTTCTCACGAATGTTGTTGATGGATACTATGGCAGTGTCAACTTCCGTTTGCCGAAGCCTCGAGGGAGTATTGCGGTTTCGCCCAATATCTTTTTCATCAATACCAATGCCTCTCCGGTGATTACGCAAACGATGGTGATTCTGGCGACGAATACGGGTTTTAGTGGGGATAAGATGAGTGAACTCCTCCTTACCATGCCTGCGGTGCTAACGAATACTGTTCTGTGGGTGTCTAGTTTGCGGTTGGGGCTTGCTTCTACGAACAGTTCTGCGTTTGTGATTACACCCACGAATGTTCTGGTGGTGTATGGTGACAGTTCGGCAATTAGAGGGGGGGAGGGGGATGTCCTTACTGTGTGTTTTGTTGTGTCAAATGTTTTCAACCTTCCATTGAGGGGAAAGTGGGAGGCCTATGGGTACAATGGCTTTGTGGATTATGGCACGCTTCCTCCTACTCGCTACTTCCCCTTGACGAATGGTTATGGTGAAACGATGCGATGGGTATATGGCACAGCTTTGGCACAGGCTACCATTGAACCACAGACGTTACGGCGAACGGCAACGAACGGTTCTATGACATTCGTGTTAACGAACGGTATTCCACAGGGTAGGGAGTTGAAAAAGATAGCTATTGAAATTCCTTCAATCTACACCGTGATAACAAACACGCTGACGGTGGATGGTGTTTCCGCAGATAGAAAGATATCCAATGGAATGATCTGGCTGGAATTTGGGGATGGTATGCCTGCTGGTGGAAGACTTTCTCTCTCTTTTATGTGGAAGAAGGTGATTCTCTCTGATCCTACCAATGTGGTGTGGAGGGTGAAGGCCTACTATCTTTCCAATTGGGAGGATGTGGCTCAGGCTGTCCTCGAGAAAACAAGTCAAACGATTGTTCATGTTGCTCCTGTTTACTATGGTGTGATTTCCCCCAATGAGGTGAACAAGGATTTGGATATGGTGAGCTATACCTTGGTGGTCAGTAATGCGGGTGAGGCGGGGAACAAAGTAGCCAAACTCTGCCTCTGGGTGCCTGAAACCAATGGCCAGAAGGTGATAACAAACCTTTCAAGTATGGTATCAGCCAAAGGGGCTTAT